>ENA-OQEX01000051-OQEX01000051.1-human-gut-metagenome-genome-assembly--contig:-NODE-51-length-63570-cov-3.763583_pt1 | contig 63570 bp, 76 predicted proteins | sample MGYA00242802_ERZ504649 | MGnify/ENA primary metagenome ERZ504649 (study PRJEB26092, sample SAMD00036194) | human gut metagenome | host: Homo sapiens | study: EMG produced TPA metagenomics assembly of...
GACAAATTTCTCTCACATTTATAGGTTATGATATTTACATCTTAAGGAAATGACGTACCTTAAGAGAAAATCTTTCCTTTCCCTAAAAAGTGTAAAATGAACGTGAATCACCGCTTAGCCGACAAGATCGACGGAGAAGCGGTGATTTTATTATGTCACTGAAGCAGGATTCTTTCTTATAAACCTCTGTAACGATTAAGACAGGCATAAATTTCCTGAATACGGGGAGTAGCGTAACCACAGGAAATTTTTTGATTCTCCGTAAAGAAGGACAGACCATGTAAAGAGAGATTTTTCCAGAGAAACTGCACAATCTCAGGCAGGGTACGTCTGCCGTCTGCCAGATGTTCAACTGCATATTTCAGCAGGAGACCTAAGGCAGCGGTCTGTTCTGCGTCAATAAGCTGTTCTGTATAGCGGAGATCAATCTCCTGTCTGCCGAGAGAGAAGCCATCTGTTCCGGAGATTCTGGTTTTCAGGCGCTCAGGTTTTGCGGCACCGGAATCGGAATGATTTCCACGACTGTTATGTATGAGGCGCTTAGAAGATTCGGCAGGTCTGCTCATAATGCGATGGCTGTGCGGAAGCTGAAAATCAGTAACTGAAACAGCAGGCAGAGGATATTGGCTGCATAATTTTTTGACAGAAGCTGTAATATCTTTTGGAACGTAATTGTCCATCTGGATAATTGTATCTGCAATATGAAAGAATGCCCCGGAACTTCCGGCAACAAGAATTGTAGAAATCCCTGCTTTTTTATAAAGATCTTCTGCACGCTCCAGAAATGGAGTGATCGGCTCTTTCTCACGCTGGATAACCTGCTGCATGAAAGCATCACGAACCATGAAGTTAGTTGCGGAGGTGTCTTCGTCAAGAAGAAAAAGGTGGCTTCCGGCTTCTATGCTTTCTGCGATACCGGCTGCCTGTGAAGTGCTTCCACTGGCATCCAGTGTAGAGAAACAGCGGGTATCTTTCTTGTTTGGAAGATCATTTATAAACATGGAAATATCCACATCCTTGATAAAACGGCCATCTTCTGAACGCAGTTTGACAGCAGTTGCATCTGTGATCACGTATTCACGTCCATCTCCGGGGATATGATTGTATACACCAAGTTCAAGTGCATTCAGAAGCGTGGATTTGCCATGATATCCACCGCCTACGATCAGAGTGATTCCCTTTGGAATCCCCATGCCTGTGATTTTTCCTTTATGGGGAAGATTTATGGAAATGCGCAGACTGTCCGGAGAAGTAAAGGGAACGGAAGCTTTCATAGGGCGGGAGGAAATACCGCTTTCTCTTGGGAGGATGGAGCCGTCGGCTATGAATGCGCAGAGATTTTTGCGGGCAGCGTCTGACGGATAAATTCCTGATCCTCTGCAAGCTCTATATAATTCTGTAATTCCTTTGCATTAAGGCTGGAGTAGAAAAAGGATTTTTGAATGCATACAGGCAGAAAATCAAAAAGGATTTTCTCCAGTTCAGTGGCATTGATCGTGCGGCCATTAGCAGGGAAGCCCACAAAAAAGCGGGCGGTTATGCCTTTTTCTGTTATTTCACAGGCTGTCCGGGAAAGAATCTCCTGACCACAATGACTGACAGTGAGCAGGCCGCTTTTGCCGGAGCCTTTTGCACGAAAGCTGTACGGACTGACCTGTTTTTCAAACTGACGTGTAAGATAGTCGCAAAGAGTAGTCCCGGTAAGTGTATCTTTATAATATTCGACGGGAAATCCGGCATCTCTGTGTGAAATCTGAATGCTGACATGAGAGGGAGAAGCAAAAGGATCTCCCTGCACATGGTCGATGGACAGAATATAATTTCCAAAATGATACAGACCTTTCAGCCCTTTATATGCCGGATAACTTTTGCGGTTTATGGAACGAAGCTGCTGACGCAGTTCCTCTGAATTTTTCATGACAGAACCTCCTGGTATTGCATATATTTTTATAATAATCCTCGCAAATAATGAATTTGAGAGGAGAAACATTAACCTGCCATCAACTATAGCGGAAATGAATCATAATGTCCACTGACAAATAAATATTAATCATATGAAAATTTTCAGAGGATGTTTTATAATGAAAAACAGGTAATTGTTCAATACCATTACATAATAGCGAACTGATGAATAGTTACCGTTATCAAAGCAATACTATGAATGACAGTCATAAAGAAAGGCGGAACAGTAAATGGAACGTAGAAATGCATGGCTTTCTTATACAGAAGCAGAAGAAAAAGAACTGGAGCAGGTTGCAAAAGCGTATCGCAATTTTCTTAATGTGGGAAAAACAGAGCGTGAATGTGTGACGCAGATCATCAGAGAAGCACGGGCAGCAGGTTATGAATCTCTGGAAGAGAAGACTGCGAAGGGTGAGAAACTGAAAGCAGGAGATAAAGTTTATACAGTCGGAATGAAGAAGATCATTGCACTGTTTCATATCGGACAGGATGATATTTCTGAGGGAATGAATATTCTGGGAGCACACATTGATTCTCCACGTCTTGATGTCAAACAGAATCCATTATATGAGGATACGGATCTTGCATATCTGGATACCCATTATTATGGCGGTGTTAAGAAATACCAGTGGGTGACTCTTCCCCTGGCAATCCATGGCGTAGTGGTAAAGAAGGACGGAAGTACAGCAGAAGTAAATATCGGTGAGGATGAGGATGATCCGATTGTATATATCACAGACCTTCTGATCCATCTTGCAGGAAAGCAGATGCAGAAAAAAGCGGCAGAAGTGATCGAGGGAGAGAATCTGGACATTCTGATCGGCAGCAGACCACTGAAAGACCTGGAAGATGATAAGAAGAAAGAGGCAGTAAAACAGAATGTACTGAATATCCTTAAAGAGAAGTATGATATGGAAGAGGAAGATTTTCTTTCTGCAGAGCTGGAGATCGTACCGGCAGGAAAGGCAAGAGAGTGTGGTCTGGACAGAAGTATGATCGCTGCCTATGGACAGGATGACAGAGTGTGCGCATATACTTCTCTGCTTGCAATGCTTGAGATGGACACCCCGAAACACACTTCCTGCTGTCTGTTTACTGATAAAGAAGAGATTGGAAGCGTAGGCGCCACCGGTATGCAGTCACGTTTCTTTGAGAACGCAGTGGCTGAACTTCTGGATGCAATGGGATGCTACAGTGATCTGAGATTGAGAAGAACTCTGAAGAATTCCAGTATGCTTTCCTCTGATGTAAGTGCAGGCTACGATCCGGCTTATGGGGAGGCATTTGAGAAAAAGAATGCAGCTTATCTTGGAAGAGGTATCGTATTAAATAAATTTACCGGAGCAAGAGGTAAATCCGGCTCGAATGATGCAAATGCAGAATATGTGGCAAGAGTCAGAAATATTTTTGACAGCCATGAAGTTGCGTTCCAGACAGCTGAGCTTGGTAAAGTTGATGTAGGCGGAGGCGGAACAATCGCTTATATCGCAGCACTTTATGGAATGGAAGTCATTGACAGCGGTGTGGCAGTGCTCAGTATGCATGCACCATGGGAAGTGACAAGTAAGGCAGATATTTACGAAGCTAAGAAAGCATATAAGGCATTTCTGCTGGAAGCATAAAAAGTCAGGCAGATGCGGAATAAAAATATGAAGAAATCGTGGAAGCTGTATCGTTTCTGATAACAGAGACTTGCAGATTCCGCAGATAAGGGCAGAGCTTTTGGAAAACTGAAGCGATGCCCTTTTAACATATAAGTGAGGTTATGATTGTAAAAGGTATTTCTGATATCTTACGAAAGACAGGTTGCGATTCTGTAAGATCTGGATTAGAGCAGGATATTTAATAGACGGGAGGGAAAGATGGAGGAAGCGCTGATCAGAGTAAAAGATTTGTGTAAAATATATAATCCCGGCGAGAATGAAGTGCGGGCGCTGGATCATATTAATCTGGAAATTAATAAGGGTGAATTTGTTGCTATTATCGGACAGTCAGGTTCAGGAAAGTCTACATTTATGAATATGCTGGGATGTCTGGATGTGCCTACATCCGGCGAATATTTTCTGAATGGAACTGATGTGTCTACAATGGAAGATAATGAACTCTCAGAAGTCAGAAACCGGGAGATCGGATTTATTTTTCAGGGATTTAATCTGATCTCAAATCTGACCGCAATTGAAAATGTGGAACTACCGCTGGTTTACAGAGGGGTAGACAGAAAAACGAGACATAAGCTGGCAATAGAGTCACTGACCATGGTAGGGCTTGAGAAACGTATGGATCACAGGCCAAATGAAATGTCAGGAGGACAGCAGCAGAGGGTGGCTATTGCAAGAGCAATCGCAGCCCAGCCACCGGTGATCCTGGCAGATGAACCTACAGGAAATCTGGATTCTGCATCCAGTAAGGAGATTCTTCAGATTCTTAAAAGCATGCACGAGCAGGGAAAAACAGTCATATTGATCACACATGATAATGGAATCGCTGCTCAGGCAAGGCGTGTAGTGAGAATTATAGATGGAAAGATAGAATCAGATTTTATCAATAAAGACTATGGGAAAGAAGAATATATAAAAAACCAGCTGGATGCATAAATCCGGTTACAGGGAGACAGATATTATGAAAAAAAGAAAAGTAAAAAGAAAATTATTATTGGAGCAGCAGCTGTTCTTGTTGTTGCCGGCGGAGTTACAGTAGCAGGTCAGAGGAATTCAACAGAAAACCAAATCCCGCAGGTTCAGGTGGTAACTGCAGAGAAGGGTGATGTTGAGGAAATTGTAGATGCCACAGGAACAGTGGGGAGTGAAGAGGAGAAGACCTATTATTCTCCTGTAAATGCAGAACTGAAAACTGTTTCTTTTTCCCAGGGCGATGTGGTAAAAAAGGGAACAAAACTGATTGAGTTTAATACAGAGGATCTGGAAAAAGATAACCGGAAAGCAGAACTGAATCTGAAATCAACAAAGTATGATACAAAAGATACAAGAAATAAATCTGACAAAGCAGAAAAGAAGCAGAAGGATGCCAAAAAGAATGTTCAGGAACTTGAGAAGAAAATAAAGGATAAAAAGGCTTATGTTTCGTCTCTGAAATCACAGATTTCAGCGGCACAGCGTGAAGCGGCAGCACAGGCGTCCGCACAGGCAGCAGCACAGGCTCAGGCACAGCAGCAGGAAGCTCAGGCAAAAGCCCAGGCAGAGGCAAAGAAACAGGAGGAAATCCAGAGTAAATATCAGGCCGCACTTTATACATACAAGACGGAGACTCTTCCGCAGTACCAACAGCAGCTTCAGATCTGAATGCACAGTATAATCAGGCACAGAGCGATTATAATCAGGCAGACACCACATATCAGATGGCATTTGCAACATGGCAGGCAGACCCTTCAGATGAGAATACACAGGCTCTGGATAATGCAGAGGCTGCAAGAACACAGGCACAGCTTGCAATGCAGCAGGCACAGCAGACTTATAATGATTTTAAGCAGCAGACACCGAAAATGCCGGCACTTTCTGATTTTACGGAAAGCAGTGCAGATTATTCATGGGGAATTTCAGACGGTTCAGATACAGATGACAGCGATGGGGAAGATTCTTCCTCCTCCGGATATGATTACAGTGGAAGTGATGGTGGGACAGTAACTGCGGATACTTCTGCTCTGGAAAGTGCACTTGAGACAGCAAGCGATGAACTTGCAGAGCTTCAGTCAGATCTGGCTTCTGAGAAAGCTGTCGCAGAGGCAGATTCCACAAGCCTGACAAAAGAAGAAAAAGAGAAACTGAAAGTAACCGATAATCTTTCCGAACTGGACGCAAAATCAGCCGAGGAGCTGGTGAAGAAGGAAAGAAAGGAATCGCTGCAGAATTTAACGGAATCATATCCAAGGCAGATATGAAGCAGGGAGCAGCAGTTACTCAGGGGATGGAACTGTTTACTATTGAGAATACAGACAAGGCAAGTGTGGATGTGACTCTCTCTAAATATGATTATAATACAGTGAAAGAGGGGCAGTCTGTTGAGATTACCTTGGGGGATAATACTTATCAGGGTACTGTAACAAAAATGAGTCATATTGCGGTGCAGAATGAAAAAGGAACGCCGGTCATTTCAGCAACAGTAAGCATTGATGATCCGGATGAAGATATTTTCCTGGGAGTAGATGCAAAGGTTAAGATTTATGCGGCTTCTGCGAAAAATGTGGTGACTCTTCCTGTGGAAGTGGTCAATATCGGAAAAGAAGGCTCCTTCTGCTATGTGATAGAAGACGGACTGGTGACAAAGAGAAATATTACCACAGGAATCAGCTCAGAGGATTATGTGGAAATTACGGACGGAATCAAAGAAGGAGAAGAAGTAATCGCAGACCTGGGTGATTACACAGAGGGAATGGAAGTACAGGCAGTTCCTGAACAGACAGGAGAGGATGCTGATGAGTAATCTGTATGAATATATCAAAATGGCAGTCCATAATATTATGGCAAATAAGGGACGTTCTTTTCTGACTATGCTTGGCATTATCATTGGTATTGCTTCTGTAATTGCCATTGTATCTGTGGGTGAAGGAACCAAGAATCAGATGAACAGTGAAATTGATGATATCGGCGGCGGGCAGATTGCCATCAGTGTCAGCGACGAGGCACAGACAGACGAGGAGTGGATCACTGCGGATGATGTGGAAGCGATCCGGACGGTAGACGGTATAGAAGGAGTAAATGTTTCGGACTCATTCAGTGGAGAAACTACCACAGGTAAAGGGAATTTTTCTCTTATGCTGACAGGTGAGGGACCGGATGCGAAGCTGTTAAATAATGCCACCATGAAGCAAGGAGTATATTTCGGGGAAAAGGAAGTCCAGGAAGCAAAAAACGTCTGTGTGCTTTCCGATGCAGATGCAAAAAGACTCTTTGGCACAGACGATGTGGTTGGAATGACTGTAGATGTCAACTGCTATGGACTGACCAAAAGTATTCGTATCTGCGGAGTGACAACCCAGAAAGAAAATGGAACCTTTGTCAGCTATACTTACGAAGGTATGCCGATAATCATTAATGTTCCCTATACCACAATGAATGAATTTACCGGTGTATCCGATTATTTTTTCTCAGTGACAATGCAGGCAGATAAGAGCTTAAACAGTCAGGATGTTGCAGATAAAGTGGTAAAGCTGCTGGAAAAAAGACATCAGTGCGCAGGAAAAGATTATTTCCAGGTGCAGAGCTTTCAGGATATTATGAGTTCCATGAATCAGATGCTGGATATGGTGACTGCTTTTATCTCCTTTGTGGCGGGAATTTCCCTTCTGGTTGGCGGTATTGGCGTTATGAATATTATGCTGGTTTCTGTAACAGAACGTACCAGAGAGATTGGTATCCGTAAGTCGCTGGGAGCGAAAACATCTTTCATTATGATGCAGTTTCTGGCAGAGGCGGCAATTCTGACGGTGATTGGAGGGGTGATAGGAATTGTTCTGGGCGTAATCGGCGGATATGTGATCTGCTCAATCATAAGCAGCAGTATGGGAATGTCCATAACTCCGGGAATCAGCCTGAGTACAATTATGGCGGCAACTTTGTTTTCCTGTGCTGTGGGAGTATTCTTTGGAATTTATCCTGCGAAGAAGGCAGCAAAACTGAGTCCGATTGAGGCTTTGCGGCGGAATTAATGAAAACAGGACTGCAATGGTATTTTGGTGTACCTGTGTCCTGATATCATTGCGGAATAGTTGTAAATTGTTATAATTTTGCGAATCAAAAGAAAAAAATAAAAAATTCAAAAAAAGTGTTGACAAATGCTCCGGTATAGAGTAGAATACTCATTGTTGTGAGGGACACAAGATAAGAACTTCACAAGGATGTGCGTTTAGCTCAGCTGGATAGAGCGTTTGGCTACGGACCAAAAGGCCGGGGGTTCGAATCCTCTAACGCACGCTATAGAAACCCAGTAAAATCAAGGGTTTGAGAGAGAGCATTCCTAGAAAGGGATGTTCTTTTTTTTGATTTGACTAACATTTGACTAACATTTTTTTTAAATGTTAACTAGATATTTTGTGATTGAGCAGAGTATCAAGTGCGGATGATGCCTGCTCGTCCATTTTTTGCAGGGCATGACTATAGATGTCTAAAGTTGTACTCGTCTGAGCATGTCCGAGTCGATTTGATACAGTACGGATGTCCACATTCTGACTAATCATAAGTGTAGCAGATGTATGTCGTAATCCATGTAATGAGATTTCTGGCAATTTCTCTTCTTCTTTGATAATATGAGCATTATAACAACGAATGATACTTTTAAATTTATTATAAGGTGTATCGGGATGCATTTGCTTCCCATTTGCTTGGATAAAGACATAATTTTCTCCAACCCATTCAGAACCGAGACTTAATCTATATTGCAACTGTTCTCTACGATAATTTCTGGCTAATTCCATTAGAAAAGCAGGAACAGATATTTTTCTGATAGATGCTTTGGTTTTGGGGTCTTTGTTATGGGCTTTCCGTTGGCAATAGTAGTACTTTTGGTAATGCTGATGGAATTATTAGAAAAATCTAAGTCAGACCATTCTAAAGCTAATATTTCACCTCTTCTCATACCACAATATATTGCAAGAAGATAGAATAGTTTAAATTGTGTTGGGACTGTTCGTGTTTCCGTATATTCATCAACATGATAGGCTATTCCGGTATCGTCTATTCTGTCATGTGAGCGATATGTAGAAGTATAACGCTGATCGAGTAAGCCTATAAAAATTTCGGTCTGTTCTACGGTGAAATATTTTATTTTATCACAAGCGGGAATCTGTTTAGGTAGGACAACTCGGTCACAAGGATTATCTGTAACAATATTCCATTTTATTGCCATGGAAAAAATACTACTAATTAAGTTATGAACGTGTTTAATTGTTTTCGGGGCATATCCACCGTCTTTTCCGTCTTTTCGTTCTACTGCCAGCTGATTATATAGCTTGTTAAGATGAGCAGGAAGTATCTTTGCAAGTTTGATGTTACCTATAGCAGGTAATATGTGCAGTCTGAGAAGATGGTCATATAACTGTAGGGTGGTTTCTTCTAATTGCATTTCTGCATAATCTTTATGCCATATTGGAACAAATGACTGGAATGTTAATTTTTCACCGTCAAGATATTTCCCTGCTTTTACTTTTGCTTCAAACTCTACTGCAAACGTTCTAATGCTTTCTGATTTTGCTTTTCGGTTTTTCCCGGATCGGGAACAAAGGTAGCAGATTCGATGATCTGCTTACCTCTGGAATCGCGTCCATTGGATACGGACACTTGATATGTCTTACTTCTTTTTCTTATACTTGCCATATTAGTCACCAACCTGTTGAATAATATTTTCTTTTTGTGCTTCTGTTAATTCTTCGTATATCTTCTGATAACGAAAAAAAGTTGAACGGCTTATATTTAGATCTTTTAGAAAATCTTCTTTACGTAATTTTTTATTGTTTTTTTTCTTCTTTTCCCATTCATGCATTGCCTTTACATACAAATTGAATTTTTCTTTGTTTCCATCAGCGTAGGAAGTAATTTTTTGGATTGGAATTGCAATATTTTTACAATACTTCAACAACTCCCTGTCAATATTAGTAGGATAAGTTATTTGAAGTTTACATTGTCCATATTCATCGGGTTCACTTAAAGTGAACTGTAATCCGGGATATTGCTCAAGATAGTGAAAACGACATTTCAAGCGTTTATAGGCATAATTTTTCAGTTTTTGCTCAGTCCACTTATAGTGTTCCTCGGCAAGTTCGTCGAGACAGTCATATGCATTTAATGTAGTTGTAAATTTTACAAATTGAATTGACTTGTTCATAATGGTTAGTCCTCCTTTTTTTATATTGATATGTTTAAATATTATTACGCAAAACAAAAAATGTCAAGAAAAATGACACTTTTTTGAAGACATTTTAATAAAGAGAATAGAAGCTATAAAAGTAATAGAAATATAATAAAACTTTAAAAGTATCAATATACGTGAGATTTTATAAGGATTAGAAAAATAACAACACCATAATAAGAGAAAAAGACAGGAAGTGATAAGAGATGTAAGAAGAAATGAAGTATCAATATATGTGAGATTTTATAAGGGTTAGAAAAATAACAACACCATAATAAGAGAAAAAGATAGGAGGTGATAAGAGATAATGATTTCTTCTATAAGGTAATTATAGGAGAAAAGTAAGAAGTGCCAATATATTGGAAAGGAGGTGGAGAAATTGACAGATGCTAATGTGCCCAAAATGGTATCGTTGCGTACGGCATCGGAAAAAACAGGACTGTCGTATGAATGTCTGCGCCAGTTATGTATTAATGGAGAGATTGTACATATGCGTTCAGGCGTGAAATATTTGGTTAATCTAAAAAAATTGGAAGAATACTTAGATGTAGGAAAAGGAGTTAAATAATATGTATAGCGAGATCGAGATTGCTAAGTTGTGTGATGCATTGTCAGCATATAAGAGAAAAAAGGCAAAAACTAAAATTAAGCAGTTAATTGATATTGGCAAAATGCATGAGACAGTAGTAGGAGTAGCAGTTACAGCAGTGGTGTTAATGGCGTATACCAACAGAGTAGTCAAAAAGGTATACAATAAGAGTCTGCGTATGACGAAAAATGTAAGCGGAAAGAGAGAGCGAGAGTATGGCAAAGAGTGAGTTAGAAATTGTGTCAAAAATGTTGCGTTATAAAGCAGAGGTCGAGGACAAATCATATCCACGTGTAGTAGTGCGTCAGTTATGTGATGCTGTATTGGGACACAACAGAGATGCCGTAGAATTAATAAGACAGGCACTGGACAATCAGATCACGATGCAGGACATGATAGTTAGATCATGTGGCATGATGTCTATGTATGCGGATAGATTAGATATGGATAGTACACGTAGACTGATTGCATACCTGGAGTGGCGAGGAGACTACCGAGATACTAATTATACGGGTACTGTAGATATGTATGGTTATGTGCAAAGCAAATGGGATGATCTGGCAGATTATGTATCTCACACGGCAGGTGATGATGCTACAAGAGCATTTTGTTCTGACTACGGCGAGAGTAATCCTGTGTCTGTATGTAGATTGTACTGGGAATATATTTATAGAAGTTCCGTAGTATATAGTTTCTTGGAGCATCTGGTGGATGTACATGGCATATATGACAGTTGCGACAACTGGGATGCACGTTGTGAGGTATCATGGATAATCGCAGATATTATGCGTGATCTGGACTGATGCAGATGGGTAGCAGATTACTGCGTAGAGCAGTGATCGCGTAGGGCGGTAGCCCTGTCCCTCCCCATAGGGGAGGGAGGCTCCCTGCAAGGGCAAGATAAGCGGCGTAGAGCGCGGTGGGAGAATCGAAGATTCTGCCATATCTTGTATGGCAGAACAGAAAAAATTGTAACAAGTAGGTGACAGATGTATATGGCGAGTGTAAAAAAATTTACGGAATCAGCAGTAGTCAATCAACTCAGACACATAGAGCGTACTATTGCACATCCAGAAAATATGGATATTGAAAAAGATAGAACTGTGCAAAATTATTCGCTATTACCTCAACGAGAAATCAGTTCATATGAGTATTATAGACAGCGAAAAAGTGAATTATATTGTTATAATCGAGCAGATGTTAAGGTTATGGCAGGTTGGATAGTGACAGCACCTAAAGATTTGCCAATGTCAGAAATGGAAAAATTTTTTAATGTAACATATGAATTTCTGTCAGAACGTTATGGGGAGAAAAATTGTGTACAGGCAGTTGTACATAATGACGAGGGTGGACAACCACATATTCATTTTTTGTTTATCCCAGCGGCGGCTGACAAAAAGCATGGTGGGGAAAAAATATGTGCTAATGATGTTTTGAATAAGGCGGAACTTCGAACTTCCATTCGGCGTTGCAGAAGTATCTCTTAGATCATGGTGTGCAGGCTAATATCTTAACGGGGATAACTAAGACACAAGGAGGAAATCGTACTGTGCGAGAATTGAAGCAGGAAAACACAAAGAATCGTTGGCATAGCAGAGAGTATGATAAAACCGAAGAAAGGGGCAGAAGATGGGACTAAATTTTTTTAAAATTATCCAGAAAATAGAGTCAGCTTCATGTTTATCCTTTTGCATGGAGGATTAGAGACAATAATATTATTTGTTTTTGGGAAGAACTATATAATAAATATAAAATAAATAACAATAAAAATAATAATTGGCATGTCCAGAAAGAAAGACAAAGTAAAGGGGATTGTGTTTGGGAAAAAACGGGAAAACTGTACTATTCGCCAACAGATGCAGAGGGACATGTTGTATGTTTTGCAGGATCTGGCTTGGGTAAGACGAGTAGTATACTTATACCTACACTACAACACTGGGACGGAACGTGTTATGTCGTTGATATTTCAGGAGATATATGCCAGAATGTAGCGGTTCCAAACAAAATTATTTTTAATCCTGATGATATGAATGGGGCTTTATATAATATATTTTTTCCGGTCGATATGTTTGAGAATGATGCAGATAAAAATGAAGCATTAGAACAGTTAGCTTTTCAGTTAATGCCATTGGAAACTAATATGACTGATACAAGTGTGTTTTTTCTGACTGAGGGCAGAAAAATATTAACAGCGGCAATGATTACATATTATCATCAAGGTATGGATTTTCCCCAGATATGTAAAAGAATTATATCAAGCAGTTGGTCAACGCTATTTAGTGAGATTGATCAAAATGGAAATTATGAAGCAAAGCAATATATTAATTCTTTTGAGGGAACAAACGAGAAAAATATAGCCGGATGTAAACAGGCTTGTGATTCAGCATTAAAATTGTTTGCGACAAATTCACACGTTTACAATGCTATTGGACGAGAGAGAGAGGGGAAAGAAGCATTTACACCCGAGCAATTGGAAAATAAAAATATTTTTGTCGTAATTCAAGACTCAAAGTTAGAGTTGTATGAACCTTTAGTGCATATAATTACTGCTCAGTGTATGGAATACTTTTCAAATCGTGATAATAATAATCAACATACGATTTTGATGTGTTTGGATGAGTTTGCGTCTTTCGGACACTTAGAAATAACTCCTGCATTACGCAAACTGCGTAAGAAACATGTTCGTATTATGGTATTAACACAAAGTCTGGCTGATATAGACTTGATTTATGGGCGAGATGAAAGAATGGCTATGCTTAACAACTTTGCTTATAAGATTGTATTAGGCTGTTCAGATTCTGATACTCAGGAATATTTTTCAAGACTTATAGGAGAGAAAGAAGTTTATAGAAAGGCAGTTTCAAAAAATGGAAAGCAAGTGACTAACACCAGAACCGAAGCTAAAGAGAGAATTGTGCCACCTGCGGAGTTGGCACGACTTGGGCGACACATGATACTATTGGCAGAGGGAAAATATTACAAACTTACGAAGAACTACTACTTTGAGCTTGATCTTTGGGATAGAGTTAAGAAATGTATTAATAATCTGTCAAGGATACAAGAGGAAGATTTTTCGGAGAAAAATACTCTCTCCTTGACAGATGAAAATAAGTAAAATTATGTAAGGGGAAATTTCCAGAATTGGGGATTTCCCCTTGATTAATATTTATAAATTTTTTATATATTCGAGTAATTCTTCTTTTTTCCGTTCGACATCCTGTTGGAATATTTTTTTTTCTTCCTCAGAAAGAATGTAATAAGAGGGAGGATACGCACTGATTGGAAAAGAACCAATTATTGAGCCAGCATGATAATAGTTGAAATCTTTTACTGCATAGATAATTTTGATAATGTATTTTTTTATTTGGTAGAACTTTTTCATATAAGACCTTTCTCTTATCATTGGATAAGAAGTTACAGTAGACATCTTACAGCTTCTTTTCTCATTCTAATTTCTATATCCTATAGTTGTCAACTATATTTAGCATAATTGTTTAGAATCGTATAGAAAAGGGAATACATTATACTATTATGAAAGTCGAAGAAGATTATGGGTATATAAAAATTAAATTGGAAGATTTGATTAAAGAAAATGAAATAAGTAAAAACAAATTAGCACATAGAGCGGAGTTGCAAAGAACTCAGCTTAATCAATATTGCAATGGAACGGTTACGAGGTTAGATACAGCAGTATTGGCACGAATTTGTAATGCGTTAGACTGCAAAGTAGAAGATTTATTAGAGTATGTTCCACCAAAAAAATAAGGTATCAGGTGAATGTTTTGACTAATATTTGACTAACATTTGACTAACAAAATTATAAAAAGAGGGAATCAGATAGAGAAAGATAGAAAAAGTAAAACTTGAAAAATGCCGGAAAATCAAGACTTACAGTGCGTTAGAGGAAGATAGAAAGAACAGATAATAAGACTACGGACCAAAAGGTCGGGGGTTCGAATCCTCTAACGCACGCTAATAAAAAATAAGACAGTGTATATGCACTGTCTTATTTTATTAGCGTCCGGGTCGGACTCGAACGGGTTCGATCTACGCTTCGCTCCGGTCGTTGCTAAACGCGTGCCACTGGCACGCAGCAACCTCTAACGCACGTAGAACCGCTAGAAATCAAGGCTTCTAGCGGTTATTTTTTACTTGACAAGGCTACTTGACCCTTTGGTTAGTTCCGATGGCATAGCCCCTGGAGTAATCATTAATGAGAAGAAATTTTACATTGAATGTAATTGAGTAAAGCTCTGTCATTCCGATTGTCTTCAGAAATTGTAATGATTTCAACCTTTGGGTGATTTACAATTTCAGGCCAGAAAGATTCTGCAGGTTCCTGTAATACCCCTAAAATGGGAGTCTGCCCATCCAAAAGGTTTAAGATTTTTTTACGAAATAAAGCAGCGTCTGCTTCATGTGGACCAAGTTCATCCATAACAATTAAAGAGCAGTCAGAACACATGGAAAGAATATTGCATCCAAGACGATCAAAGGTATCGGCAGTGTGTTCATCTGTTTTTCCGCATAAAAACAAAAGATTAGATTCGTTTGGGAATTCCTTCTCTTTTAGATGGTACATATGAACTGAATACTGATTCTTTAGATAGTCTTTTGTGCGGACAGTCAGGAATCCATCAGCGGTTTTCTTATAATCATCCAATATCTTTTGGATCAATGTAGATTTTCCAATGTGTTTTTTACCAGTTAAAAATATATGTTGAGTCATAGTAAAGTCCCATTTCATTTCATTTTATTTTATAATAGTTCCATAATTGTAACCCACGTATCATTTCTCATGAACTGTTTTGGCTGAGCTGTTTACTGGTAAACAGATAGTTCGTTCACGGCCATAGCGGTCGTATGTAGTTATCACATCCATTTCAATATCGTAAACAGATTGTAAGGTTTCAGATGTAATGATTTCTTTGGGAGAGCCGAATCCCATAACCTTTCCGGATTTCATGAGAAGAACCTTGTTTCCCACGGAAAAGGGATGCTCAGGACTATGTGTTGACATAATAATGCAATAGCCCTGATTGGCCAGCCCTGAAATTACTTCCATGAGAAGCTGATGATTGGCATAATCCAGATTGGCGGCTGGCTCGTCCATGATGAAGATTTTTGCAGACTGACAGATTGCACGGGCAATTAAAACCAATTGCCTTTGTCCTCCGCTTAAGGAAGTATATTTCCTGTTGGCAAGAGGCAGGGCATTTACTTTCTCCAAGGCAGCAAAAGCTGCTTCCTGATCAGGCTCTTTTGGGGTTTCAAATGCGGAGAAATGAGAAGCACGCCCCATAATTACCATATCAAGAACTGTATAGGCAAATACAGGGGAATGATATTGGGGAATATATGCAATCATATTTGCCAGTGTTTTGGTTGTAAAGTCACTAATATTTTTTCCGGCTATCTTTATTTTTCCATTAGAAACAGGAAGGGAACCTAATATCATACGGAACAGAGTGGTCTTTCCGCAACCATTAGGGCCAAGCAGACAAAGCACATCACCATAGTCTGCGCTGCAGCTGATACCCTTTAAAATATCACCATTGCCGTAACCGCCAAAAACATTTTCAATTTCCAAAAGCATATAATTACGCGCGCTCCTTTCGTTTGATGATAAGATAGATAAAGAAGGGGGCGCCCATGATACTTGTGACAACGCCAAGTGGAAGTTCCATGGACAAAAGGGAACGGGAAATATCATCAACAAGTATCAGGTATCCGCCGCCAAGGATCGCACTTGCAGGTATCAGCCTTCTGTAATCAACACCAACCAGTGCACGTGCCAGATGGGGGATCATCAGCCCGACCCATCCGATCAATCCTCCAAGACAGACTGCAGCGGCGCTGAGTAATGTGGAAGCGACTATAAAAATCAGACGATATTTACGCACATTGATTCCTAAACTTTTGGCTTCTTCTTCATCCAAAGTCAGCAGATTGATCTGCCATCGAAAAATAAAAATCAGACTTAATCAATGATCATTGGAAGAACACTCCAGGAAAAGGATTTGGTTGTGGTTTTGGTTAAGCTGCCCATAAGCCAGAAAGTAATTTGCTGGAGAACATCATTGGGGTCTGCGACATATTTGATCATTGTGACACCGGCATTGCAGAGTGACATGATCATAGTTCCGGTCAGAACAAGACTGAGAGTCTGGGAATGTGCGGATTTTCGGCTGATAAGATAGGATGCGGCTACTGCGGCCACACCACCTGCAAAAGCAGAAAGCTGAATCATCCAGTTGGAAGCGCCGTTTAAAATTGCAAAAGCAGCTCCGAGACTTGCACCGGAAGAAACTCCAAGGATATCCGGAGATACCAGTGGATTGCGAAACATTCCCTGATAGGTTGCACCTGCTACCGAGAGGGAAGCACCAATAAATAAAGCAGATAGAATACGGGGCAGACGGATATTCCAGAATATGGTAACTGCCTGGGGTAAGATATCTCCTTTAAAACCAAATTTTGATAAAAATGCATTTAGTACCTGCACTGGTGTAAGCGGATAATATCCCACCCAGAATGAGAGTACTATAATGATAAACAAAAGTACCAGCATAACCGCCAACAGCAGAACATATCGTCTTTGCCGGGCAGCGGCGGCATTTTTTTCATTAGCTGTCAGATTCATAATCATTCATCCTTGTAACTTGACTAATCAAATTTACGGTGTTATACTCAGAAAAATCGAATTGTTTTTAAAAACTATTCGCATATACATTATAATACTTAAAAATTGTATAGTCAATTTCAATAAGCGTCAATTATGAGTAATGCGGAGAAAAGAAAGGAGAGAGTTTATGAAAAAGCACAGACAACTTTTGGCTCTGCTTATATGTCTGGTGATGTCAGTCAGTCTTTTAACAGGATATTCTGAAACGAAAGCTGCTACTGAAGAGCCGACGCAGAGTGCGGAGCAGGAAACTGTTGAAACCCGTGAGATCACAGACATGGCAGGAAGAAAAGTAACTGTCCCAGCAGTAGAAAATATTGAATCTGTTTTTTCAGCAGGTCCGGTAGCTGCAATTTTTCTGTACATGGTTGCACCGGATAAGCTTCTTGGGTGGAATTATGAACTGAATGATGTTGAGAAATCTATTATTCTGGACAAATATCAGGATCTTCCTAATTTTGGAATGGGTGATGCTGTCAATTATGAAGCAGTAATTGCTGCCAATCCTACAATTGCTATTAATAGTGGAAAGATTAATGATGCAATGGTTTCTGATTGCGATGCGTTATCAGAAAGCCTTGGAATTCCGGTTGTTGCAGTAGACAACGAACTTAATAATTCTGCGGAAGCTTTTCGTTTTATGGGCGAACTTCTTGGTGTAGAAGATCATGCAGAAGAGCTTGCCCAGTATGCGGAGCAGATATTTACTGATATTAATGCACTTTCAGATATTCCAGAAGAAAAGAAAGTCAGTGTATACTTTGGTAATGGAGAGGACTCACTGGAACTGCACCCAGAGGATCCCAGCATGCACAGATTCTTGATGCCATCAATGCAGTTAATGTTGCAGATCTGGAATTGGGAGATGGATCTCGTGTTCAGATTTCAGCAGAACAGCTTCTTGCATGGGATCCGGATGTGATTGTTGTAAATGGTGAACCAAAGGCAGATAAAAGCGGAAGTTCTGCAGCAGAAGATATCCTGAGCAATCCTGATTATGCTTCATTAAAAGCAGTACAGGACCAAAAGGTTTATGGAACTCCGAATGCACCGTTTAGCTGGGTGGATCGTCCGGCAGGACCAAATCGTCTGATCGGTATGCGATGGTTCTCAGCATTGATTTATCCGGAATATATTAAATGTGATATCAATGAAGAAATACATAAATTTTTCGATCTTTTTTATCATGTTGATCTGTCTGATGAACAGTTGGAAAATGTTCTGAAAGGAACTTTATAAAGGTTAGGCATGGATGTGAAAAAGGGCTATACAATAAATAAACGAAAAAGAAACGCTGGTTCCGGTAAATACCGGTTCCGGCGTTCCTTTTTATAATTTTCGGATTATTGCGCTTCCATGCAGATCGCATACAGGATCTGCAAACAGATGGTTTTTCAGACAGAATTCCCCAACCGCTTTTCGGCATCCGGAAAACTGTGTACTGTACACATCGTGAACCAAGAGAACTCCTCCGGTGGCCAGGCGTTCATAGAACAGAGGAAGTGCAGCAGCAGTTGGAGCATAGAGATCCGCGTCCAGAGATACAAAACAAAAAGTTTCATCTCTAACATCGGAAAAGGTATCTGGAAACCATCCTTTGTGGATCACAGTACGTGTAGGATCTGGCATAACATGAAGAACAGAGTCAATATCAGTAGAAGAAAAATCGCCTGTTTTTGCACGGGACAGATTACCGGAGGCTTCTATTGTGATATCCTTTTCTGAAAAGCCCTCAAAAGTATCAAAAAGATGGATTTTTCGGTCTGGAAAGGCTGCACTGATCAGGGAAGAAAATTCACCCCGGAAAACACCCAGTTCTGCAACATTTCCCGGAATATCCAATTGATAGATCTGCTCAGATAAAAGACGCATAACAGCAACCCGTGCGTCAAACATGCGAAGGACGGAGGGATCACGAAAAGGCCCGTGATAACCCAGGTTTCCATCTGTTTTATCATAGAATTACGCCGTTCTTCATCCAGACTCCCAGGATGACCAGATCCGGGAGAAGTGCTGCTGCAGCATCCGGAGAACAGACTGGAATATTCCCAATATATGATCCGTGTTTATGGGGGTCATTATCAGCAAAGCACAGGAGCTGGCAGGGACTGTTGAGAAGTCTTGCTGTCATTTGTCCAATTTGACCGGCACCAAATATTACAGTTTTATATACTGATTTTGCCATCATTTTGATGTAGCCTTTCTGTCAGCACGAACCTGGATCATCTGTCCTGTAATGGAGATGGCAATTTCAGCCGGTGTTTCTGCTTTGATCTCCAGTCCTATAGGTGAGATGATACGGTTTAAATCTTGTTCATTAATGTTGTATTCTTCAATCAGACGGCGAAATACAGCAGCTTTTTTTGCACGGCTTCCAATGACGCCTATATAGCATGCAGGTGTAGCGAGAAGCTGTGCCTGTACAATGGTATCATAGGAATGTCCGCGTGTCATGACGCAGCAATAATCAGCAGCTGTGATAGAACATACTGTTCCAGATGGTTGAAATCACAAAGTATTGTTTCAACTGCTCCTGGGAAAAGAGCAGGATCTGTAAATTCTGGCCGGTCATCCAGGACAACACAGCGAAAATCAACGCTTGCAAGGATTGGAATAAGCTTTTGTGAGACATGTCCGCCGCCGAATACATAGACAGTTCCTGAGGTTTCAATCTGTTCAGAAAACAGATCATAATCTTCACTGTGATATCGGTGTGGCTTTGCAGATAAAGAAGATAATACAGAAGAAGGAACATTGGCAGTTCCGATGAGATCGCATGCAGGACTATAGAGGCTCACACCGGAGGTGGTGAGAAGATCGCAGATCAGCCAGAAATCTTTTCGCTCTTCGTAGAATTTTTCCGCAGTTTCCGCGATTTCCATAATAATAGGATCGTTATGATCAAGATACTGGAAAAAGGCCGTAACATCACCACCACAGATCATACCAATATTTTCAACATCTTTATGATTCAGCCGGAATTCATGCTCGCAGGATTCCTTTTTTTCAAGAATATCCAATGCCATACATTCAGCACGATATTCTACAGCTCCACCTCCGATGGTTCCGGAAATTCTGCCGTTTTTTCCGACCAGCATGCGGGAACCGGCACCTCTTGGTGTAGACCCTGAGGATGCTGTAACGGAAACAAGTACAAGATCGTTTCCCTCCAGGAATTGTTGTTTTATTGTCTGAAATAATGTTCTCATATAATAAAATACCTCCTAACTAAATTAAGTGATTTTTCTGCTCCAGTTGTGTACGTCTGCCCGCCTGAACTAAAGCGTGATATGGCAGAGTGATTGTATCATGTCCTGCAGTTTGCGGGCTTGTTCTAACTGCTGCTCATGAGCTTTGCGAGCTTCCGGACTTTTGCATTTACTCATGCTGTCGGCAAATCTTTTTTCTATGGTTACACGCTGTGTTTCCTGAATCAGTTTATCAGCCAGAAATACAATAGCTGCTTCATCCAGCGTGGCTTCCAACAGACCATGGTGCTGTGAAATGATCTGGCTGATCTCAGGATAACCTAACTGTAAGAAAAGTTCACCGCCTGTTTTCGCGTGATGCCTCTGAAGTCTGGCAATATCATGCAGAAGTGCACCGGAGCGAACAAGCTTCTGGTCAAAGATATAACCATTGGATTCCAGCATATTGCATAAACAACAGGCAAGTTCAGTAACAGCATCACTGTGAGCTTGTACATGACGGGGCAGAGAAACAGCATTGCGAAGCCTGAGACATAGTCCGTCATTTAATTCAGGATGAGGCAGTATATAACTGGGATCAGAGAAAGAAATATTATTTTTTTCATTCACTTCCAGATGATAGTAAGAGCCGCAGGGCAGACGAAACCGCTGCCTGCTGTACATATCAGAATGTAATGCATGTAAATAAGAAGAGATTACATCTGTATGAGTTACCACTGCAATATCACCTTCAGAAGCGCAAAGAATCTTATGAACTGCCTGCGAAAAGCGAAAACCAGATGCAGCAGGAGTTTCTGCTCCCGGGATCGGATGATCAGGGTTATTCCCACGCGCTTTATAAATGTCCGGCCATCTCTGGCGTATTTCATCAAAAGAAAGGCCATCCCATTCTCCCAGATTTCGTTCTGACAGATCAGAAACAATGATATGTGGAAGCTCAGGTGCCATATGGCCTGCTGTCTCAACTGCTCTTAACAAAGGACTGCAGTATACCCCTGATATTTTATCGGACAATTCTTCGTTAAGAAGGACTGCCTGCAGATGTCCAAGCATGGATAGAGAGAAATCTGTCTGTCCTACACAGTAAGAATGTTCATCCGGATACTGTGGTTTTCCATGCCGGACCAGATAAAGGTTACGCATTTAAAAACCCTCCGAAACATTCTTCAAATATTTTTTTTGAACAGGAACGTGTTTCTTCTGAAAAACGGGCATATCGTTTCAGAAATTCTTCGCCGTATGGTGTCAGTTCGCTATGGCTTCCCCTTGTACCGCCTTGGCTTCTGATGATCAGAGGTTCATGAAGCTGTGATTCCAGGGTATGGATCAGGTTCCAGCTGGTAGAATAGGAAATGTGCATGCGCTCACAGGCATCGCGGACAGATCCTGTTTCATGGATCAGTGTAAGCAGCGAATAGAGTTTTTCATCAAAAAAAACTTTTTCCCGGGCTAGCTGAATATGGATTTCAGAACGGATCAGACTCTGGTTGTGTATGCGGAGAAGTTCAGCATAATCCTCTGGTGTATCAGCATCATGAATAATACCGGGATCCTTTACATTAAGATAATACATGGGTTCCCCGCAGTTATCCACAGCACCTTTAAGTCCTGATTTTCCGTCATCACTTAGGATGGAATCAATCAGTGTGGAACGGATCAGAATGGGATGACCGGGATTGCCATTACAGACCGGAGTTACAAGGGGACGCCCCAGAGAGAGCATTTGAGTGACTGTCTGGGCTGTGAACAGCGGAACATCAACAGGTGTAAAGAGTACCGTATCCACTTTGTCTTTCAGATACTCAAGTCCGATTCGGACAGAATCAAACATATGAGTGTTTGCATAGTTCTCATTTCGAAGAAAGACTACATTATTGGAAGCCAGGTGGCATTCCAGAACATCTGCATGATATCCGGTTACCACTACTACTTTGGAGATTCCGGCCTGCCGGAAATTATTGATCACGCGCTGTGCGATGGAAATGGAGCCAAGCTGAAGCATGGGTTTAAAGTCTCCCATTCGTGATGATTTCCCCGCAGCCACGATGAGGGCGCCTGTCTGCATTTAGATACCTCCTTCTTTCAATGATATTATACAAATTTGATATTATTATAACATATAAAAGAATAAAAATAGTTAAAATTTTAAATAAAACAAAATAAAATTGTCTGCAATATATAAAATAGCCAACTATTAATTATTTGTAATTTGTATAATTGTGCAAAATTATGGTAGTATGGATATATAAAATAACGTGGACAGGAGAACTTTTTTATGGATAAGATTTTTGAGATTACCGCAAAAGAAGTTACTGTACAGGTAAAAGATGAGCGTACAGGGGTTGTATATAACCGGACGCTTCCCATCGATTATTATGAGAATGCAAATGTTTTAAAGCTCAGCGGTGAGAATCTGGACGGGAGCAGCTCTTCCATTGTTTTCTATTCCGCCAGAGGAATAGAGAGACTGAAAGATCTGACAGGCAGGGGAGCTGACCATGATTCGTGCGGAACACATAAGCCTGAAGATCAGTAAGATTGAAATGAATTTTTTTAAAAGGAGGAATGGGACATGATTAAAAAGACATTGAAGATTAATGGTGTTGAGAGAATACTTATTCTTGATAAGGATGAGACACTGGCGCAGGTGCTCCGTGATCACCTTCTTCTTACAGGATGTAAGATTGGCTGCGGTGAAGGTCACTGTGGAGCCTGTAATGTTATTATGAACGGAAAAGTCACAAGATCCTGTATCTACAAGATGAGCCGTGTTCCCGATCATGCAGAGATCACAACCATTGAAGGTGTGGGAACACTTTCTGATATGCATCCAATCCAGGTTGCATGGATGGCATATGGATGCGCACAGTGCGGTTTCTGTTCACCGGGATTTATTATTTCAGCAAAAGTGCTTCTGGACAATAATCCAAGTCCTACCCGTGAGGAGGTAAGAGACTGGTTTAACAAACAGCGTAATCTCTGCCGTTGTACAGGCTATAAGCCGCTGATCGATGCTACTATGGCTGCAGCAGCAGTTATGCGCGGCGAGATGACAAAGGAAGACCTTGTGTTCAAACAGACAGGTGATTCTATTGTTGGAACAAATTATATCCGTCCGTCAGCAGCACAGAAGGTAACAGGTACCTGGGATTTTGGTGCAGATGATGCATTAAAGATGCCATCAGGAACACTTCGCCTTGCTCTTACACAGGCAAAGGTTTCTCATGCAAATATTCTCAATATTGACACAGCAGAAGCAGAGAGTATGCCTGGTGTTGTTCGTGTTATCACAGCAAAAGATATTAAGGCAGCAGGCGGAACCAATAAGATCAATGGTCTTGTAATGCTTCCAAAACACAACAAGACAGACGGTTTCGAACGTCCTGTACTTTGCGATGAAAAAATCTTCCAGTTTGGTGATGCGATTGCCATCGTAGCTGCTGATACAGAAGAGCATGCAAGGGCAGCAGCAGAAGCAGTTAAAGTTGAGATCGAAGAGCTTCCTGCATATATGAATGCAATGGATGCCATCGCACCGGATGCGGCAGAGATTCATCCCGGTATTCCGAACGCATTCTTTGAGACAAACTGTATCAAGGGTCCTGATTTTGACTGGGACAGCATTCCGGATTCACAGCAGGTTGAGATCGAATCTTACTGTTCACGTCAGCCTCATCTTCATCTTGAGCCGGACTGCGGTTATGGTTACATTGACGAAGACGGTATGATAACTGTTCATTCCAAATCCATTGGTATCCATCTGCATATGCCTATGATCGCTGATGGTATCGGTGTGCCAATGGAGAACTTACGAATTGTTCAGAACCATGCAGGAGGAACCTTTGGTTACAAGTTCTCTCCTACAAATGAGGCTCTGATCGGCGCTGCTGTTAAGATCCTTGAACGTCCTGTGTCTCTGGTATTTAATCAGTTCCAGAATATTACTTATACAGGAAAGAGATCCCCTGCATTTATGAATATCAAGCTTGCAGCAGATGAAAATGGTAAGCTTCTTGCACTCTGGGGCAATAACTATGTGGATCATGGTCCATACTCAGAATTCGGTGATCTGCTTACAATGAGACTTTCCCAGTTTACAGGTGCAGGCTATGGAATCAATTCTATCCGTAACAAATCTACAACAGTGTTTACAAACCATGCATGGGGTTCAGCATTCCGTGCTTACGGATCTCCTCAGTCTTATATGGGATCTGAGATTGCGATAGATGTTCTGGCTGCAAAGATGGGAATCGACCCCTTCGATATCCGTGAAATGAACTGTTACAAAGAATCAGAAGGCAGTACGATCCCTACAGGTTATCCGCCTGAAGTATACTGTGAAGAAGAACTGTTCAAGACAGCTCGTCCACTGTATGAAGCAGCTAAGAAACGTGTGGCTGAAAAGAATGCAGCTTCTGATGGCAAGATCAAATATGGTATCGGTGTATCTCTCGGTGTATATGGCTGTGGTCTTGATGGTGTTGATACATCAAACGCATTTGCAGAGCTGAATCCGGATGGAACAGTTACAATGTATGCTGCATGGGAAGATCACGGACAGGGCGCTGATATGGGGGTTCTTGTATCATCACATGAAACACTTCGTCAGGCAGGAATCAGACCGGAACAGATCAAACTTGTTATGAATGATACCAAGACATGTCCTAATGCAGGTCCTGCAGGTGGATCACGTTCACAGGTTATGTCAGGTAATGCATGTCGTCTGGCAGCAGAAAACCTTGTGGCAGCATGAAGAAAGAAGACGGAACCTTCCGTACTTATGATGAGATGGTGGCTGAGGGTCTTGCAACAAAATATGAAGGTAACTGGGTGACAACCTTCTGTGCAGATCATCCGATCGATCAGGATACAGCACAGGGTGATCCGTTTGCAACCTACATGTATACGATCTTCCTTCCGGAAGTTGCTGTTAATACAGAAACAGGTAAAGTTAAAGTTGAAAAATTCACCTGTGTGGCTGACGTAGGTACCATCATGAACAGACTTCTTGTAGAAGGCAACTTCTACGGCGGCCTTGTACAGGGTATTGGTCTTGCTCTTACAGAAGATTTCGAGGATCTGAACCATGATACTTCTCTGAAGAACTGTGGCATTCCGTATCCAAATGATGCGCCGGATGATATTGAACTTCATTTCAATGAAACATATCGCCCAAGCGGTCCTTACGGTGCTGCCGGCTGTGGTGAGGCTCCGCTGGATGCTCCTCATCCTGCAATCCTGAATGCGATCTACAATGCTACAGGCGCACGTATCACACGTGTTCCTGCCCGTCCTGAAAAGGTTCTTGCAGCATTAAAGGAACTTGAGAAATAACTGTCAGTATAATTTTATCATGTGATATAATAAGGGGAGACGGGAGACTGTCTCCCCTTTGGAAATGAAAGGAGTATCGGGTTATGACATATATACAGGAAAGAGGTTCCACTCATGTTTATCACGTAAATCGAATGTCAAAGGAAGAGATGGATCATATGATCAGCCTCTGTGTTCATGAACAGCCGGCGTACTGTGTTGCAGCCTGTCCTTTCAAAGCAGATACAAAAGAAATGCTGTTTTATGCTGCAAAAGGAAACTTTAAGAAAGCTCTGGCTATTTATGAAAAGATCACACCATTTCCCATGATCCTCTGTAACGGATGTACTGCACCATGTGAGGAAAAATGCAGACTCTGTGAGCTGGGTGATGGCATATCCATACGTGAAGTAGAGCGTGCCATTGTACGATATGGGGAACCTGGAAAACGGAGCAGTGTATTTCGTATCAGAAAGAAAAAAAAGGCTGTGATCTTTGGCTCAGGATTGTTCCCGCTGTTTCTTGCAGGGGAACTGGAAAAGAAGATGTATCCTGCAACCATTTACTGTCAGGAGAAAGATTATGAAGCCTATATTGCAGCAGCAGCTCCGGAGCTTTTGGAATCAGATCGCAAAAATGAGGTAAAACGTCTCAGTTCCATGGACCTTTCCTTTGAATTCGGATGCAGTCTTGACCTTCCGTTTATCAGAGCGAAAATGAAGGAGGCAGATGTGGTCTGTGCTTCAGAGGAGGTGGCCAAAAAGCTGGCTCCAGAGGAAACAGCAGACGCAGAGATCATGCTGAGAGAACAGGCGGGAATTGTCAGCGGTCCGGTCCGGTCTGTGATGGATGCAGCTTTTGCTGCAAAGAGAGCTGCCCTGACTGTAGACCTCCTTGTACAGAATCTTTCGCCCCACAGCAACAGAGGCAGTGAAGGAGCAGTTACCACCAGGCTCTATACAAATATGGACGGGATGAAAGGCTCCAAAAAGATTCCCTGCAGCACAGATGGATATTCAAAAGAAGAAGCTGTTGAGGAAGCAAAGCGGTGCATTCAGTGTCACTGTGATGAGTGTATGAAAAGCTGTGTCTATTTAAGGGAATATAAAAAGCATCCGGGTCTTCTTGCACGTGAGATTTATAATAATACCCAGATCATTATGGGAGATCACCAGATGAATAAACCGATGAATTCCTGTTCACTCTGCGGACAGTGTACTGTAACCTGTCCAAATGGGTTTGATATGAGCCAGGTCTGCAAATCTGCAAGAGAAAACATGGTATCTACAGACAAAATGCCTCTGGCACCTCATGAATTTGCACTGATGGATATGCTGTTCTCCAATTCGGAGGCTTTCTTATGCAGACCTCAGCCGGGATATGAAACCTGTAGATATGTATTTTTCCCAGGATGTCAGGCAGGAGCTATAGCGCCGGATGTTGTCACAGAGGCATATGAGGATCTGTGCAGGAGGACAGAGGGCGGTGTTGCTCTGATGCTGGGATGCTGTGGTGCTATCAGTGAATGGGCAGGACGCTATGAAATGACAGAAAAGGTAAATGAACAGCTGAAGCAGGAGCTTGCAAAACTGGGAGATCCTATGATTATAGCAGGCTGTCCAAGCTGTATGAAACAGTTAAAAGAGAGTCTTGGCGCCAAAGTCACAGGAATCTGGGAGATCTTAAAGGAAATCGGACTTCCCGGACAGGCAAAAGGACTGGAGATACCTGTTGCAATACATGATGCCTGCGGTGCCAGGGGAGATACACAGACACAGGATACAATAAGAGAGCTTCTTGCAGATATGGGGTGCACTGTTGTAAATACAGAATATTCCAGAGATCTGTCTCCCTGCTGCGGATACGGCGGACTGACTGCCTACGCTAATAAAGAGATGGCAGATAAAATGACAGAAAAGTGTCTGGAACGATCCGATTCCCCATATATAACGTACTGCATGGCATGCAGGGACCGATTTGTCAGGGAAGGCAGGGAATCCAGACATATCCTGGAACTTCTGTATGGTATAAATGCCGCCAATATGCCGGATATCAGTGAGAAACGCTACAACCGGCTTGAGCTAAAAGAGAAGCTTTTAAAAAATATATGGAATGAGGAACTGATGATGGAGAAAAAAGATTATACCGTTGCATATACAGAAGATGCCATCAGTATGATGGATGAACGTATGATCCTGAAAAGCGATGTGGAGCGTGTATTATCAGATTACAGAGAAAATCAGGAAGCGATCTTTGATGAAGAGACAAAAGAACTGGTGACAAGGAGCAGACTTGGAAATGTTACATTCTGGGTGAGATTTGTGGAAACAGAAGAAGGGTATCTGGTACGCAGAGCATACAGTCATAGAATGAATATTATGAAAAGGGTGGGACAGTAATGGCAGTAGAGAGAACATATTATACCATTGATCCTGAGGGAAAGCTGACCTGCATGAAATGCAAGGTTCCTCTTGTAAAGGGAAAAGCAAAATTTATGTATCTGGAGAACGGTTTTCCTGTTGAGATGCCGGTCTGTCCCAAATGTGGCTTTGTCTATGTTCCGGAAGAGCTGGCTCTTGGAAAGGTTTTGGCAGTGGAACGTGCACTGGAGGATAAATAGATGAACAGACACCCCGGAGGGGAAGAGCAGACAATTCATCTTCTGAAAAGCATAGAATTGAAAAAGGAATGAAAGCTCTGGATCTGGGAGCAGGAGAGGGAGAGACCGTGCGGATCATGAAAGCATTTGGTCTGAATGTGCAGGGTGTGGATTTTGCTCCGCGAAGCAGTGAGGTGCAGCAGGGAGATTTTCTGACCCTTCAGTATGCAGCAGACAGTATGGATCTCTGTATCAGCCAGTGTGCATTTTTTGTCAGCAGAGATCAGAAAAGGCAGTCTCTGAATGCTGGCGTGTACTGAAAAGGAGGATTTCTTTTGCTGTCAGATCTGGATCCGGGCAATCTTCTGGAAATTGTGAAAGAAACAGGGTTTACGATTCTCTGTCAGGAGGATCAGACTGCTCTCTGGAGAGAATATTATCTGGAAGCAATCTGGAATGATTCATTCTGCTGCGAGGATCATAAGCTTCTGCAAAAAGAATACAAAGGCAGAAAAATAGGCTATACCATGGTGGTTGGCAGAAAGGAGTAATGTATGGATCTTTACGAAAGAATAATGGAATTAGGTAGCATGGGATATCATTGTTCACAGATCATTATGATCATGACTCTGGAAACCATAGGAGAGGAAAATCCACAGCTTGTAAAGGCAATGGGAGCCTTGGCGGAGGAATCGGTTACTGTGGAGATACCTGCGGATGTCTGACAGGAAGTGCCTGTGCCATCGGATATTTTCTCGGAAATCTGGCTCCTGAGGAGAAGGAAGATGCACAGATGAAACCGGCTGTACAGGAATTATATCAGTGGTTCCGCCAGAAGACAGAGGAAGAATTCGGAGCTTTTTACTGTAAGGATATCACTCATCTGGACTGGGGTGTGATCATGGAGAAATGTCCTGGACTTATTGCAGATACTTATACAAAAGTTATGGAAATTCTGACAGAGCGGGAGGTACTGAAGCTTTGATCACCATCGGCAAAACAAAGAGTGTCTGTCCGGAATGTATGAAGGTAGTTCCTGCCATAAAAGGTATCGGTGAAGACGGGATCTATCTGGTAAAGGAATGCAATGCTCATGGAAAATTTCAGACCCTGATCTGGGAAGGAAATGCAGCAGATTATCTTTCCTGGGGAAGAGAAAACCTCTCAGCAGAAACGCCTGTAAATCCGAAGGTTAAAGAAAAATCCTGTCCGGATAATTGCGGACTCTGTGAGGAACATGAAAGAAAAGGCTGCTGTATGATCCTGGAAGTTACAAAACGCTGTAATATGCATTGTCCTGTCTGCTTTGCTTCAGCAGGAGAAGACAGGGAAAAGGGAGATATTCCCATCTGTGAAATAGAAAAACAGTATGATTTTCTGATGGCTCACGGAGGTCCCTTTAATATACAGCTTTCAGGAGGAGAACCAACCATGAGGGACGATCTGCCTGAAATCATACATATGGGAAGAGAAAAAGGATTTACATTTTTTCAGTTAAATACCAATGGGATCCGGCTTGCCAGGGAGGAGGGGTATGCCGGAAAGCTGAAAAAAGCAGGACTGAATACAGTATTTCTTCAGTTTGACGGTGTGACAGATCAGGTTTATGAGACTTTACGTGGACAGGCTATGATGGAACTGAAGAAAAAGGCGGTCTTAAACTGCTCAGAAGCAGAGCTTGGTATTGCTCTTGTGCCGGTCATTGCGCCGGGAGTAAATGATATGCAGGTAGGGGATATCCTGAAATTTGGTCTGGATCATATGCTTTGTTCGTGGCGTACATTTTCAGCTATCAGTTATTTTGGCAGATGTTCCCAGAAGCGCCCCCAAAATCCCATCACCATACCAAAGATGCTGAGGCTTATTGAAGAACAGACAGAGGGACTGATGAAAATTGAGGATTTTGCAGGCGGCGGCGCAGAGAATCCCTACTGCTCCTTTCATGCAAGTTATCTGAGAAAAGGAGAGCAGGAACTGAAGCTTCTTGAAAAAAAATCAGGAAAAGGATGCTGCTGTACTACCAGTGATGATTCCAGGCAGTATGTGGAAAATCAGTGGAGCTACAGTACAAAAACCTATGATGAGGGAGAAATGACACAGACAGATGCGCTAGATGAGTTTCTGATCCGGATACATAATGAAACCTTTGCAGTATCAGGTATGATCTTTCAGGATGCCTGGAATCTGGATCTTGACCGTCTGAAACGCTGTTATATCTGTGAAGTGGATCCTGATCACGGAATGGTACCGTTCTGTGCATATAATCTGACTAATCTGAAAGGAACATATTTATACAGAAAGTGAAACGATCCAATATAGATGCAATGATCTGTAGGCAGGAAAAAATTACAGATATTACAAGGGAAACAATAAACAAAATACAGCTGGATAAACTGAATGCTGTTCTGAAAAGAGAAAAAGAAAGGCAGGGATTTTATAGAGATCTGCCGGAAAGGCTGGAAAGTTGATGATCTGAAAACCCTTCCCTTTACAACGGAATCCGACCTTGCTCAGAAAGGGGGCAGGATGTTACTGTGCTCTCAGGGAGAAATACAGAGGATCATTTCAGAACAGACAAGCGGAACAACAGGTGCAGGTAAACGTGTATTTTATACAGAAGGAGATTGTGAACATACCATAGAACTTTTTATGGCCGGACTTGGTGAGTTTATTTATCCGGGAAGCAGGACTATGGTTGCCATGCCGTTTTCAGGTCCTTCTGGACTGGGAGAACTGATCGCAGACGCAATCAGACGTATAGGAGCACATCCCCTTTTAACCGGGAACAATAAAACCTATGGTGAGTTAAAAACAATTCTGGAAGAGGAGCGGCCGGATACTTATGTAGGTATGCCGACAGCACTGCTTTCCATGCTCAGAATGTGTGGAAAAGGCAGTATAAAGAGAGCACTGATATCAGGGGATGCCTGTCCGGAAACAGTAATGAAAGCAATAGAAAAAATTTTGGGAACACCACTCTGGCCTCATTATGGTTCCAGAGAGATGGGACTTGGGGGTGCGATTTGCTGTCAGGCTCATGAGGGCATGCACATGAGGGAGAATCATTGTATCACAGAGATCATAGATAAAGAGGGAAATGTTCTGCCTGACGGTCAATGGGGAGAACTGGTGATCACAACCATTGGGATGGAGGCACAGCCTCTGATCAGATACAGGACCGGCGATCATACACGTATCATCCCCGGAAAATGTATCTGCGGAAGTGAGGTAAGGCGTCTGGATTTTGTAAGGCGCATCGACCAGTCCAAAAGTATGAGAGAAATGGATGAATTACTGTTTCAGTTTCCGGAACTGGTAGATTACTGTGTAAGGAGTGTTGGAGGGAAAAAAGAAATCACAGCACTTTTTATATCAGATAACGGAGAAGAACTGATCAGAAATGTCTGCACAGAGAAGAATATTATTTCTTTGGACTGCAGAAAAGCAGAATGGAGCGATAGGGCATTGTATCCTGCGAAACGTATTATTTTATAGAGAAACTATTAGAAAACAGAACGAAACCCATTGACTATCAGTCGGATTTCGTTCTGTTTTTATTTTATGAATAGTTATTTGTTCACAGGATAATACGGACAGTCCTCTCTGATACATTCTTTATTATCTTCAAAATATTTACATAGTACAGAAGACAGCGGAATCTTTACAGAGCTGAACTGCCTGTAAAACCTGATCGCTTCTTCAATAGCAATTCTGCTGGTGCGTTTACAGCAGCGCGGACCACCAACATCAGCCAGTTTGGATAAAATAACAGAGACAAGCTTCTGAGGAAAGGGCCATGCATCCTTATGGAGGGGACCGGATCCGGTCATAACAGACATAAAGATTCCGGCACCTGCTGCTGCACCACACACTCCCCAGTAACCGCAGGTACCACCGGAACCTGCCTCGCTCTTTTACAGATTTCAGATAATGCGGTATCGTAATTCATACGCTCTCCATTATTGCGAAGTGCAGTCAGAAGAACACTGGGAACAATGGCATGATGTTCAGGTCCATGCATGTGGACAGAAGGAAGGTCCATGATCTCTTCCAGAAGCAGCAGGGGATCCTTCTCTGTGCTGCTTCTGAGGGCTATGATCACCGGTATATAAGTACCATAGCTGTGACAGGCATCACAGACAAATGGCCATTTTCACAGACAGCATTTGTCAGCTGCTCTTTGTGGCAGATGCTACAGGTTTTCACAGAACTTTCGACGCTGTATGTGACCGGTGCTCCACAGATCAGGCAGCCTGAAAAATGTTCTGTCTCTCCACAACAGCAGGAATTATTTGTATTATCCATAAAAATCAGCATTTCTCAGCAATATCATAGATAAGCCGTTCTGTATCTTCCCATCCGAGGCAAGGATCTGTGATGGAACAGCCAGGAGTCATATGATCACTGATATCCTGGCGGCCTTCGAGAAGGTAGCTTTCGATCATAACACCTTTAACCAGCTTTCTGAGGTCTGGATTATAGTTACGGCTGTGAAGTACTTCTGAAACAATACGGATCTGTTCCTTGTATTGCTTGTTGGAGTTTGAGTGGTTGGCATCTATGATGATGGCAGGGTTCTTAAGGTCCTTTTTGGCATACAAAGCAGACAGATGTATCAGATCTTCATAGTGGTAGTTAGGAATAGTCTGTCCGTACTGGTTTACACCACCTCTGAGAATTGTGTGTGCCAGATCATTTCCTGAAGTTTCCACATCATTTCCTCTGTAGATGAAGTGGTGAGGATGCTGTGCAGCAGTGACAGAATTCAGCATAACAGAGAGATCACCGCTGGTAGGATTCTTCATACCGACAGGAATATCCATGCCACTGGCAGTGAGACGATGCTGCTGGTTCTCCACAGAACGTGCACCTACAGCTTCATAGGAGAGAATATCATCCAGATAGCTGCGGTTTTCAGGATAAAGCATCTCATCTGCAGAAGAGAGTCCTGTCTCCTGCATAACTCTCATGTGCATCTTGCGGATAGCAATAATTCCGGCAAGAAGGTCAGGAGCCTTATCAGGGTCTGGCTGATGAAGCATTCCTTTGTAACCGTCACCTGTGGTACGGGGCTTATTTGTATAAACTCGCGGGATGATCATCAGTTTGTCAGAGACTTTATCTGCCACTGTTTTCAGTTTGCGTACATATTCGCAGACTGTATCTTCGTTATCAGCGGAACAAGGTCCTACAAGGACGATAAATTTATCTGATTCACCGGTGAAGATACGGCGTATTTCTTCATCGCGCTGTTTTTTTACTTCTTTGAGTTCCTGGCTGAGAGGGTACTGAGATTTCAGAACCTCCGGTAAAGGGAGCTCGTGATTGATTTTCATAGACATGATCTGTTTCCTCCATATAAGTACATGCAGGTCTTTGATAATGCCGGAACTCAGGAATATTTTATACCTGACCGGACTGCCTGCACATTTTCCTTTACAAGTATAACATGGTGTTATCTAAAATTCCAGTACTTTAACACTTTAAACTGACATATTTTGAGAGAATGTAATCAGACCGTTTTTTATGCCTGTTTCTTAGCTTCACAAAAATGCTTTCAGATGTTACAATCAAATAAAAGATATAAGGAAAGAAATATCAAAAGAATACCAAAGAAAGTCGGGGTGAAGGTTATGGAGATTAAGAGTATTTTGATAAAGGACACAACCAGAGAAGAAAGAAAACAGATTGTGGAGGAATCTTTTGGGAATATTTCTGCAAGCTGTGATGGCTGTATGGCGGGACTGACAGAGATGTATCAGGAATATATTGATGGTACAAAGGAAATCCGCGACATTAACATGGAGTTTAATGCACACTACGTACGGGAAGATTTGGATGAGAAATCAAAGAGAAGCTGCCCGATGTAGATAAAACAACTATATGGGAAACTTGCAGATCCCGAATATGCAGGAAATAACAAGATAACAGGAGAAGGATAATAAAATGAGTACAAACAATATGGATAGATTTGAATTCAGATGTATCAGACCGGAGGAGACACAGCAGGCGATAGAGATCGAGCAGATCTGTTTCCCGCCAAATGAGGCATGTTCTCCGAAAAGTCTGACAGAGAGAATAAAAGCAACAGCAGAAACATTTCTGGTAGCTGAGGATAAGGAAACCGGAAAGCTGGCTGCATTTCTTAATGGAGTTCCTACAGATGAGGAGGCTTTCAGAGATGAATTCTTCACAGATATTTCTCTGAGTAATCCTGAAGGCAAAAATATCATGCTTCTGGGTCTGGACGTCCGTCCGGAATATCGTATGCAGGGCCTGGGCCGTGAACTGGTATCCAGATACTGCCAGAGGGAAGCTCAAAAAGGACGAAAGAAACTTTTCCTCACCTGTCTGGATGAAAAAGTGAAGATGTATGAGAAATTTGGCTTTACAGATCTGGGCCAGGCAAATTCCACCTGGGGCGGAGAAGCCTGGCATGCTATGAGCATCAAGATTGAAAAATAATTAACAATCAGAACAGACAGGAGAGTGTACAATGAGCCTATACGCAATCGGTGATTTTCATCTTTCGTTTACAGTCAATAAACCTATGGATGTATTTGATAAAAGATGGAAGAATCATGTAGTTAAGATTGAGAAATACTGGAAGAAGAGAGTGACAGAGAATGATACAGTAGTGATTACCGGAGATCATCCTGGGGGAGAGATCTTGCAGAGTGTCAGGCGGATCTGGATTTTATTATGGCTCTGCCGGGCAGGAAGATTCTGCTTCGGGGAAATCACGATATGTTCTGGGATGCAAAGAAGACAGAAGATCTGAATGAGATGTTCTGGGGAAAGCTGGAATTTTTGCAGAATAATTTTTATACATATGAGGATTATGCGCTGGTGGGAACCAAGGGCTACTGTTATGAAGGAAAAGACAGCTATGAGCATTTCTTGAAGATCCGGGAGCGGGAGCTGGGGCGGCTGCGCTGCTCTTTTGAAGGGGCGAAGGCTGCAGGATATGAGAAGTTTATCATGTTTCTTCATTATCCGCCTACAAGTATTGGAGAGATGGAGAGTCCGTTTACCCTGATGGCACAGGAATTTGGCGCCGAGAAGGTAATCTATTCTCACTGTCATGGAGAGAAGCGATATGATGACAGCTTTAAAGGCTATGTGGATGGAATAGAGTACAAGCTGGTGTCAGGAGACTATCTGAATTTTAAACCGGAGTTGGTTTTACGCTAATTATATTGTCTGGAAAAAATCCCTGGGAAGTATTATACTTTTCAGGGATGATTTTATGTGCTTTGAGAGAAAATATCTTCGGGGAGAAATGAGAAAATGAAGATTTACTACAGAGAGAAATCTGGCGGGATTGAAATTCTGCGGTGTTTTGGAATAGAAAGCAGAGTTGAGATTCCGGGAATGATAGATGACAAATTGGTAATTAGTGCGGCACCGTATGCATTCTCCAGTCATATGGATGAGAAAGAAGAACTGAAAAATGCCAGCCTGTGGGAAGTGTCAGAGGGTCTTGGGTTTGGCAGAGAAGAGCATGTTCTGGCAGGAAATGACGTGGAGGAGATTGTTTTTCCTTACACTTTAAAAGAGATTGGACGATATATTTTTTATGGCTGCGGGAATCTGAAAAAGCTGGAGTTTTCTGACAGCCTGATGCAGATAGGCTGTGGTGCATTTACAGGCTGCCATGCATTGGAGAAGCTGACTGTTCATATGAGACAGGGAAAGAAGTCAGGCGTTAAGGAAATGCTGGGCGAGATGTGGCAGAGGATAGATGTAAACTTTCTTTATGAGTATGAAGAAGCCAGACTTGTATTTCCGGAGCATTATGATGAGGCGGTTGAGAACACTCCGGCGCGTATTTTGTATACGGAATATCATGGATCAGGCAGTAATTACAGGCAGTGTTTTTATGATAAGGAGCTGAATTATCAGGAATATGACAGGCTTTTTGAAATGGCGGTAGCCATGGATAAGCTGGAAGTTCTGGTTGATATGTCATTTGGCAGACTGGAGTTTCCTTATGAACTGACCGGGAAAGCCAGGGAGAATTACAGGGAATATATCCGTAAGAATCTGGGAGATATTGCAGAATATCTGGTAAAGCAGGAGGATATGCACAGATTGGAAGTGATATCCTCGCAAAAACTCTGGACACTGGAGGGAATTGATTCTGCGTTGGATTGTGCATCTAAGAGAAAAGAAACGGAAGTATCCGCATTTTTGATGAATGAAAGAGCAAATCTGGTGGATAATACGGCAGGAAGTGAACGTATAGATGTGGATAAGTTGCAAAATAGTCAGGAAGCTGACAGGACAGAGCAGGGGAAAAATGAACAATCACAAACTACAGAAAAATCTTTGAATAGAAGAACTATACTAAGAAAAAAGAGGTTTGAACTGTGATAGATATAGAGGAAAATAATAATGCAGCCAGAGGATAAAATACAGGAAATAGCAGAAAGAGCAGAGCGTTTGCAGGAAATCGGCAGCAGTATTCTCAGGGTTGCGCGGGATGAATTATATCTGGGAATGCGGTTTTTGGATGTGGCGCTGAGCAGTTTTTCTTATCAGATGGATGGTCAGGTCCATGGATTTGGAACGGATGGAAGAGTGATGTATTTCCAGCCGCAGATGCTGGGAGGCTTATATAGAGAGAACAGGATTCTGGTGAACAGAGGGTATCTGCATATGGTATTCCACTGTATTTTCCGGCATTTTGCATGGAGCGGTACAGAAGGTAAGAAGAGGGCAGACGATGGAATCACAATCCAGGAACGTATGCGTGATCTGAGTTGTGACATTGCAGTGGAGCATATGATAGATGGGATGAACTATCGGAGTATCCGTTTCTCACGCAGTCTTTTGCGAAGGGAAACCTACCGTCTCCTTGAAAAAGAGGGAAAAACCCTCAACGCACAGAGAGTATATAAAATATTGTCAGAATGGAATCTGAACGAAAAGGATCTTACAAATCTGGAACAGGAATTTCGCACAGATGACCACAGATACTGGGAAAGTAAGAAACCGGATCAGAAACCGAATCCCATGCTCAGCCGCAAATGGGGGGAGATCAATGATGGAATCGAGACGGATCTGGAAACCTTTTCCCAGGAGGCAGGTGAGCGGGACGGAGGTTTCCTGGAGCAGATAAAAACAGAGAACAGAAGCAGGTATGATTACAGAGAATTCCTGCGGAAATTTGCAGTTTTTCATGAAGAACTGGCAGTGGATGATGACAGTTTTGATTACAATTTCTATACCTATGGTCTGCGTCTCTATGGAAACATGCCGCTGATAGAACCACTGGAATCCAAAGAAGTTAAGAAGATAGAGGAATTTGTGATCGTCATCGATACTTCCATGTCCTGTTCAGGAGAACTGGTGAGAAAGTTTCTGGAGGAACCTACGGTGTACTTAGTGAGAGTGAGAGCTTTTTTACAAAAATAAATGTGCACATCATTCAGTGTGATGAGAAAGTCCACACAGATAAAAAGATTACTTCTCAGAAAGAAATGAAAGACTATATGGAACATCTGGAATTGTATGGAGATGGCGGAACAGATTTCAGGCCTGCATTTGAATGGGTGGATAAACTGTTGGAACAGCATGAATTTCATAACCTGAAAGGGATGATCTATTTTACAGACGGATTCGGAATTTACCCGAAGAAAATGCCATCATATAAGACTGCATTTGTGTTTATGCAGGATAATTACAGAGATGTGGATGTGCCGGTATGGGCCATGAAACTGATTTTGGATGAGGATGATTTTGAGAAGCCAGACAGGTAATGAAGAGAGAAAATTATAATTGCGGGAGCTGCAAATCGCGGAGCAATTCGTGGATATCAAGGAAATGAGAAAACTGAGTAAAAGTAAGAAGTGTTCAGCAGGAAAGGATTTACATTATGGATATAAAACGAGCAAAACAGGAGATAAAGGACTCAATAGAAGCATACCTTGCGAAGGATGAATTTGGAGAATACCTGATCCCGGCCATACGCCAGAGACCAATTCTCCTTATGGGGGCACCGGGTATTGGAAAGACGCAGATTATGGAACAGATCGCCAGGGAATGTAAGGTAGGTCTGGTATCTTATACTATCACACATCACACCCGTCAGAGTGCAGTAGGACTGCCGTTTATCAAAGAGAAAACCTTTGGTCAGGAGACTTTTTCTGTCACAGAATATACTATGAGTGAGATTATTGCCTCTGTCTATGAAAAGATGGAAAAAACAGGTCTCAGAGAAGGAATTCTTTTTATTGATGAGATTAACTGCGTATCAGAGACCTTGGCGCCTATGATGCTGCAGTTTCTTCAGGGAAAGACATTTGGCAATCAGAAAGTACCGGAAGGATGGGTGATCGTGACAGCAGGAAACCCGCCGGAATACAATAAATCTGTCCGCGAATTTGACGTAGTAACCCTTGACAGAATCAAGAGGATTGATGTGCAGCCGGATTTTGAAGTGTGGAAAGAATATGCCTATGAGCAGGGAATCCATCCGGCTGTTATCTCTTATCTGGAGCTTCGCAGAAAGAATTTCTACAGAATGGAGAACACAGTAGACGGACGGATTTTTGCCACTGCCAGAGGCTGGGAAGATCTTTCCAGGCTGATACAGGTATATGAAACACTGGATAAAGAAGTGGATAGAGAGGTGGTATATCAGTATATCCAGCATCCAATGATCGCAAAAGATTTTGCCGCATATCTGGCATTATACAATAAGTATAAGACAGACTATGCAGTGGAGGATCTGCTTCAGGGTAAATGGACACCCATCACTCTGGGTAAGATCCGCAATGCTTCACTGGATGAGCATCTGAGTATTGTTGGTCTGCTGAACGGAAAGCTCAGCCAGTTATTTGCAGACTGTTATTTTATGGATGCCTATGTGACAAAGCTCTATGGTTACATGACAGAATACAGAGATAACCTTCCGGAAATGACGCTGGAATCCATTTATAAAAAGGCAGAAAATGATTTTCAGACTGCAAAAAAATCTGAGCTTCTCACTAAAAATGAAGAAAAAGTATTTATCCGTACAGTGGATTTTCTTGAGAAATTATGGATAGAACTGAGGGGAGAAACTGGTTCTGAAGATAAAACAGAGAATAATAAAGCTGTTGAAATTTCAGAAAAAGATACCTATGAGCGGGCAAAAACAGCTTTTGCAACGGAGGCTGACAGTCTGGAAACTCAGACAGAATATATCTCTCAGACGCTTCAGAATGTTTTTGATTTTATGGAAGCAGCCTTTGGTGACAGCCAGGAAATGGTAGCATTTATTACGGAACTGAATGCAAACTTTTACAGTATCTGGTTTATCCGGGAAAATGGTTCTGACCAGTATTACCGTCACAACAAGGGACTACTGTTTGATGACAGACAGAAACTGATCTTGGGACAAATGGAGGAACTGGAGAACACGATGAAGCGGGGACTAAAAAATTAATTTTTATGCCAATTAGCATTGGATTTTCAGATAAATCGTGGTATGCTGATGAATAGAATTATGATTTGAGTGAAAAATATCAGGAATGCAGGCGCATTTGACTGTGCAGCAGTAGAACGATATGGAATCACTAGAAAAAACGAGGAGGAATATAAAATGGAATTAGAAGTATTAAGAAAAGATATGGTTGCAGCTATGAAAGCCAAAGATAAAGTAACAAAAGAAGCAGTCTCCTCTCTGATCTCTGCGGTAAAGAAGGTAGCGATTGATGAGGGATGCCGTGATGAGATTAAGAGTGATCTGGTGGACAGAGTTATTTTGAAGGAGTTGAAAACTGTAAAAGAACAGCTGGATACCTGTCCGGAAAGCCGTGAGGATCTGAAGCTGAATATCAGGCAAGGTATGATGTGATTGCCAAATATGCGCCAAACAGATGGATGCAAGCAGAGGTAAAAGCATATCTGGAAGAAAAATTTGCAGATGTGATTGCGACGAAAATAAGGGTCAGATCATGAAGGCTGTTATGGCTGATATGAAGGGAAAAGCAGACGGAAAGGTGATTAATCAGGTTGTGGCAGAGCTCTGCAAATAATGTGTTATCTTAACCGAATCAAGTAAGTCCCCTGCTTCAATTGCGAAAAGCAATAAGCAGTGGTGGGACTATGTGAAGAATAGGATCATCCAGCAGATTTGGTATGCAGAAAGCTGGATAGTTATCAAAATAGCCGCAGTATGCTGGAATGTCCGGATACTGCGGTATTTTATTAGAAGGTGAATATATATATGGAGTTTCAGCATGAACTGATCATTCCTAATGAGGGATTTCCGTTTAAGGTTTTTCTTTTTGAAGGAGGAAATGGCAATTATGTGCGTGAGAAGCACTGGCATACGTCTGTAGAGATTTTTGCTGTGATGGAGGGCGACTGGATTTTTTTGTAAATAAGGATGAATATCCGCTGAAAGCTGGAGAGCAGATAATCATTAATTCCAATGAGATCCACTCTATCCATGCTGTGGAGAAAAATAAAACGGTAGTTCTGCAGATTCCTCTGAAACAGTTTGAGAATTATTTTACTGCCCAGAGATATATCCGGTTTCGGGGGCAGGAGGAGCTGGTGGATAAGAAACTGGCTTCTTTGATTCGTAAATTATATCATGTGTATTCCGAGCGGAAATTGGATATGAGTTCCGGACAATTTCTATTTTTTACGAGATCATGTATATCCTGGTGAAGGATTACCGTGTGACAGAGACCAGGGAGAAGGATATCCGACACAGCCGCCGTCTGGATGCATTGTCAAAAATCACCACATATATGCGTGAGCATTACAGGGAGGAACTGAAGCTTTCTGATGTGGCGGCTACTTTTGGATACTCGGATGCATATTTGTCGCGAATGTTTCAAAAATATGCAAAAATCAACTATAAAACTTATCTGCAGGATATCCGTATGGCATATGCGTACAGGGATTTGCTGAATACAGACCATACAATTAGTCAGATTGCACTAGATAATGGATTTTGCAGCAGCAGGGGTTTTTCCGGGGAATTTCAGAAAAGATATGGGATACTTCCAAGTGAGATGCGAAAACAGATAAATGAAAAAGGTCAAAAAAACGCTATAGATTAGACAAGAAAACTGGCGAAAAGTACCCTTTATTCTGGTATATTCTAAGCACAGTCAAGAAAACGTAATATCGACAGAATATAAGGAGGTTTTTGAAGTGAAAATTCAGAATGTAACAGATGCTTCCTTCCGTAAATATGGAAAGGTGCTTGAAGGGTATGACTTCAGTGCTCTTCTCAAAGAAATGAAACATACACCGGTTCCGGATGATGTGGTTTATGTACCATCTGTTGAGGAGCTGGAAGCTCTGGATGTAGCAAAAGCACTGCAGAATAAAGGATTTGGCGGAATCCCGATCGAAATTGGATACTGCAACGGACATAATAAGAAATTAAATGCAGTAGAATATCACCGCAGTTCAGAGATCAATGTAGCGGTAACAGATCTGGTACTGCTTATCGGAAGCCAGCAGGATATCACAGATGATTTTACATATGATACTTCTAAGATCGAAGCATTCCTGGTACCTGCAGGAACAGGTATTGAAGTATATGCAACTACACTTCATTATGCACCATGCAATGTACAGGATGGCGGTTTCCAGTGTGTAGTCGTACTTCCGGCAGGAACCAATACAGATCTTACATTTGAGACAGCTAAGACAGGCGAGGACAGCCTGCTGACAGCTAAGAACAAATGGCTCATTGCACATGAAGATGCGGCAATCGAGGGTGCAGTAAACGGACTTCGTGGAGAGAATATCACCATTGACTGATAGCAAATCTCGGTCTGAGTACTGCTGACAGAAACAGATGAGGTAATGAATGAAACCCCAAATAAATAATAAATTAACCCCAAAAACGTATTAAGAAAAAGGAGAATCTATCATGATCGATAACATGCCAAAAGTAAAAGTCGGAATTGTAGCAGTAAGCCGTGACTGTTTCCCGGAAAGCCTTTCCGTAAACAGAAGAAAAGCACTTGTAGAGGCTTATACAAAGAAATATGATGCAGCAGACATTTATGAATGTCCGATCTGTATCGTAGAGAGCGAGATCCATATGGTTCAGGCTCTTGAAGATATCAAGAAAGCGGGATGTAATGCACTTTGTGTATATCTTGGAAACTTCGGACCGGAAATTTCCGAAACACTTCTTGCAAAGCATTTCGAAGGACCGAAGATGTTCTGTGCAGCAGCAGAAGAAACACAGGATAATCTGATCCAGGGACGTGGAGATGCATACTGCGGTATGTTAAATGCAAGCTATAACTTACAGCTTCGCAATGTAAAAGCATATATTCCGGAATACCCGGTTGGTGACGCAGAAGACTGCGCAGATATGATCCATGATTTCCTTCCGATCGCAAGAGCAGTAGAAGGACTCAGCAACTTAAAGATCATCAGCTTCGGACCTCGTCCTACAAACTTCCTTGCTTGTAATGCACCGATCAAACAGCTTTACAACCTTGGAGTTGAGATTGAAGAGAATTCCGAACTTGACCTGTTTGAAGCATTCAACAAACATGCCGGAGATGAGAGAATCCCTGCAATTGTTAAAGAAATGGAAGAAGAACTGGGTGCAGGAAACAAGAAACCTGAGATTCTTGCAAAACTTGCTCAGTATGAACTGACTCTGAAGGACTGGGTAGAGGCTCACAGAGGATATCGTAAATATGTAACCTTAACAGGAAAATGCTGGCCTGCATTCCAGACACAGTTGGATTTGTTCCTTGCTACGTAAACAGCCGTCTGACTGCTCAGGGCATTCCGGTATCTTGCGAAGTTGATATTTATGGTACATTAAGTGAGTTCATTGGAACTGTTGTAAGCCAGGATACAGTTACACTGCTTGACATCAACAACTCTGTACCGAAGGATATGTACAAAGAGTCTATTGAGGGCAAATTTGATTACACACTGAAAGATACATTTATGGGATTCCACTGCGGAAATACAGCTTCCAGCAAGCTTTCTTTCTGTGAGATGAAGTATCAGATGATCATGGCAAGATCTCTTCCGGTAGAAGTTACAAACGGAACTCTTGAAGGAGATATTGTTCCTGGAGATATCACTTTCTATCGTCTGCAGAGCACTGCTGATAACAAACTCCGCGGATATATTGCACACGGTGAAGTTCTTCCGGTTGCAACAAAATCTTTCGGTGCGATCGGCGTATTTGCAATTCCTGAAATGGGACGTTTCTACCGTCATGTACTGATTGAGGGAGGATATCCACATCACGGAGCAGTTGCATTCGGACATTATGGAAAAGCTTTGTTTGAAGTATTCAAATATATCGGTGTTCCGGTTGAAGAGATCGGATACAACCAGCCGGCAGGTGTAAGATATCCGACAGAGAATCCATGGGGTTAATGAGAAATCAGTGAAACGGATTATTAATGTTCATGTGAAGTGAATGAATCTGAATACAGAATAAATAAACTGACACTATATTAAAGGCATCCCGGGGCTTTGCTCTGGGATGTATTAGATTAGAAATAGAAAAGGAGAGCACTTATGTATTATATTGGTATTGACCTTGGTACTTCCGCTGTAAAACTTCTTCTTATGGAAGAATCAGGAAAAATCTGTAACATCGTATCCAGAGAATATCCTTTATTCTTCCCACATCCGGGCTGGTCTGAGCAGAAACCGGAAGACTGGTTTGCACAGAGCATGGAAGGTATGAAAGAACTGACAAAGGATATTGACAGAGCTCAGGTAGCAGGAATCGGTTTCGGCGGACAGATGCATGGTCTGGTAACTCTTGACAAGGATGACAATGTGATTCGTCCTGCAATCCTCTGGAATGACGGACGTACAGGTGAAGAGACAGAATATCTGAATACAGTGATCGGAAAAGACAAACTTTCACAGTATACAGCAAATATTGCTTTCGCAGGCTTCACAGCACCGAAGATCCTCTGGATGCAGAAAAATGAGCCTGAGAACTTTAAGAAGGTAGTAAAGATTATGCTTCCTAAGGATTATCTGGCATATCGTCTGTCCGGTTCTTTTTGTACAGATGTTTCTGATGCTTCCGGTATGCTTCTTCTTGATGTGAAGAACCGCTGCTGGTCAAAAGAAATGCTGGAGATCTGTGGAATCACAGAAGAGCAGCTTCCGAAACTGTATGAGAGTTGGGAAGTAGTAGGAACTCTGAAACCTGAGATTGCGAAAGAACTTGGATTCAGTGAGAATGTAAAAGTTGTTGCAGGTGCAGGTGACAATGCGGCAGCTGCTGTAGGAACAGGTACAGTTGGTGACGGTCAGTGTAATATTTCTCTTGGAACATCCGGAACTGTGTTTATTTCCAGTAAAAACTTTGGTGTGGACGAAAATAACGCACTTCATTCTTTCTGTCATGCAGATGGAAGCTATCATCTGATGGGATGCATGCTCAGCGCAGCTCCTGTAACAAATGGTGGGCAGAGGAGATTCTTCAGACAAAGGATTTCGCAGCAGAGCAGGCTCCAATTCAGAAGCTGGGAGAGAATCATGTATTCTTCCTTCCATATTTGATGGGAGAACGTTCACCTCATAATAATCCTGATGCAAGAGGTGTATTCTTCGGAATGTCCATGGACAGCACAAGAGCAGACATGACACAGGCTGTTCTGGAAGGTGTTGCCTTTGGTCTTCGTGATTCCCTGGAAGTTGCAAGAAACCTTGGAATCAAGATTGAGAGAACCAAGATCTGCGGTGGTGGAGCTAAGAGCCCACTGTGGAAGAAGATCATTGCAAACGTTATGAACCTGAAGGTTGATGTTCTGGAGAACGAAGAAGGACCGTCCATGGGTGGAGCTATGCTGGCAGCAGTAGGCTGTGGTGCTTACCCGGATGTAGAAACCATCGGTAAGAAATTTGCCAAAGTTGTTGATACAGTAGAACCGGATCCTGAACTGGTTGCAAAATATGAAGAGAGATATCAGAAGTTCAGAACTCTGTATCCGGCGATGAAGCCATTGTTCTAATCGAATATCTGCCTGACATACTGGGGTTGTGTGCTTATTTAGCACAACAACCCCATTTTGACGTACATCTGATGATGACCAATCACCATAGCCTATTGATTATGACATATCAGGAAAAGGGCAGCTTCAGGAATTCTTCCATGGCTCTGCTGATATAGCGGCCTTTCTTCCAGTAAAAAAATACAGTGCGTTTACTGCTCTGACCGGGCAGCTTATAAAAAACAAGTTCTGAATTTGTTGGAACTCTGGAGAGCAGAAGATCCCCGATGAAAGTGATACCCATTCCTAAACATGCGATATTATAGGCGGTCATCTGCTGATCCAGGCGAAATACTACAGAAGGCGAAAAGTGATTTTCCTGACAAATGGTAAGTGCACGCTTACCGGTATCATTATCTGAACGAAGAATAATAAATGGTTCGTTCTCGAATTTGTTTAATGGAACAGAAGGAATATGAGAAGAACGGAACTGCCCGTTCCGGATTTCCTCAATAGGAATCTGATATTTCTGCAGTCTGGTATTTACTGAATAATTTTTGGGAACTGCAAGAAGAAGTTGTTCTTTCTGGTAGATATAACGTTCAAAAATCTGGTTATCCAGAATACAGTTATCAATCACCAGATCTAACTTCCGGCCTGGAGAAACTGGGATAGCTTTGCTGTACTTCTTCTACAAGAGAAATTTGAACATGGGGGAATTTTTGGGAAAAATCAGCAATAAGGGGAGGCAGAATCCACGAAGAAAAAAAGTTACTGCCACCTACATTAAGAGTTCCTGTTTTGAGATTTCCCAGATCCAGTAGGTAGTTTTCGAGATTATTTTCAATATCCATGACTTTTTCAACAGCCTGTATATAATGTTTTCCAACTTCAGTTAACTGCAAGGTTTGGTACTTCGATCAAAAATAGGATAGCCAATACGGTTTTCCACACGTTTTACATTGGCGCTTAAAGAAGGCTGCGAAATGAAAAGAGCAGCAGCAGCTTTGGAAAAGCTTTTTTCCTTGTAGACCTCATAGATGTATTCCATTCCCTGAAACATATAAACTCCTCCGATATATAATTTAAACACTATATATTTTATAAAAATATATGTATTTGATTATATTATAGCAGAGATATATAATGAGGGCAAATACATGGGAGGGCGAATAACTATGAAAAAAACAGACTATCGTGTAGAAAGGGATTCTATTGGTGTAAAGGATATTCCGGAAGATGTATATTATGGAGTACAATCCTTACGTGCGGCTGAAAATTTCCACATTACGGGGCTGAATATGCATCCGGAAATTATTAACAGTCTTGCATACATAAAAAAAGCAGCAGCGATAACCAATTGTGAGGTGGGGCTTCTTGAGAAGAAAAAAGCACAGGCGATTGTCCAGGCATGTGATGAAATTGTTTCAGGAAAATTCCATAATGAATTTATTGTGGATCCTGTTCAGGGAGGAGCTGGCACATCTTTAAATATGAATGCCAATGAAGTAATTGCAAATCGCGCGATTGAGATACTGGGAGGAAAAAAGGGCGATTATACAATTATAAATCCTAACGATGATGTGAATTGTGGACAGTCTACCAATGACGTTATTCCTACTGCCGGTAAAATGACTTCTCTTCGTTTGTTGCAGAATCTGAAAAAACAGCTTCTTCGCCTCTATGATGCTCTTAATGAAAAAGCTACAGAGTTTGATCACATAATAAAAATGGGGCGTACACAGATGCAGGATGCAGTACCAATTCGTCTGGGACAGGAATTTAAGGCATATTCGGTAGCAATCATGCGTGATATCCACAGAATGGATAAAGCAATGGATGAAATGCGGACTCTTAATATGGGAGGTACTGCTATTGGAACAGGAATTAATGCAGATGAGGGCTATCTGAGAAGAATTGTTCCAAATCTCACTGAAATATCGGGAATGGACTTTATACAGGCTTTTGATCTGATTGATTCCACTCAGAATCTGGATCCATTTGTAGCCGTTTCCGGTGCTGTGAAAGCATGTGCGGTAACTCTTTCCAAAATGTCAAATGATCTCCGTCTGATGTCCTCCGGTCCACGTACTGGTTTTGGGGAGATTAATCTTCCGGCAAAACAGAATGGTTCCTCTATTATGCCAGGTAAAGTTAATCCGGTTATTCCTGAAGTAGTGAATCAGGTTGCTTTTAATATTATTGGTAATGATGTTACCATTACCATGGCTGCAGAGGCTGGTCAGCTGGAATTAAATGCGTTTGAGCCGATTATTTTCTATTGCATGTTTCAGTCTATCGATACTCTTGGCTATGCAGTCCAGACATTGGTAGATAATTGTATTGTAGGAATTACGGCAAATGAAGAAAGATGCCGTTATCTGGTAGAAAACAGTGTAGGTATTATCACTGCAATCAGCCCCCATCTTGGATATCAGAAGGCTGCGGATATTGCAAAAAAGGCAATTAAGACAGGCGAATCTGTAAGAAGTCTGATTCTGAAAGAAAAGCTTATGGACGAGGATGAACTTAATCGCATTCTGGATCCGATCCATATGACGGAACCTGGTATTCCGGAAAAGATTATCTTATAAAAAAATAAAGAAAAAACAGGCGGGAAAATCTTCCCGCCTGTAAAATCGTCTGGACACATATCATATATAAATATGATTTTTATATTTTTGAATTATTCGACTGATTTCAACCGGATTAGAACAGACCTGTGATCTTACCTGTCTCGTCTACATCGATTCTTTCAGCAGCCGGAACTTTAGGAAGACCTGGCATTGTCATGATCTCACCTGTAAGAGCTACGATGAATCCTGCACCAGCGGAAATCTTCAGGTTACGTACTGTAACTTCGAAGTCTGTAGGAGCACCCAGTTTAGTCTGGTCATCTGTTAAGCTGTACTGTGTCTTAGCTACACAGATCGGGCAGTTGCCAAAGCCAAGAGCTTCTAACTGTTTAGCCTGTTTCTGAGCGTTAGCTGTCAGAACTACTTTCTTACCGCCATAAACTTTCTGAACGATCTGGTTCAGCTTGTCTTCGATAGAACCTTCCAGTTCATATGCATAGGAGAAGTCGTTTGGTTCTTCTACAAGACGGATAACTTCTTCTGCAAGTTTGATTCCGCCTTCGCCGCCTTTTGCCCATACTTCAGAAAGAGCAACGTTAACGCCCAGTTCTTTACATTTAGCTTCTACAAAGTCAAGCTCTGCTTTTGTATCTGTAGGGAATGCGTTGATAGCAACAACACATGGAAGTTTGTATACGTTTTTGATGTTGGAAACGTGTTTTAACAGGTTCGGGATACCTTTTTCAAGAGCTTCCAGGTTTTCATTGTTAAGGTCAGCTTTAGCAACGCCGCCGTTGTATTTCAGGGCACGTACTGTAGCTACGATTACAACTGCGCTTGGTTTTAAACCAGCCATACGGCATTTGATATCAAGGAATTTCTCAGCACCAAGGTCAGCACCGAAACCAGCTTCTGTGATTGCATAATCAGCAAGCTTCATAGCCATCTTTGTAGCTGTTACAGAGTTACATCCATGAGCGATGTTTGCGAATGGTCCACCATGTACGATTGCAGGAACGTGTTCCAGAGTCTGTACAAGGTTTGGTTTCAGAGCATCTTTTAACAGGGCTGTCATAGCGCCTTCTGCGTGAAGGTCACCTGCTGTTACAGGTTTCTGCTCGGAAACTTTTCCGTATGTATATCCGATGATGATCTTGGATAATCTTTCTTTCAGGTCTTTGATGTCGCTTGCAAGACAGAGAACTGCCATGATTTCAGATGCAACTGTGATGTCGTATCCGTCTTCACGAGGCATACCGTTTGTCTTTCCGCCAAGACCATCTACTACGTTACGAAGCTGACGGTCGTTCATATCTACACATCTTCTCCATGTGATCTTACGTGGGTCGATGTTTAATGCATTGCCCTGGAAGATGTGGTTGTCGATCATGGCTGCAAGTAAGTTGTTAGCTGCGCCGATTGCATGGAAGTCACCTGTGAAGTGAAGGTTGATGTCTTCCATCGGAACAACCTGTGCGTATCCGCCGCCTGCTGCACCACCTTTTACACCGAATACCGGTCCTAAGGATGGCTCACGAAGAGCTACCATAACACTCTTGCCAAGTCTCTGCATACCATCTGCAAGACCTACAGTAGTAGTAGTTTTACCTTCTCCTGCTGGAGTTGGGTTGATAGCTGTAACGAGGATTAATTTTCCATCCTTCTTATCACTTTCTTTCAGAAGATTGTAGTCGATTTTTGCTTTGTATTTTCCGTACTGCTCCAGATATTTGTCGTCAATACCTGCTTTCTCTGCGATCTGAGTAATTGGAAGCATCTCGCATTCCTGTGCAATTTCAATGTCTGATTTGAATCCCATAATTGTTTTTCTCCTTTCGTTTCCGCATAACATGAAAACTTCTGTTGCTGTTCACTCCGCGATCAGCAACAATTATTAATTGAAAGAAGTATCGGCCGGTCTGTCTGACATTCCTGATTTCTGCTCCGGAAATTATAAAAAAAGGCCAGTATCTGAATACTTCAAATACTGCCCAGACGGTCGGCTCCCACAAACCTCCGACTCCACGTGGTTTGCACTCCACTCTTTCCGTCAGTACTCGAAGGTTCTTTCAATTGATGAATACAATATATCATTTTGAGAAAAAAATGTCAAGAAATTTTTGTTGAAACGTCAAAAAATGTGAGTAAACTGGATAAAGTTGTGCAATTGATAAGAGAAGAGAATCGTAATCCCTGGTAATGAAAGAAAATACGTTTTCTCAAGGGAAGAAATTGTTAAAAAATAAACACAGTTTTCCCTGATAAATGAAGAAAATATAAAAAGCGGGTAAAGCTAGAGCGTGTCTGAAAAATCATTCCCGCAATCTGCACGCCCCACTTTGCGGGATATTTCACCCGAATTCAGTTGCCGTAGCCCGCTACGCGCCATCATCCGGGCAAAATATACCACAAATTGTGACGCACATCTTGCAGAAAGCCTTTTTCAGACACGCTCTAGTGCAAAATATGGAAAATGGAATTGACAACAGTTCAGAAGATATGTTATTCTCATCTTTAGTATGAAAAGACACTATCGTTTTCATGCAAATATTTGCTCACATTCAGAGACAGTTTCTGAATGTTAAGCCATACGGACAGGCGGGGCAGTTGCCGGGTGGGAGACACCACATTATTGATTGAGTTAGAAGCTCAAATTTTATAAGTTGATTACTTTATAATAATCAGTGCGTAAGCACACATCATCTTGTGAAACGGTCAATAAGAGCATAGCATATATTTGCCAGCGATTGAAGACGACAGCAGTCATGAATATTTCAGAATACGGGAACAGGCACAGGATACAGACGGATTTATACGGGAAATCCGGTCAGTATATAAAGAGACAGAGCCTGAGAAATTCTATAGATCATGAGAGAAGCAGATGGTGAATGAACTTATCTGCTTCTTTTTTTGTGCAGATATAGCAAATATAAAGGATATGGTTGGAGATAAACGTTTTGCGAGGATGTGTCTCACATGCGTTCGACTTGAATATATAGAGAAATAATTGAATCATTGTGCCGGTTTGAGGCAGTATACAATTGCTGAATGATAGAACTGTATTTGCCGGTACATGACGACAGGAAAAGAGGAACATGTCAAATGGATTATGAAAGACAACAGCATGCGCCCATATATGAAGCACTGGAACGTTTCCGAAAGAAGAGAGTCGTTCCCTTTGATGTGCCGGGACATAAAAGAGGAAGAGGAAATCCGGAGCTTGCACAGTTGCTGGGAGAGAAATGTGTGGGGCTGGATGTTAATTCTATGAAGCCGCTGGACAATCTCTGCCACCCGGTTTCGGTGATCAGAGAAGCGGAGGAGCTTGCAGCAGATGCTTTTGGCGCAGCGCATGCATTCCTTATGGTAGGAGGAACCACATCTGCAGTGCAGAGCATGATCCTGTCTGTCTGCAAGGCAGGGGATAAGATCATTCTGCCGCGAAATGTACATAAAAGTGCCATCAATGCCCTGGTACTGTGCGGTGCAATTCCGGTTTATGTAAACCCGGAGGTGAATGCGCAGCTGGGCATTTCCCTTGGCATGGAAGTCAGTCAGGTGGAGAAGGCTATGGATGAGAATCCGGATGCGGTGGCAGTTCTTGTAAATAACCCTACCTATTATGGAATCTGTTCGGATCTGCGGACTATCGTAAAGAAGGCTCATGCAAGAGGAATGAAGGTGCTGGCAGATGAGGCTCATGGAACCCATCTTTATTTCGGCAGAAACCTTCCTGTATCCGGAATGGCGGCAGGTGCTGACATGGCGGCAGTTTCCATGCACAAATCCGGCGGAAGTCTGACACAGAGTTCGCTGCTGCTTTTGAATAAGAGTATGAATGCAGAGAAAGTGCGCCAGATCATCAATCTGACTCAGACCACAAGCGCTTCTTATCTTCTGTTGTCCAGTCTGGATATCTCCAGAAGAAATCTGGCACTTAGGGAGAGGAATCCTTTGAAAAGGTTGCAGGGATGGCGCAGTATGCCAGAGAGGAGATCAATGAGATCGGCGGTTATTATGCATATGGTATGGATCTGATCAATGGAACCAGTGTTTTTGATTTTGATGTTACAAAACTCTCTATTTATACACTGGGAAATGGGCTGGCAGGTATTGAAGTTTATGATCTTCTCAGAGATGAATATGATATTCAGATCGAGTTTGGAGATATCTGTAATATTCTGGCTTACATTTCCATCGGAGACAGGCTTCAGGATATTGAGAGACTGGTAGGGGCATTGGCTGATATTGAACGTCTGTATAAGAAGGACAGCACAGGTATGCTTTCCGGGGAATATATCGCACCTGCAGTGGTGGCGTCTCCACAGCAGGCATTTTATGCGGAGAAAGAATCTCTGCCCATGGAACAGGCGGCAGGCAGGATCAGTGGTGAATTTGTTATGTGTTATCCTCCGGGAATCCCGATTCTTGCTCCTGGGGAAATGGTGACACAGGAAATTGTAGAATACATTCTTTATGCAAGAGACAAAGGCTGTTCCATGCAGGGAATGGAGGATCCGAAGGTAGAACGTCTTCAGGTCCTGAAAGGGGGTATCTGATCATGGAATTATGGTATTCCGAGTTCCATACAGGAAATGTAAAGCTTTCTGTCCGGATTAACCGACAGTTATTTTCAGGGGAAAGTGAATTTCAGAGAATCGATGTGTTTGAGTCTGAAGAATTTGGGAGATTTGTGGCTCTGGACGGTGAGATTGTATTCTCTGATAAAGATGAATTTATTTATGATGAGATGGTTACGCATGTGCCAATGACAGTACATCCCAATGTAAAAAATGTTCTGATCATCGGCGGCGGTGACGGTGGAGTTGCCAGAGAACTGATCCATTATCCACAGATTGAGAGCATTGATGTGGTGGAATCCGATAAAATGTTTGTGGATGTATGTGCGGAGATGTTTCCGGATATTGCCCAGGGACTGAAGGATGAGAGAGTCAACATTTATTATGAAGACGGCCTTCGGTTCCTGCGGAATAAAAAGGCCAGATATGACCTGATCATCAATGATTCCACAGATCCGCTGGGACATACAGAGGGACTTTTTACAAAGGAATTCTACGGAAGCTGTTATAAGGCTCTCAGAGATGACGGAATCATGGTTTATCAGCATGGAAGTCCTTTTTATGATGAGGATGAGGTGGAATGCAGAAAGATGCACAGAAAGGTTTTCCGGTCATTTCCGGTGAGCAGGGTTTATCAGGCACATATCCCTACCTGTCCCTCGGGATACTGGCTTTTTGGATTTGCATCAAAGAAATATCATCCACTGGAAGATTTCAGGCCGGAGAGGTTTGATAATCTTAATATAGAAACATGGTATTATACAACAAACCTTCACAGAGGAGCGTTTATGCTTCCAAAATATGTAGAAGATTTACTGGAAGAGGAGGAAAACAGTTTATGAGCAGATTATTGGTAATCGGATGTGGTGGGGTAGCTTCAGTGGCAATTCGCAAATGCTGTCAGAACAGCGATGTTTTTACAGAGATTATGATCGCAAGCAGGACAAAGGAAAAATGCGATGCACTCAAAGAGAAGATTGAAAGTACAACGAAGACAAAAATTGAGACAGCAAAGATAGATGCGGATAATGCAGCAGAGGTCGCAGAATTGATCAGAGCCTATAAGCCGGATGCTGTCCTGAATGTGGCACTTCCATATCAGGATCTTACCATCATGGATGCATGTCTGGAAGCCGGCGCGGATTATATTGATACTGCCAATTATGAAGCAGAGGATACAGAAGATCCCACATGGCGTGCAATCTACGAAAAGAGATGTAAAGAAAAAGGCTTTACTGCATATTTCGATTATTCCTGGCAGTGGCTTATGATGAGAAATTTAAGGAAGCAGGACTGACTGCTCTTCTGGGAACCGGTTTTGATCCGGGTGTTACCAGTGTATTCAGTGCCTATGCCTTGAAGCATTATTTTGATGAAATCCATACCATTGATATTCTGGACTGTAACGGCGGTGATCATGGATATCCTTTTGCCACAAACTTTAACCCGGAGATCAATCTTCGAGAGGTTTCCGCAAATGGTTCCTACTGGGAAGACGGACATTGGGTAGAAACAGAGCCTATGGAATTTAAATCTGTCTACGATTTCCCTGAGGTAGGAAAGAAGGATATGTATCTTCTTCATCATGAAGAGATTGAATCACTGGCAAAAAATATTCCGGGAGTACAGAGGATTCGTTTCTTTATGACATTCGGACAGAGCTATCTGACACATATGAAATGTCTGGAAAATGTAGGAATGCTTTCCACCGCACCTGTGGAATTTAATGGACAGGAGATCGTGCCGATCCAGTTTTTGAAAGCTCTTCTGCCGGATCCTGCATCTCTGGGTCCGAGAACAGTGGGTAAAACAAATATCGGCTGTATTTTCACAGGTGTTAAGGACGGAAAAGAGAAAAGTATTTATATTTATAATGTATGTGATCATCAGGAATGCTATAAAGAGGTGGAATCCCAGGCAATCTCCTATACAACAGGTGTTCCGGCTATGATCGGTTCCATGATGGTAGTGACCGGACAGTGGAAGAAGCCGGGTGTATTTAATGTGGAAGAATTTGATCCGGATCCATATATGGAAGCACTGAACAAATGGGGACTTCCATGGAAAGTCTGCGAAGATCCTGAACTGGTAAAGGTCTGGAAAGCCAATGAAGATTGATCAACTGCAAACTCCCTGCTATGTGATCGATGAGAAGAAGATGCGGGAGAATCTGGAGATTTTGAAAAAAGTCCAGGAGGATACCGGGTGTAAGATCCTTCTGGCGCAGAAAGCGTTTTCCGGCTTTGCTCTGTATCCCATGATCGGAAAATATCTGGCAGGTACCACTGCCAGCGGTCTGTTTGAGGCAAGGCTTGGATATGAAGAGATGGGGAAAGAGAATCATGTTTTTTCCCCTGCTTACCGTACAGAAGATATAGAGGAACTGGATCGAATCTGTGACCATATTATTTTTAATTCCACAGCACAGCTGAAAAAATTTAAAGATGTGTGTACCAGAGCCAGTCTGGGACTCCGTATTAATCCGGAATGCTCCACTCAGGGGGATCATGCAATCTATGATCCCTGTGCGCCGGGTTCCAGGCTGGGGGTTACCAGAGAGAACTTTGACGGGGAATGTCTGAAATGGATCGACGGACTGCATTTCCATACGCTCTGCGAACAGAATGCAGATGACCTGGAGAAAACATTGCAGGCGGTAGAGGAGAAGTTTGGAGAATTTCTGTCTGAGGTTTCCTGGTTGAATATGGGCGGCGGACATCATATTACCAGAGAGGATTATGATGTAAAGCGACTGGAAAAATGTATTCGGCATATGAAGGAAACCTATGATCTGGATATTTATCTGGAGCCCGGGGAGCTATTGCCCTGAATGCCGGATATCTGGTGACAGAGGTTATGGACATTGTGGAGAATGGAATCAGAACGTTGATTCTGGATGCTTCTGCAGCCTGCCATATGCCGGATGTGCTGGAGATGCCCTATCGTCCGCCTCTTAAGGACAGCGGGGAAGCAGGGGAGAAGGCATATACCTACCGCTTATCCTCCTGCACCTGTCTGGCAGGAGATGTAATCGGAGATTATTCCTTTGACAGAGAGATCCGGATCGGGGACAAGCTGTATTTTATGGATATGGCGATTTATTCTATGGTGAAGAATAATACATTTAACGGTATGCCGCTGCCGGATATTGCGGTTATGTATGAGGACGGAGAGTGTGAGGTTATCAGACATTTCGGATACGAAGACTTTAAGAGCCGGCTTTCCTGATATCTGCCGGGCTATCAAAGAAAAGGAGACAGACATGGAAGTTACAGAGAAGAACAGAACAAAATATCGTATGCCCGGAGAATTTGAGCCTCATGAGGGATGTGTGATGATCTGGCCGGAACGTCCCGGTTCCTGGAATTATGGGGCAAGGGAAGCGCAGAAAGCATTTGTGAAAGTTGCAGAGGCTATTGGAGAGAGCGAAAAGGTATATATGCTGGTTTCCAAAGCTCAGATGGAGAATGCAAAGAATCAGCTTGGAAATGTTTCCGGTGTGACTTTGCTGGAATGCGAGACAGATGACGCCTGGGCCAGAGATGTGGGAGCAACCATGGTTCTGGATGATAAAGGGGCGGTCTGTGGAGTTGACTGGCAGTTTAATGCTGGGGAGGAGACTTTGACGGGCTTTACCGGAACTGGGAGAAGGACGACAGGGTGGCTGCCTTTATCTGCAGGACTCTTGGTTGTCCATGTCTGGATGCCAGACCTTTTGTGCTTGAGGGCGGTTCCATCCATTCTGACGGAGAGGGGACTCTGATCGTTACAGAGGCCTGTCTTCTGAGTCAGGGACGCAATCCTCAGATGAGCAGGGAACAGATAGAGGAACAGTTGAAGTACTGGCTCGGTGTCCACAAGATTATCTGGCTTCCATGTGGAATCTATCAGGATGAAACCAATGAGCATGTGGATAACGTGTGCGCTTTTGTAAGGCCCGGAGAGGTTGTGCTTGCATGGACAGAGGATGAGACAGATCCGCAATATGCCATGTCTCTGGCTGATCTGAAGGTGCTGGAACAGGAAACAGATGCAAAAGGCAGAAAATTTAAGATTCATAAGCTTCCGATTCCTCAGAAACCGGTCTGCCTTACCCAGGAAGATGTGGATGGCTTTGTGTTTGAAGAGGGAGAAGACGAACGGGAAGCAGGAGAACGGATGGCTGCCAGTTACGTGAATTTCTATATTTCCAATGGAGGGATCATCCTTCCACAATTTGGGGATGAAAATGACAAAAGGGCAGTGGAGATTCTGCAGAAGTGTTTTCCTGAAAGAAGGATTTATCCCATTGATGCCAGAGCCATCATTGTTGGCGGTGGAAATATTCACTGTATCACCCAGCAGATTCCCGGAAAAAATATCTGACCCTGATGCAGAAAACTTTGAGAGTCATGTGTTTGAGGGTTATTACCTGAAAGTTATGAAAAAACTTACTTATGTAAACAGGAGCAGGAGGAACAGACAGGATGAGAAATGTAACAGTGGCAGCAGTTCAGATGAAATGCAGTAAAAGTGTGGAGAAAAATATTGCCCATGCAGAGGAACTGGTGCGTCAGGCAGCAGCAAAGGGAGCTGAGATTGTTCTTCTTCCGGAGCTTTTTGAACGGCCCTATTTCTGCCAGGAGCGCAGATATGAGTATTATGAATATGCGCAGACTGCAGAGGAAAACCCTGCAGTGCGTCATTTCAGCAGGGTAGCGGCAGAGCTGGGGATTGTGATCCCGGTCAGCTTTTATGAAAAAGAGGTCAATAATACTTATAACAGCGTTGCGGTTCTGGATGCAGATGGAAAGAATCTCGGCATTTATCGGAAAACACATATTCCGGATGACCATTATTATCAGGAAAAATTCTATTTCACACCGGGAGATACCGGCTTTAAGGTTTTTGGTACCAGATTTGGAACCATCGGAGTTGGAATCTGCTGGGATCAGTGGTTCCCGGAAACGGCAAGATGTATGGCACTGCAGGGCGCAGAGCTTCTCTTTTATCCCACTGCCATCGGAAGTGAACCCATCCTGGAATGCGACAGCATGGAACACTGGAGAAGATGTATGCAGGGACACGCTGCCTCCAACCTGATCCCTGTGATCGCTGCCAACAGAATCGGTGAGGAAACAGTAGAGCCATGTCCGGAAAACGGAATGCAGAAATCTGCTCTTAATTTTTACGGCTCTTCTTTTATCACAGACAACACAGGTGCTCTCTGTGCAGAACTGCCCAGAGGGGAAGAGGGGGTGCTTGTAAGCACTTTTGACCTGGATGCATTAAAGGCAGATAGACTGAACTGGGGACTTTTCAGAGACCGCAGACCGGAGATGTATGCAAAAATTTCCGGAATGAATTTTGGCTCAGTTACTGAGAACGGAGTGAACAGTAACTGAGTTTATAAGAATTTCATAAAAAGTTTATGATTATATTAGTTGCTACCTGCGGTATATATGGTAAAATAAGAGTACGAACGTTACTGATAACGGAGCGAGCAGTAGAGTTTGACATGTATTTCTGGCAAAATGGAGTGTAGAAGATGAACAGAAAAGAATTTTTGGAAATCCTGAGAAGCCAGCTTGCCGGTCAGATGCAGGAGGGCAAAGCAGCAGCACATATCAGGTATTATGAAGATTATATACAGTCTCAGGTACGTGGCGGACGTTCAGAGCAGGAAGTACTGCAGGAACTGGGAGACCCGCATCTGATAGCAAAAACTCTGATCGATACAGATGATGGAAGTACACAGGAAGATTACGGAGAGTATTCTTCTTATGGAAGCAGTTATGGCAATGAGACAGAGCTTCCTCATCAGCAGGAGAAAAGATGGAAAAAAGTAATCGATCTTTCTACCTGGCATGGCAGGGCTGTTGTTATTGCAGCGGCGGCTGTTATAATTGTTTTACTGATACTGATAATCGGAGTTGCGATTCCGTTTTTTATTATTCTTGCAATTATTCTTTATTTTCTTTCATGGCTGAAGAAAAGAAATGATCAATGAAAATCTGTGCAGGGTTTCAGAAAAGAAACCCTGCGCAGAATCTTAAAAATCTTAAGTGTAAACGTTCTTGTTTCACGATATTAATTCCCCTTGAATATTTATAATCATACAATCTCAACTTATTTCTATTCTTTAATCCTGCCAGGTGCAGGGAAAAATCCACATTCATTTTATATTTTTTGTTCGGAAAGGAGACGGAAAATGAAACACAATTTCAAACTGAAAGAACGCCTTGGAGCTTTGCTGCTTGCAATGCTTTTTATTCTGCAGGCAATTCTGGGGCTTGTGCCTGTCTGCGTAACTCAGGCGGCACCGTTAACTGTAGAAACATGGGACAGTGACAAGGTGGTAGAGTATGGTTATCGCTTTAACATGAAGTTTCAGCCCGGAATTACCACATATGAATCTTTTGGGTGTGATAATCTGGACAGGGAAGCTTTTTCAGACAATGGAAAAAGCGAACGTGACACAGAGTGCGTTCGTGTAGGAGCGGACTATAAAGCCGGAAGCGCAGGGATGCGTTATAACAATGTAGGAAAAGATGGAAATGGAAATATTGTTGATGTCAGACTCATTCTTGTGGGAGTAGAGAATGCAGAACCCCGTTATGATCTGCGCACTGCAGAATCGATTGTTCAGAATAAAGGCGGAGCTACGTTTGCATGGAAAGATAATGAAGCTTATCCAATGGTTGGCTTTTCCAAAAACAGTATCGGTGTATTTATTTATTCTGTAGGATACGCAAAGGTTAAGTTTCAGTTTCTGAAGCATGGAACAGAAGAAACACTGCCGATCAGTGGCCATGGAACCATACGTGATATTGATGCGGGACAGGGAGTCCGTATTCCGTCAGACAGCAGTCTGGATAATGCATATGTTCTGAAAAACAATGATTATCTGACGTAGATGGAAATTCTGTAAGCTCACCCCTTGGTTCCGTTGAGCCGGATGATCCGAGAGGATGGCTGAATCTTTTTTATGATACAGATAATTTTACGGTAGAATTCTGTCATCAGTTCAGACTGGATAAATGGGATAAAAGTCGTGAAGATGCCATTGCAAAAGCCGGTTCTCAGGAAAGATGGGCAGAGATTACAAGAAATAAATATCTGGATCCATCAGGCAACAGTTATTGTCCGAACTTTAAAGGACAGAAATACTGCAAAGCATATGCATATTTTGATTTTACATCCTATTGTTTCGGTGATGTTGAGATGAAAAAAGCGCCTGAGAAACGTGTGGGAGAGGCAAACTGTACATGGGAACAGGCAGCTGCCGCATCAAAAGAAAAACCTTTTGGCATTCGTCAGGGACAGGAATTTCAGTATATGATCCGGGCAGAGGTGACACCCAATAGACTGAAATCCTTTGTGGTACAGGATATACTTGAGGATTGTCTTACTATAGAGGATGCATCAAAAGTCAGTATCGTGAATGATGTAGGACAGACAGTGACAGACTGGTTTGATGTTGCTGTTGAAGGACAGAAAGTGACCTGCAGTGCCAAAGCAGAGAGTCTTCAGGATGAAACATTTACAGACAATCAGACTTACACATTTACTTTAAAAGTACGCCAGAGACCGGAATCGGAAATCAACATTTCAAAATACCTTGCAGAGGATGGATACAGTATTCTTGTACCGAATCACGCATCCATGAGTTATGAACGTACAAACGGAAGCGGCGATACAATGGATACGGAGACAGTGTGGGTAAAGGGTGTGATTCCACCGGAACTGGAAGTAAAGAAAAATACTTCTCAGTATGAATGGAAAACGGGAGATATCATAGATTATGAGGTTCTGGTTTCTCAGACAAAACAGGATGTAAAAGCAGTAAATGTTGTTATTACAGACGAGGTTCCATCATGTCTGCAGCTTCTGGAAGGGCAGTATACTGTAGAGACAAGTCAGGGAGGTGAGAACTGTACTCTTACCGGACAGGGAGAAAATGGATGGAAAGCAGAGTGTCCGTCCCTGAAGTATGGGGAGACGATCACAATCCGTTTTAAATGTCAGGCATCTGAGGATTCCAATGGACAGGAATGGGAGAACATTGTAACTGCAACAGCGGATAATCTGATCAATCCTGAGACAGGAGAACAGGAATCCAGAAAGGATATGGCAGAAGTATGGCCGAACAGTCCACAGCTTGAAATTGACAAAACAGCAGATAAATATGAGTGGCAGGCAGGAGAGCAGGTAGCTTACCGGATCGTGGTGAATAATGTAACAGCAGGAACGATTGCGAAAGATGTAACTATTACTGATATTGGCCTGCCGCAGGGACTGGTTCTGGCAGGTGGCACACAGAGCATGGAAGTACTGGGAGTTCAGCAGCAGGTAAACTATCCTGTACCGGATAAGAAAACAGGACAGGCATATGAAGCGAGACCTGTGGATTCTCAGTTGAATGCAGATGAGAACGGATTTTCCTTTTATTGTTCTTATGTGCCATACAGTCAGCCTGTAACGATTATTTTCCATTGTATCGCACAGGAAGAGGCAAATGGACACGAAAGCGTAAATGCAGCAACTGTAAAAGCTGCCAATACAGATGAGAGATCTGATGATGCAGAAGTGTATGTGAATTCAGGAGAATTCTGGATTGAGAAATCCGCAGATCATTATGAATGGCAGGTCGGAGAACAGGTACAGTACAATGTGGTGGTGGAGAATAAAAAAGCAGGTACAGTGGCCCGGAACGTAACTGTCTGGGATACCGGTATGCCGACAGGACTTGCGCTTTCATCGGCAGAGGATGTATCGGTAAGCGGAATCCCACAGAATATTACGCAGCTGACAGCAGGGACCAAAGATGTTTTGAACCAGCTCAATCCGGAATTTTATAATGAGACATCAGAGAAACCGGTGAATTATGAATTTCTTCAGGAGGGAAGCGGATGGAGACTGAACATTTCAGATCTTCCGGCAAATACTCCGGTTATGATTTCTTTCCTTTGCACAGTTACGGAAGCGGCAAATGGAATGGAAAGCATTAATGTTGCCAATGTGCAGGCGCAGAATGCCCCTGTTTCACAGGATGATGCAGAAGTGTATGTAAATACAGCAGTTCTTTCTATTGAGAAAAGTTTTCAGAATCCATATCTGGAAGCCGGGGACGGACGTGCGGAAAATGAATTTCGGGTAGGAGAACAGGTGAATTATCAGGTTACGGTTAATAATCTTCAGAAGGGATCTATCGCAAGAAATCTTGTGATCAGTGATCTTTCCCTTCCTGAAGGGCTGGCTCTGGACGGAGCTGAAGATGCTGTTACTGTAAGCGGTGTTCCGGCTGTTGTTCAGAATCCGGTGGCAGGAACTGATGATGCAGGAAATCAACTGAATCCGGAAAATTATAAAGAAACAGTGGAAAAACCGGTCAGCTGTCAGGTTACACGTCAGGGAACCGGATGGATCGTGACGATTTCAGATCTTCCGTATCAGACACCTGTGACTGTTAATTTCCGCTGTACTGCGCAGGAAAGCGTAAATGGGATGGAGATCGTAAATACAGCACAGGCGTATGCAGATAATGCACAGAAAGTAAAGGACTCCTCAAAAATCTGGGTGAACTCGCCTGTTCTTAAAGTAGAGAAGACGACGGACAAACCATTTTACAAATATGGTGATATTATTACATACCGCATTGTCCTGACACAGGAGCAGACCGGATGTGTGGCGCGTAATGTTACTTTGCAGGATGTGATCGATACTCAGGGAGTACGTCTTCTGAAGGATTCGGTGATTCTGATGGATGAGAAAGGAAATGTGGCAGATGCTGATGTACAGATTAATGATGATAATACTTTCCTGATGTCAACAGGCAGGACACTGGTCAGGGATAGCAGATATAGTATCTGCGATAATGATAAAGGCGGTCTTTTTGAGCAGGTAATGTATAATCCTCTGGACTGTCAGGAACAGAAAAGTATGATCGTGGAATATCAGGCAGCAGTGATTGATGCAGCCTGGCAGGACAGAAAGTGCACAATACTGCAGTTGTAGACAGCAGTGAAAAGATACCTGCAACCGGGAAAGCAGAGACAGAGGTACACAGTCCGATTCTGGAAATTGTGAAGGAATCAGATAAGAAAGAGTATGCGTCCGGTGAGAAAGGATACTATAAACTGACAGTAAGACAACTGCGTGAGGATGTCACAGATCAGAATATTGTTATCGAAGATAAACTGGAAACCCAAGGGGCTTCCATTGTAAAAGACAGCATTTTTGTGAAAAAAACGGTATAGAACTGAAAGATGCCAAAATAGAGGCAGATGATACAGGATTTGTAATTCAGACAGGAGCATCGTTGTCAGATATGGATAAAATTGAAGTCTGCTATGAAATGGTATTTAAAACAGAAAGCACAGAGCCTGAAAAAATTGTAAACACAGCGAAAGCAAGAGGTGATATTTCACCGGAAATTACTGCACAGCAGGAGGCATATGTGAAAGCAAAAGCAGAACCGACTGCCACACCAACACCGTCTGCAACACCGAAACCAACAGAAACACCAAAGCCGACAGAGACACCAAAACCTACAGAAGTACCGAAACCGACGGAGCAGCCAAAAGCCACACCAACACCATCTGTACCGGGAACCTGCCCGAAAATGACTCCTGTACCGACGAAAGCACCGTTAGCATCTTACAATGGTGGAAATAATGGAGGCACAACTTCCGGAAGCGGAGGCAGCAGTTACGCAAATTCGGGTGGATATACCGGTGGATACGGAAGCTATCAGGGTGGTTCCATGGCAGGAAGTTCTAAAACAGGAGATGTCAGACCGTTTAAAATGATGGCTGTTCTTGGCCTTATCGGAATGGGACTGCTGATAGGAGGTGTGGTGATCTACAGAAGAACTGTTTCCGGGAAAAGAAATATAAAGGGTATGCCGCGGAAATGAAAAAACTCAGAACATTTGCAGTAAGTATGATCATAGCAGCAATTGGGCTTCTTATATATTGTGCCGGCTTCTATATAAAAAGTTATGAACAGAATCTTGCAGCAAGGCAGGAATATGCAGAGCTTTCCCAAATGGCAGGGGTGAAGAACAGAGAAGGTGCCGGATTATTGGCAGATGGCAAAAAAACTGATGAAGACAGCAGTACAAAAAACAGTGAAAAAAAACGCAGGAAAAACAGAGAAGATCTTCTGAATCAAAAAACAAAAACTGTACAGATGAAATCAGGGAATCCTTCGGGATTTCCTGGGAAAATTTAAGAAAGATCAACTCTCAGACAGTTGCCTGGAT
>ENA-OQEX01000053-OQEX01000053.1-human-gut-metagenome-genome-assembly--contig:-NODE-53-length-61672-cov-13.333675_pt1 | contig 61672 bp, 58 predicted proteins | sample MGYA00242802_ERZ504649 | MGnify/ENA primary metagenome ERZ504649 (study PRJEB26092, sample SAMD00036194) | human gut metagenome | host: Homo sapiens | study: EMG produced TPA metagenomics assembly of...
CAACAAATATTCGTAGCCTTTAAGCCCATGCCGCACGTAATTCGGACCGTCGAATTTCAGCGGTCCACCGTCGGAACCGTCTTGCTTGAGCAGAAAATACGTGCCGATATCATGCAGCAGACCACCGATCACCACCAGATGCTCGTCGATCAGCCTCGGCGGAACGGTCCCGCCCGTAAGCCCGTCCGATGATGGAATGGAGGGGATGCGAAGCATACCGAACGATTCGCTTCCATTGCCGTCTTGCGTAAGCCTAAGGCCGAAATCGCCCGCTTTTTCAGGGGCATCGTCCGGTAGTGTGCAGCGGCGGGTGAACAGTGCATTCTGCCTGCGTGCCATGCGACGTGCGATGTCGGCGACGACTACGCAATGTCCGTGAATCAAATCGTATGCGGCTTGCGATTGCGCGATTTTTCGATGCAGTTCGTCAACTTGGGCGAGTGTAGGAATATATCCGGTTGTCATACCGCCTATCTTAGGCGCTGTATGACGATTGCCGCATGCTGAATCCGGTCGAAAAAAACTGGAAATCCCCGATGAAAGTTTCAGCCGAAAAATTCCGAAATACGGATTTCAGATTACGGATTTCAGATGGAACGCACACGGAATGCGCCGGTACGGTTGGAAGCAACGATCATCTGATTGTTTTCCAAACGAGTCCAGCCATCTTCGGCACACTGATCGAAACCGGAGCTGGCCACAACCACGCCCTTCGGCTGGCCTGCAGCCTGATCCGCTTCGGATTCACCGAGCGTACGATAGCGCATCACACGATAGTCATGCGCCTGGTCGCCACGGCCGTACTGGTCATAGATTTCCACAATGCGCTTGGACGTGACCTCACGACCGGCCGCGCACAGAGCGATGAATTGGTCTTGGCTCTGGATCATGCAGTTGTAGCTGGACTTCGGATAGCTTTTGCGCAGTTCACGCACCGCCTGCGCGACCGCCTCGTCGAGTGCGAAACCAAAACCGATGTACTGCAGGATCACTGCGAAGAAAATGGCGGAATCGGAACGTCCGCCAGTGGACTGCACGATGTTGGGATCGACCGGGAACGCGCGGTTGGTGATGATGTTGCGACCCTGATCGTCGGAAATATCGCCATTGTGGATGAAGCTCAATCCGTTGGCGTAGAACGGCTGCTGGTTCTCGAGAATCAACGGCAGGTTCGAGCTGGCCAAACGCAGGTGCCACAGGCCTCCACGAGCCGGAGTGTTCGCAAGCTCGTCGAAAATCGGATCATGTCGGGCTGCGATCGTGTTCTTGTAGACGGCGGTGCCGGTTTCCGGGGTGGGAGCGCCACCGTCACGCAGGTACGGCGACTCGCTCGGCACGGTGACCAGCGCGGAGCCCCAGCCATCGTTGTGGATTTCGCTCAGATTCCGGAAATCGCGTACGGCCTGCATGCCGAGCACGCCATTGAGACTGGTGTTGCTTCCGGCTGCCGCGAATCCAAGTAATCTGCACATGGTTGATTACTCTACAGGGCTTGTAATGCAACGCGCGCATATGGCTATCGACATTGCTTATAGCGTGCGAAAAACAGCGTGATTCCAACGATTCTTCGAGATAAGACCATGCAAAAACCTACAAAATGCCCTACGAAAACGGGCTGCGCGACGATGGCAGATACGATCGCCATCATCACGCAGCCCGTTTCACGGCTTGTTTCACACACGCTTTAGCCGCGGAGGACGCTGAGTCGCGAGGAACAGCGGCTGTATCTCAATCAGCGGATTGTAAGGCGCAAGGCCGAACCATTTGACCGGAGATCCCGCAAAATGACGAATCGCATACTTGACTTCCAAAGAAATCGCGCCACGCTGCGACACCTTCGACTCAGGCATAAGCGCCTTGTGTATCAGCACATATCGAATCGGACCGATATTCGGATCAGCATCAAGCTTCGGATAGCGGCTTTCCTGCCTCGGCAGATCCCCCGACTTCGACAAATCGTTCATGATCTGATGAATGTAAGCTGGAATCGACTGAGAAACCTTGAAACCAAGCCGAATGCGAACACGGAACATATAATCCGTACCGAAATTCTCAACCGAATACTCGCGGGTGAACGGCTCATCGGCAGTCTCGACGGAAACAGCCCACCAAGCGCGGGCACGTTTTGGATGGTCGGCGAAAATCGAGAAGAATATATCGGTATCGATACGCTTCGTCTCCGGATCCGACGTGAGATAGACGATATTGTCGGCAAAATACGGAATCGTATCGTCATCATGCAACCGCTTCAGCACCGGTAGGCATTCGGCGGGCTGCATATGGCGACGCTGCGCACGTTCCAGCTTCGTGCCTTCGTTCCACGTGTACATAACCAGCAGAATCGCGAAGGTAAGCAGCATCGTGAACCAACCACCATGCAGGAACTTCGCCATGGAAGCGAAGAAGAACATGAATTGGATCGCAAGAAACAGCACGGTGAATACGACCGCTCCGATACGACGCCCCGAATGCCAGATGTAGACGGCAAGCAGAATGGTGGTAGTGATCATGGTGATGGTCAACGCCAGACCATACGCCGCGGAAATATGCTCGGAATCACGGAATAGCGCCAAAACCAGCAGCGTGGAAACGCAAAGCACCGCATTGACCACAGGAATGTACAGCTGACCGCGGGTACGGGCCGGGTAACGGACCTGAAGATGCGGCATCCAGTTCAGATGGGTGGCTTCAGACACCATCGTGAACGCGCCGGTGATCAACGCCTGCGATGCGATAACGCCCGCGACCACGGAAAGCACGACGGCCACGTAACGCACGCTGGGCGTCATCATTTCGAAGAACGGGTTCAAACCGTGCGTGCGGATGTAAGCCGAATCATCCCAATGATTGAGCATCCATGCGCCTTGGCCGAAATAACAGAGCACAAGCGCGATTTTGATGAACGGCCACGTGAAATAGATGTTGCCACGGCCAACATGACCCATGTCGGAATAAAGCGCTTCGGCACCGGTGGTTGACAGGAACACCGTACCCATGATGGCAAGCCCGGCGGCATTATGGCTGCTGAACAGGAATCTGACACCGTACACGGGGTTGAGCGCCGCGAACACGCTCCAATACTGACTGAGGTTCGCCAAGCCGACAACCGCCAGGAACGAGAACCAGACAAGCACGACCGAACCGAACGCCTTGCCGATACGCTCGGTGCCACGCGACTGCACAGAGAACAGCATCAGAATGATGGCCGCGGTGATCATCAGGGTCAGCTGCTTGTTTTCAGTGAAAAGTTTTTCAAAAGCTGGTAGCGTCTCCAAGCCTTCCACTGCCGAGCTGATGGACACAGCCGGGGTGAGTACGGAATCGGCGAGGAACGCGGCGCCGCCGAGCATGGCAGGAATCGCAAGCCATGCACCGTACTTTCGAACCAACGAGTACAGCGCGAAAATGCCGCCTTCGCCCTTGTTGTCGATACGCATGGCAATCAGCACGTATTTGACGGTGGTGATAAGCGTGATTGACCAGAACACCAACGAAAGCACGCCGAGCACGGCTTCGCGGTCGGCATGCGCAAGTCCGCCTTGCCCGTTGAGGAACGTCTGCATGGTGTACAGCGGCGAGGTGCCGATATCGCCATATACCACGCCCAACGCCACGATCGCCATGGCGGGCGTGATTCTGTTTGGACCGGATTGCAGACGGCTCCACCAACGACCGACGGGACCCTTGCTGGCCACCTGGTCAAGTTTGGCGGCCTCCTGCTGTTTCTCCTCGTGCTGCTTGATCAGCACCTGTCGCTCTTCCTTGGTCAGCACCTTGTGCGAAACCTTCGGCGCCTGCGTGTATGTGGCTGCGTGAAACAGCGGCTCATCCTCGTTTGGCTCGTTAGCCATAACGCTACCTCCAAGTGGCGGGCCTTCCAACCCACTCCCCAAAATAAACGCAAAAAGGCACGTTAGGAGCCTTACGAAGTCTTGTCAAATCTTCACATTGTTTCTTGCGATTCTTGATCTCGCACGAAGTAAACTTCCTGTGGGTTTTTTTCTTATTTTACCTCTTGTCTTTCTCTTACTCTCTCTTATTTTCGGATAAATCGTTTCCGTCCTGTCGATTTTCGGAATTTGTTCAGATTCCGTACACTTCGCGCGTGGTCTTTCGCGTTGCCTGCGCGACTTCCGTCAGCGGTTTATCGAGATAATTCGCCAACGACTGCAGGGTGTAGGGGATCATGTATGGCGCGTTGGTGCGGCCCCGATACGGCATCGGACTTAGGTAGGGGGCATCTGTTTCGACCATGACATGGCTCAATCCGACAATGCGCGCCGACTCGCGAATACCATCGTTGCCCTTATAGCTGGATGTGCCCGAAAGGCTGAGATACCAACCGTTTTCACGTGCGATCTCACCCATTTCGGCATCACCGGAATAGCTGTGGAACACGGTCCGTTCGGGAGCGCCGTCCGCCAGCAGCGTTTCGATGACTTCCTTATGTGAATCGCGATCATGGATCTGCATGGGCAGGTTCAGTTCTTTCGCGAGCGCGATGTGCGCGCGGAAGGCTTCTCGCTGCAGTTCTTTGGCGGCTTCTCCGGTGCGGAAGAGGTCCATGCCCGTCTCGCCGATGGCCACAACCTGGTTGGGGTAGGCGGCGGCGAGGCGGTGCACTTCGGCCATGGCGTCTTCGAAGCTGGTGTCGTGCCATGGCTTGTATTTGAGCGGCAACCCGTCTGGGCCCGGCACCCCGCGGTGACCGTGGAGCACGGATTCGTTGGGGTGTATGGCGATGGCCGCATGCACGGTTTGGGGGTGTTCGCGTGCCATGTCGATGGCCGTCATGAGGTTCGGCAGTTCGCATCCGCAGTCGATGACGCCTTCGACTCCGACTTGTTGCGCTTGGTTCAGCAGTTCGTCGACGCTGTATACGGGGACTTCCGGCTGTCCTTTTTCTTGCGCTTCGTGGCTCATGGCCCGCGAGAACGGCACGACGGACGCCACATGCGTGTGGTTGTCGATGACGTGCGCGTTCTCGGGAAGTGGTTGCGGTGCTGGCGCCCAGCTGCGGTCACGATGGTGTTTGCTCATGCCTCCAGCCTACGCTCGATGGCAGTCTTGCTTCGGAAGCCGCGTTATTCATTGATGGCAGTGGGATTAACCAACGCACCTCCATATGTTTTGCGGCGTAGCGCTGAAACGCTTTCCGCGATTAGTCATGGAGGGTGAGGGTGGTGAAGGACCAGGAGGGGGCGGTGTAGGCGCCGCTGGTTAGGTCGATTGCGGTTTCAACCGGAACGGTTGGCGAAGCCTTGCCGATTTCACCGGCGTACGGGTCGGTTCCGGCGAGCACGGTGGCGGTTGCCGAAGCGCGGGATTCCGCGGAAACACCAAGCTCTTCAAGCACTTGGTTCAGATCAATCTCGGCTTCAGCGTCGAGCGCGTTGACGATACGCACGTAGGTGACGCCTTCAGCATCATTGCGAGCCACGGTGACGGTACGGCGGGGCTCTTCCGGCTTCTCAACACCCTGTGCAACAAGCTCTCCATCGATATACAGCTTCATGCTTTCGCCGCGATCGGCCACTTCGATGCGCACCTGCCACACGGTTCCGGGGAACACTTCGTCCATGGACCATTCGGTGCCGTCAAGATTGTAGGCGGTACGTCGCGCACCACCTTGATTTCGAAAGCACGACCGAAGGAGGTGATGTTGTGGTTCTTGCCGTTGATGTCGCCGTGGACCAGCTGCAAGCCCCAACGACCCTGATAGTAGGTGATGGTGGCGTTGATGGTGTAGGCGTCAGAGTCAATGTTGAGGCTCGTGTTCATCGGACCATTGCCTGCGTAATGGCAGTCCTCAAGATCGACATGGCGGCCATCAGCGGTGTCAACGCTGAAGTTGGTGATGTCGGCGTGAGCGGCACCTTCCAAGCGCAGGCCAACGGTTGGTGGCAGTTCGCGACGCAGCGTGGTCTTGCCTTCCACCGCGACCGGCCATGCGGTATCGGACGTGGTGGTGGCATACATCTGCTGCACCCAGTAGCTGTACGGCAGGTAGGTACGTTCGTTGTCGAAGTAGATCAGATCAGGATTCCAGCTGTGATGTCCGTTCTTGGCAAACAGCGGCGCATACGAAGACATGACCACGGCATCGCCGTTCAATTCCATGCGACCCATGAACGCCGCTTCGGAAAGACCGTTGATCAGCTGCGTGTTCCACGAACCATACTCGCCCAAGTACACCTTCGGGCCCTCACGATCCGTGGTGTCGTAGTGGTCGAGATTGTGGAACCACCAGCTGGAGGACTGATAGGAATGCTCGTCAACGATGGGAACTCCGGCTTCACGCGCATACTGCCAACCAGCCTCGTAGTCGGGACCGCTCGGAGCCGGACCGACCGTGCCAACCACAACAATATCCGGGTAGGTGGCCTTGACCGCGTCGAAGATCTGCTGGAAGCGGTTCCTGAACACGTCATCGATGAGATCTTCGTTGCCGATGCCCAAATATTCAAGGTTGAACGGTTCCGGATGACCCATGGCGGCACGCTTGGCACCCCATTCGGTGGTCGCGGCATCGCCATTGCAGAATTCGACCAAATGCAGCACTTCATCGATGTATGCCGGCATGTCTTTCTGCGCGATCGGCACCGGGCCCTGACTGGTGTTCTGGCAGCTCACGGCGGCGGGCAGCACCGGCAGCGGCTTCGCGCCAATGGTTTCGCACAGGCACAAGTATTCGTAGTAGCCGATACGGAACGACTGGTGGTAGCCCCACAGGTTGAAATTGTGCGGCCGATGCTCAACATCACCGATGGTGCGATCCCAGTGGTACATGTTATCCATGCCAAGACCGTGGTGATGCAGCGCCCGGGAAGCGCATGAAGCGCGGCTGCAGGTCGGCGAGCGCCTTGACCAAATCGGGACGGAAATGCTTGAGCCCGTTGTAGGTGGTGCGTGGTTCGAGGGTAACGAAATCAAGATCGACGGTACCTTCCGTGGTGAAGGTGAGTCGCAAAGCGCCTTCATGTACAACGATGGCATTGCTTTCACCGGAAACCGTCAGCGAAATCTCTTGCTTACGCCAATCGTTGGAATCGACGGTGATATCTTGTTCTGCAATCGCATTTCCATCGTCGTCAATCAGAGCGACGGTGACGGGAAGTGCAGAAGCTTCGCAATTGCTGGAAATACGCATCCATGCGGAGAAATCGTAGGTTTCGCCGGCACGGAAGACCATGCCGTCCCAGCCGATATTTTCAAGCGAAGCCGGCGCCTGTTCGACTTCGACGGACGCATAGTGCGGGTTTTCTTCGGCTACCGGATTGTCGGTGAGCACGTCGAAGGCTGCGAAGGAACCGGCGGGCACGATTTTGCGCCAGAAGCTGTAGTTGCTCCAGTCGGAGGAGTCGGCGCGATTGTATTCGAATGCGCCGTTCTGTACGAGGTCGGCGTTGAGTCCGCCGTCGCCGGAGTAGCTGATGTCTTCGTAGAAGATGCCCCACAGGTCGGTGCTGATGTTGCGCACACCTGCCTTGTTGAGGGTTGCGATGAGTTTGTCGGTCATGGTGTGTCCTTGGATGGTGTTGGTTGTTTGTTGGGTTGGATGGTGTTGCGGTACGTGCGATTGGTTGCGATTCGACGTCTGTCTGGCACCGTTTCGCCATCGGTCGACCGCCGGCCGCGCTCGGGGAAGCGCCGCTCATCGGGAATCTGGCGACCGTACGCATCGATGCACAGCGGGGTGCCGTCGGAGTAGCCGTGCGCATGGGCGTTGGGATCGAACCAACCCGCATCGATGACTAGGGTGTCTCAGCCGGCGTCCTTGAGGTGGTCGGCCATGAAGCGCGCGTTGGCCAGGACCTCCCGATCGGTGACGGTGGTGCCGTAGGAATCCCAGCTGTTCCAGCCCATTGGCGGTCGCCATGCTTTTGGCAGATCCTCGGTAGTCGCCATTGCCTTCTCCTTGTACAACGTTAGAAAAGCGTGCCGTTTACAGTATCTGACGTCATCCTTGACTTACTTGTTCGACTTCATCATCTTGGAAAACTTCAGATATGTACCGTTACATATTTTATAGCATATTTCAGAAATCACAATCATGATAGGATATCGGTGATTCTTTGAAATTTCAACGATTACCAGAAAATCATCATATATAATATCGTTACAGAAAAACTTGGCTGTAAGGAGCGGTGCATGGCAAACGGCAAACCGACATTGCGCGACGTGGCGGCGGAAGCCGGCGTCTCCCCCATGACCGCATCGAATGCGCTGCACGGCAAAGCCGGCGTCAAGGAATCGACCCGAGCCAAAGTGCTGGCAGCAGCGAAAAAACTCGACTATCGCATCAATCTGACAGCCAGCATGCTCAAATCAGGTCGCAGCAACATTATTCACATCATCGTCAACGAATTCGATTCGCCGTTCTATTCGAAGCTGACGCAAACATTGAGCCGCGAGATCACCTCACGCGGACTCACGCCGTTCATCGAGCAAACCCAGTATTCGCCGGACGCGGCCGAACATGCGCTGACCAGCAATCCGTTCTCAGGGCAGCTCTTCGACGGTGAGATTCTGCACGCCACCGGATTGGGCACGAATCTACCGCTCGCCAAACTCAACGGCGGGCGCCCTCTCGTACTGCTCGACGCATGCGAGGAAACGCCAACCGTGGATGCCGTGAATTTTCCCAACGAGGAGGGCGAACGCGCTGCGATGCAGTATCTGATCGCCCAGGGATGCCGGAATATTGCGATTGTCGGGCATACGTTCGTGCCGCGCGCCGAGTTGGCGCATGCGCAGAACGCATTTGCATTGCGACTTCGAGGAGCGTGCGCGGCGTTGCTGGACGCAGGATTGCCATATGACGAAACCATGGTGTTCGAAGGCGGTCGCTCCGACGAAGGCATTACCGCCGGGCACGCGATCGCCGAACGGATCATGGCGGCGCGAAGGACGGGCTGCGGAGCCGGCGCGGGTGCTGGAGACCGCGAAACAGGCACGGCCGGAACCGCCGATTTCAACGATGCAAGCGGCAAGATTACGGCAGATCGATCGAAACGACCGACAAGATTCCCGCAATCGCGTTCGACGGAGTGTGCTGCGCCAATGATTTCGCCGCATTCGGCGTGATTCGCGGCCTCGCCGACTATGGCATCCATGTGCCGCAAGACGTGAAGGTGATCGGATTCGACGGCGTGACTTCCGGAACCTACGCCACCCCTTCGCTGAGCACCATCCAAGTGGATCTCGACCAGCTTGCCAAATTCGCGGTCGATATGATTGTCGAACGGATCGAACGCGGCGAAGTGAATGATAATTCCAGCAATGCCGGAAATTCCAATGATGCAGGCACGGTGCTGCCGCCGAGCCGCGCAACCATCGGATATCAGTTGGTCGAACGTGAATCCACGACCGCGATCATATAGCTATCGTGCGTTCCGCGCCCGATTGCAGCGGAACGCACGATAGCCGGAAATACGGCATTTCAGCGATTGGTTGGCTCAGCCCCGATCAGTCGCGGCGGCGAATGGCAAAGATGCGGGCGGAGGGTTGCTTGGAGGTGGCGGCGTTCAGGCGAACCGTTTCCGGATCCATGCGTTCGATAGTCCACGGTTTGGCATTGGGCGCATGGTCCGGTTCGGCAGGATTCGGGAACACCTGTTCGATGGTTTGATCCGCATCCAACGGCATGTTCACGGACGGTGTGCCGCCACGACGCCACACGATGATGTAGTCGGGCTTATCTTCCGGCTGAGGTTGCTGATCGTTCTGCTCGGCAGCCTGCTCATTCCAAGCGGATTCGCCGCACACATACGCGTCACACATATCCGTTTCGACATGACGCAAGCCGACGGCAAGCCAATCGCCGTCGAAGTCGGGAAGTCCGGACGGCCAGAACGGCACCATATGCTGCTGGTCGGCAAGTACACAACGATGTAAGGCGATAGCGTCGCGAACGAGTGAAAGACGCGGCTCCGTCATGCGATCGATGAAACCAGACAGATACAGCCTGCCGAGCACACCCGTAGCAAGCGTGAACACAGCAGTCTCATCATCCATCTCTTGCTGAGCGTAACCCCAATTACCCTGCTGTTCCGGCAGAATCGTCATACCTGCACCAGCCGCAATCGCAGCATAAATCAGAGGATCGCACTGGTCGGAAGTGGACTGCAAATCCAAGCGGGACAACTGCGCGTAATCGGCGCGCATGGCACCGGAACCGCAGTTTTCGATCATCACATCCGGATGACGGCGACGCAGATCGTCAAGCCAATCCACATATGCGCGGCAATGCTCGAGCAGGCCATCGCCAACGGACTCGGCATTCAAATCAGTGCCGACGCCGGGAATGGTGTTGTAGTCGAACTTGAAGAACACCGCACCGAAATCGTCAATCAAACGATCAACAGTACGCGTAACATGCTCTCGCGCTTCGGGAGAACGGAAATCAAGCAGATAACGACCCGAATCGCACACGCGAACACCATGACGCTGGAAGAACGCGGAATCCGGCAACATGCTCGCAAGCGGCGATTTCACGCCGATCACTTCAGGTTCGAGCCACAGTCCCAAGCCCATGCCATGAGCACGAATCGTGTCGGCAAGACCGCGCAGACCGGCGTCGCCGAAACGGTTGGTGGAGGCCTGCCATTCGCCGACCATGTCCCACCAGCCGCCGTCGGTGCTGTCGTACCAGCCGGCGTCAATGCAGAAAACATCCGCGCCAACGCTTGCCGCACTTTCAATCAGCGGCAGTTCCTTCTCAATACGAGGGTCACCGAACAGCGTATTCATGTAATCGTTGTAGATCACAAGACCCTGCGTATGCTCGAACTGATCGACGCGCCCCAACTCACGAGCTTGGCAATGCGCAGCGCACGACGCTGCAACGTCATTTCGGCAACAGCCTGCTGCCAATCGCCTGCGGCAATGGCAAACGACACAGGAACGGACTCGAAATCATTGCCTTCACCAAGATTGGTGAACCAACCATGATCCTTATATTCCGGACCGAACGCAGTGACGTGCAGACCGGGATCGTCCTCGCCGACTTCCCACTCCCACGGACCGTTATGCTCGATCTGCCACATTACGGAAAAATCGCGGGCGCGGCGTACCGAACCTTCCACCTGCAGAATGCCGGCCGCTCATGCTCTCCCGAGCTCCATGTAGAAGTCGAGCTCATGGCAAAACGCGAACTAGACTGACCAGGATTGATTTTCTGGTTGCGGTTACGCACCTGAGTGTCACGCAGCGGACGAACACGCCAATCGTTTTCCACAGCCCAAGCGGCATCGCCCCAGAAAATATTCGAACGATGTACCTTGCCGCAGTTGACGCGCATCGGAACGGTCAGATTCAACGATGACACCGCTTCAATCGGCAGTTGCCTGGCGGACTGCAGACGCGTGTAGGTGCGCACTGCGGAAAGATTCGGGAACGCCTCGAATACGGAAGTGGCCACCAAGCCTGCATTGGAATCGGCGGAAACCGCCTCGGACGCGGAATTCGCGGCGGAATCGGCTGCGTCACGTTCGCTTGCCGTCGGCTCGAATTCACGACCTTTCGGTTCAAGATCGGCATACGGCGCGAACTGCGTGATCTCCAAACGGAACGGATCGGCGGAACCTGGTTCAGGTTCGGAAGCAAGCGCGGAAACGAATCGCAATTGGCTGCCGGCAACTGTGGCAATCAGCGTCAGTCGGTTGTCTTGCGAACCGGTATTGGCGGCACACACCTCAACAATCGGACGCGGATCCTTTTCAACCACTGGCTTTCCATCGTCAGACAAGCGACCATCGATCGGAACCATGTTGCGCCCTACAACGTTGCAGAGGCGAACGGGGGAATCGGCGGCAATGTCAAACAGCATGGAGACCACACCATTGCCCCATTCAAGCGCCCATCCTGCCGAGGAACAAGGGGAGTCATATTGCCGTTCTCCATTGCCATCTCCTTCGAATTCCGAATGCCGCCTATCCGTTGACGTGCATCGTTTGACGTACCTCACTAGCTTAAGCGGAAAACGGGGCAACCGCGATGTGCGTGTCTACGCACATTCAGCAAATATTCAGCAACTGAAATGACCGTTCGAAGACCAGCAAATACCTACTCGAATTGCAGATATTCCACGAATTGAATCGGCATATCCTTGGATTCCGTGATATTGCTGAATCCGAGAATAACCCCTTCTTTCGGCAGTCCCTTCATGGAAGTCCATGTTTTCGAATGGGACAAGTCGAATCCGACAGCGTCGTTCACATCGGAAACCGGATTGCCTTTGGCGTCGACCAGCGCATCCTTGACCTGCTCAAGATCGGCGGCACTCATCACTTCCGCGGGTTTGGTGATGTCGCCGCGATCATTGACTTCGGCGAAAATATCGGTTTCGGCAACAATCATGTTGATCTGACCTGCCGAAACGCGAGCCGTCAACGATGCGGAACCATCTTGCGCGGCATTCTCGCTAATCGCAATGGAGGCATCCGTCCGCACGAGACGCTCGTCTTCAATACCTTGCGTCTTCACAAAATCAGCGCCCAACGCATCAATCTGTTCGGAATATTCCGCCATATCGACACCTTCAAGACTCAGCTCGGCCTCGGGACCTTTGGTCACATACGAGATGACGAAAGCAAGTACCAAGCCGACCACTGCGATAATGATCAGCACATCGGTCAGAAAGTTCTGCTTGAAGTACGGCCACTTGTCTTTCGGCGGCAGCTCGCGGAAGGTTTTGAATTTCGATTGCTTCGCATACACGTTGGTGGATGCGAGCGCTGCGACCGCATCTTGCTGCTCCTGGGTGAGAACTGGCTTCTCTACTGCCATACCAAACCTTCCCGCGTTGTTTCATCGACGCATTCACGCGTCATCTTCATGCGCAGCAACATGCGTTGCTTTCTGACTTCCCTATCTTCCGCCTCGTACCTGATAATTTGCGGCTAGCCGCCGGCCGAAAAACGACAAGCGGCTAGCAGGAAGGCTGATTTCAAGCCAATCAGTCCAAGCCCTAATCAGCCCATTTAGACCTTGATCATGGCGTATTGGGAGTCGTAGAGGCGATAGTAGGCGCCACGCTTGGCGAGCAGCTCGGCGTGGTTGCCTTGCTCCATGATCTGCCCATGATCGATGTAGCAGATCATGTCCGCGTTCTCTATGGTGGACAGTCGGTGCGCGATGATGAAGCTCGTGCGTCCCTTCAGCAGGTGGTTCAATCCGGCCTGAAGTGCCTCTTCGGTACGCGTATCGATATTCGACGTGGCCTCGTCGAGAATCAGAATGCGCGGATCGGCCAGCAGCACGCGGGCGAATGCAATCAGCTGACGTTGACCAGCGGAAAGCGTGGAACCGCGCTCCTCCACCACCGTGTCGTATCCGTTCGGCAAATCCATAATGAACTCGTGCGCATGCACCGCCTTCGCGGCCGCTTCGATCTCAGCATCGGTCGCATCCAACTTGCCGTAACGGATGTTCTCGCGCACATTGCCGGAGAAAATGAACGTATCCTGCAGCATGACGCCCATCTGCCGACGCAACGATTCCAATGTGACAGAACGCACATCATGACCATCAATTGTGACCGAACCTTCTGCAACGTCGTAAAAACGCGACAGCAGATTGATAATCGTGGTTTTGCCGGCACCGGTCGGACCAACCAACGCAACGGTGCTGCCTGGCTCAACATGCAGATCAACCAGATTGAGAATATTGCGACCGTCAGGCTCGTAACGGAAAACTACATCGTTGAAATCGACGCGTCCTTCGATTTGCGGCAGTTCAGTCGCGTCAGGCGCGTTACGAATCTCCGGCTGCACGTCAAGCGTTTCGAAAATACGCTCAAGATATGCGGAACAAGTGATCAGCTGATTGTAGAAATTGCCGATGCTGATCACCGGATTCCAGAAATTATTCGCATAGCCAACGAACGCGATCAGCACGCCGGTGGAAACGTTCACCGCGCCGAAGCCCGTGACGCCCACATAGTAGATGAATGCGATCGTCATGACGGAAATGGTTTGAATGCCCGGCCACATGAGGAACTGGATATGCACGGCCTTCATCCACGAGGTGCGCACGTCGTCTTGCTGCTCTTGGAAGGTTTTGAACTGCGCCGCCTCCTGGGCGAAGGTCTGCGTGGTTTTCACGCCGGTGATCGACTCGTGAATGAACGCGTTGAGATTGCTCTGCTTGTTCGACAACACCTGATACGCGCGGCGCTGGAAATGCTGCAATACCAGCACCCACGCGATCAGGAACGGGAAGAGCACCAGGCTGAACAGCGCAAGCCGCCAATCGACCACGAACATGACCACCAGCGTGATCAGGAAGGTGAACACGTCGGAAATCACATTGATCAGGCCGGAACTCAACGTGTCGGAAAGCGTGTTCACATAATTGACCACGCGAATCAGGATTTTGCCGTGCGGACGCGAATCGAAATAGCTGAACGGCAGCGTCTGAATATGCGTGAAAATATCGCGGCGCATGTCTTTCAACATGAGCTGACCGACGCGAGTAATTTCGACGGTACGATAACGCAATCCAAACTCATACATCACAATAAGTACGGCCATCAACCCCGTTAATTCACCAAGTAAGGTGAGATTTTTCGAAGGAATCGCGCTGTCAATCATGATTTTCGTCAAATATGGCACGACTACCGCAATGCAGCTCATCATGACGACGACGGCAAGAATGCGTATGATTCGTGACATATACGGCTTTACATAGACGCCGATGCGCAGAATATCATGCAGGTTGATCTGTTCTTCCAGCTCTTCATCTTCGCGGTATGTGTTACGTTTTGCCATGGGTTTTCCCCCTTTCCTGCTTTCCCGCGCCTACGCTTCGAAACCTTGCGAACGACCCGCCTGCAAGCCGAGCTGCCTGTAGTAGATCTCCCAATATCGGCCGTGCGCGGCCACCAGTTCGTCATGCGTGCCGCGCTCCACAATGCGGCCATGCTCAAGCACGAGGATCAGATCGGAATCTTTCACCGATGAAATACGGTGTGCGATGGTGACGATGGTTTTCTGTTCGTCCAGTTCGCGCAGATGGCGCTGGATTTCCGCTTCCGTTTCCATGTCGACGGCGCTGGTCGTATCGTCCATGATGAGGATCGACGGATTGTCGGCGAGCGCGCGTGCGAGGCTCAGGCGCTGTTTTTGGCCGCCGGAAAGGCCGACGCCACGCTCTCCGACCACGGTATCGTAGCCTTCCGGCATGCTGCGGATGAAGCCGTCCGCGCCGGCGATGGTGGCCATGCGGCGAATGTACTGTTCGTCGTATTCGCGTTGTTCGCCTGCGCCGAAGCTGATGTTGCCGCCGATGGTGTCGGAGAACAGGAACGTGTCTTGCGCCACGACGCACACTTGCGAGCGCAGTGTGGCGAGCGGCCAGTCTCGCGCGTCGACGCCGTCGATGAGCACATGGCCTCGGTGGGGTCGTAGAAGCGGGAGATGAGGTTGACGAGGGTGGATTTGCCCGCGCCGGTTTCGCCGAGAATGCCGAGTTTGGCGCCTGCCGGAACATGGAAGTCGACGTCTTCGAGCACGAGGGTGTCTGGTTCGTCGGGGAAGGCGAAGCTGACATGCTGGAAGTCGATGCTGCCTGCGATGCGGGTTGTGTTGGTTGTTGCAGCGGTTGCAGCCGCTGTGCTGGCGTGATTCGCGTCGGCGCTGTCTCCCGGTTTTTCCGTATTTTCCGGCTTTTCCGTAATACGTGACTGAGCGGTGAGCAGTTTGCGGATTTTGATGCAGGATGCGTTGAATCGCTGCCAGTCGTTGATCAGCCATCCGGATTGGCGTACCGGCCCGTCGATCATCCACAGGTAGGAGTTGAACGCCACGAGATTGCCGAGGGTCATGCGCCCGGTGATGACCAGGAATCCGCCGAATCCAAGCGTGATCAGCTGCAGTGAGAAGCCGAGACCGTCGAGCCACGGCATGTATTTGCGGCTGTTGTAGGCCTGGTCCATGTTGCGTTGCATGTAATCGTCGTTGTGTTTGTCGAATTTTTCGGTTTCATACGGTTCGCGCACGAACGCTTTGACCACGCGGTTGCCTTCGATGTTTTCTTCGACCATTGAGTTCATTTCGGCAAGCGAGTTGCGGATGGCGAAGAACAGTGGTCTTGCGTGCGTGGAGAGTCCGCGCGTAAGGATGAAAATGAACGGCGTGACGCATGCGAGCGCGAGCGCGAGCCGCCAGTCGATGGTGAACATCATGCGAGCGCGCCAATGAACATGACCACGCAGTCAAGCACCTGGTAGCTCACCCAGCTCAGCGCGTGGCGTATGGCATCGGTGTCGGAGGTCATGCGGCTCATGATGTCGCCGGTACGCGTGTGGTTGAAATAGGTGAAGTCGAGTTCGTGCAGTTTCTCGTATTCGTCGCTGACGAGACGGAATACGGAGTTCTGCCCGAAGCGTTCCATCCACATTTGGTAGCCGTAGCGCGAGGCGACGCGCACGATGGTGAACACGATCATCATGATGCACAGTCGCGTCAGTTCGTCGACTTGGCCTTGCACGATGACACGGTCCACGATGAGGCCTGACAATAGCGGAATGATGAGCGCCATGGTGTTGTTGACGCAGAACAGCACTATCGCGCCGGCCACTCGTGGCAGGTCGGGTTTGCAGTATGGCAGGATCCATTTAAGGTTGCCTGCTTCTGTATTACGATTCGGATCGACGTACATACGTAGCGTTCCTTCGGATTGTTTGCTGGTTGTCTGGGTTTTCGTGGGTTGGTTTTGCGTTTTTGCGTTGCTTTTACGGCCATTCGTTGCCGTTACGATTCACGTCCGTCGTTTGTCGAGCGTCCCGTTGCCGTCTCTCTCGGTCGAAACCCCTGTTCGGATTCGCAAACGCGACTTATTCTATGCGAACCGTTTTTTGATGCAACGTGAGTGATTTCGGCGTGTCGCAATCGCAATAAAATCAACGCATGTACCGTTACATAAATTCGCTCTGGACGTAAAGGAATATGGGTGATCGCAGTAGCGCTTTCTATATCGAACCGGTACGATATATCGAGGTGCGGCATTCCGATGACGGAACGGCCGCAATCGCATGAACATCATGAAAGGACGGCGTCGATGACGAGCACACAGACCATTGAGGAACTCAGCGCACAATACGCGGCAAAATATGGCATCACCCGTGAGATGATCGACCATGCGGAACGTTGGACGGAAACCGACGGCGATCTCGAAGGCCTTTCCGAAGAGCGCGTCCGCGGCATTCTCGACATGCGTTTCGGCGCGATCGCGGTTGACACCCCGCGTTCCGAACTGTGGCACACGCCTGACACAATCGACGTGATCGAAGATATTCCATACCTGCCTGACGGTGGCTACGATACGGAAGCCGGACAGTGCAGAGGGCATTTGCTCGACCTGTATCTACCGCACGATGCGGTGCTGCGCTGCGGGCATACGCTGCCGGTGTACATCGATATACACGGCGGCGGTTTCACTTACGGATATAAGGAATTGAACCGCAACTTCAACGTGCATCTGGCCGAAACGGGCTTCGCCGTATTCTCACTGAACTACCGACCGGCCCCGCAAACCGATTTGAGGGGTCAGCTGGCGGACGTTCAGGCGGCATTGCGTTGGATCAAGGCGCATTTGACTGATTATCCGGTTAATCCGAACGCCGTGTTCCTCACCGGCGATTCGGCAGGCGGCGCGTTGACCATGCTGACGTTGGCGATTGAAAACAATGCCGAAGCCGCGGCCGCATTCGGCGTGGATGAGCCTTCGGGCATTGGTTTCGCCGGTGCCGCTCCGGTGTGCGGTGCCTACAGTTCCGCATCGTTGGAAACCATGGGAAGCGAACTGACCGTAGGCTACGATCCGAATCGCCGCACCGGACTCGAACAGATGCTGGGCGTCGAATTCTTCGACGGCATCGAAGCCGCCGACCCGAAGTTCCTCACCGCCGAAGGCCTGGCGTTCAACGTCAACCTGCCGCCACTGTTCATCGTGACCTGCGGCGACGATTTCCTCGAGGCCGACAATCTGGCGCTTGCTGCCGCACTGGCCCGCAAGGGAGCCGATTTCGAACTGTTCGACCCGAAGCCACGCCGCCACGAAACGCTCGGCCACGTGTTCGTGATCGGCATGCCATGGCTTGACGAAAGCGTGGAATGCTTCGAACGCCTGCGCAGGTTCTCGTACGAGCGCTGCTGAATCACGAATGCCTGCACGCGACCACGCATAATCACCAGCATCACAAACGCCGACCATGCATTACTCACGCATGGTCGGCCGTTTGTCTTGCAACTCTTTTCGGCAAAATCGCGAAACATAAATCGCGAAATCGCACGAATCGCATGCATCGTGTTCAGAAAAGAAGAAAGCCGGCGGAGAGAAGGGCCGCCGGCTGAGAGAGAAGAGAGAAGAAGGGTTCAGTTATGGGGTTCTTCAGGAACCTCGCCAGCCGCCGTAACTGCTGACATGTTCTATATAAGCGCCCGAGTCTTGGAGGAATGATACGTGTTCCTGCCAATTAGCTGAGAAAAATGTATCAGACATGTGAGCGGCCATACACATTCGTGAATTCCGTCGAATGATCGCAACATTACTTCCGATTTGCCCAATCGCACGTCTATATCACTCACCCACTCCGCAAAAATCATCCATTTCACTGGACGATTCTGAAAAAACGCAAAATCATCCATTTCACCGGACGATATGTCGAGCTCAAGATGCTGCCGTTGTCTTTCTCGGAATACCGAAATGCATTGCAACCGACAGCAAATGACAATGCGCTGTTCGACCGGTATCTCACATATGGAGGTCTCCTCTACGTCACACAGCTCACCTTGGATACCATCGGGCTCGGCGACTACCAAGACATTCGACACCGCAACATCCTCGACTGGCTGCTCGAGTAGGACACACTCTCCCGACTGCACAATTTGCGTCCACGGATCACAAGGTACGAAAAATAGCGGGACCAAATAGTTCCTGCATAACGTGCGCCGTGTTCCACCTATGATGGATATATGAAACATTTCGAATATGAAATCTCCGGCATCGACGGCAGCGCAGCGAAATTCGTCGGATATTGCCTTGATAACAGCGAAGAAGTCGTTCCCGACCGTGTGCGTCCGTCTGTGCTTGTGATTCCGGGCGGCGGTTACGAAATGACGTCGGATCGTGAGGCGGAGCCGATTGCGATGCAGTTTCTTGCGGCCGGTTTCAACGCTTTTGTGCTGCGATATTCGGTGAAGCCTTCCGTTTTTCCAGTTGCGCTGTTGGAAGCTGCCGATGCGATGACGATGATTCGTGAGCATGCCGCCGAGTGGCATGTCGATCCGGATGCGATTGCCGTGATTGGCTTTTCCGCAGGTGGTCATCTTGCTGCGAATCTCGCCACCTCCACCAGCGACGATGTTCTTGTCGCTCATGGTTACGATCCGGATGCGGTGCGTCCGAATGGTTTGATGCTCGCCTATCCGGTGATCACGTCTGGCCCGCTCGCCCATCGCGGCAGTTTCGATTCGCTGCTTGGTGAACGCCGCAACGATTCACAAGCGCTTGAATCCGTGTCGATCGAACGTCATATCGACGCCAAAACACCGCCGGTTTTCGCATGGCATACCGTTCCCGACGAAACCGTGCCATACGAAAACACACTGATGCTGATCGACGCTTGCAAGAAAGCCGGAGTCAGCATCGAAGCGCACCTATTCCCGCAAGGCGGGCATGGACTGTCGTTGGGCACTGCGGAAACCGCATGGCAGGGCGTCAACGGCATTGAACCGAGTATCCAGATCTGGCCGCAGCTGGCTGTCTCTTGGATGCGCAGAACGTTCGCACGATAATCAGCGCAGCAGACGCCGTGACATCTAACCCCATCTAGTCACGTTTCCCGCCTGCGCAACCCGCACCCTGCATCTGCACAACCCATAAAATCGGGTTAAAAACCCGGGTTGTGCAGACGCAGAACGCAAGTCGCGCAGACAGCACAACACCCCCGAACCGACCGGATAGACCGAAAATCGTAAGCTCGGGGGCAAAAATCAGCGGGGCTGACGGAAGCGACGATCGCCAATCGGATCGAACGGTGTATGCGGCTCGAGCTGATACCAGTACGCGACGGAAGCGACGTCGTCCTGACGCTCGAAATTGCCGCCCTCCTCAGTACCGATCTGCTGCCATTCCACACGCAAATCATGTTCGAAATAAATCGGATCGGGAATGTGCCAGCGATACAATCCGCGGGTCACCGGCGTATTCACATCCCAATACGCGCTCTCGCGATGCGAGGCGAGACGCTGCGAATAGAACGGGAAACCGACGTACGGCGCACAGAACGTCTGCTCATGCATACGCCCATGCTCGTCGAAATCGGCGAAACTCCACGCGCCACCGAAATAATCCTCGGCACCGGTGCTGCACCACGTGGGATACTGGTCGTCCCCATCGATGTACATCTTGACTTCACCCTCGCCCCACCAGCGGCTTTCCAACGCGGTGAGCGCCAGATACGTGCCGATATACGCGCCACGACCATGCACGCCGTCGAGCACCACATAGTCGCGGGCCAGTTCGGTGACGCGCTCGCGACGCCACTGCGCATGAAAACGCATGGTGCCGGCCGGAAGCGCGTCATATTCGGTGTAGTCGATCTGGTAGAAGAACGCGGGAACGTCTTCATTGTGATCGTTGCGGAGCACGATGCGCGCATGTTCGAACGGCATGGAGAAGTAGCAGTTGAAACCGCGATTGGGCACGACCACCACCGGCATCGAATTGACTCGGCAGGCCTGCGCGTGGCCGCAGCAGAAGAAGTCGCCGACCGGGCATTGCACGGACGGGGTCTCCTCGCCATCCCAATAGAATTCCAGGATCAGGTTGCGAAGCACGTTCGGACCGGTAGACGACGTGCGGTCGGTGACCGTCATCCAAATATGGCGGATCACGCCCGGACCGTCCACATCCATCAAAGTGACGCTCTCCCCCGCTTTCACGGTCTGGATGCACGGACTGCCCTTGCGCGACGGGCCAAGTGACTGGCTGCAGTGGCCGCAGCGCCCTTGCCGCCCGTGGGATTCTCGGCGTTCACGCAACGTGTGCGCCTGGTGCCGCAACCGCAAGCAAGTCCAGCGGACTGCGCGCGGCGAACGCACCCAACGAATCAACCTGCATATCGTGATATAAGCTTTGCTGCATAGCGCTCCAATCGTTATTACGTTGAATCATCGGCGCCCCTTTTCCTTATACTTTACGGCACCCACAACAGTGCCTCACGGAGATTCGACTCAAACACGTGACAAGATTTTCTGCTACACGGCTTTTTAAACCCCGACTGACGATTTTGCAATTTCGTCGCACGATTTCGGTTTATTAACCGCACTATCCCGATTCCCGTCATACGATTTCTAGCCCTGTCGCACGATTTTGATTTGCTGACCGCACGATTGGAAAATTTACCTTTATTTCGGAATCGCGCGGTCAGATTTTTGAAATCGTACGACAGTCCTTTCAAAAACCCGAAGAAAGTGCAGACCGACACGGGGAGCACGCTATAGCGGGCGGGACTCGTAGATCATTTGGCGGTCGCCGAAGTAGAGGCGTCACGCCAAGAGCCTTCTTGCGGGCCGCCTCCTGCTGAGGCTCCTTGATCGGCACGAAGAACCAACGGACCAGACCAACCACCATGTCTTGCACGGAATGCCAGATGCCGATATACGCGGTCAACGCCCAGAACGTCACGATCGCATTGAAACCGGCGAACACCGCGTTGCCCCAATTGTGCGAAAGCGTATCGGCGTAGAACACCATGCACGAGTAAATGATGATCACCCACGCATCGTCACATACAATGCCGGAGAAGCGGTACGATTATTGACTTTCGGCGTACGCGCGAACGGAATCTTCGTGTTCGTCATGCCCTGCTGAATCGACTTGAGCGTGCCGGAAAGATTCACCGTCAACAGCACGATGTTGAAGCCGTAAATACGGAAAATATCGGAACGTTTATACCCGTTGCGTTTCAAATCGCTCGACATGGTGGCAAAATACGGCAGCGACGCGAGCACCACCCACGGCTCAGCAACCGCTGGTCGAACGGATATGCCAAGAGGAACATCAGGCCGAAACTCGACCATGCGATGGACGCCATATAGTTCACGCGCAGCGCCCACTCACCCAGCTTCACATCATTGCCCTGCTGATGCCGCGCGTGCACAATACGGAAGAATTTGCCGATGATCAGCAGACCGCCATTCGTCCAACGCCGCCGCTGCACCACCAACGAACCGAAATCAGGCGGGGTGGCACTATAGCTCAACCGCTCCGGATAGTTGACCAAATGCCAGCCGAAATAACCCAAATCGATACTGGATTCGGTGTCTTCGATCACCGTGCGATCCTGAATATACGTTTTCACCGTGCGCGTGCCCTCAGTCGACACCACGCAGATATCGTCGAGCGCGGCCTTGCGGATCACCGCGTTCGCACCTACCCAGAACGTGGCGTCATAGTAGGTCATGCCTGATGCAGCATGTGCTGAATGTCGGTGGTGGCGGCCGCGATGCGTTCGATTCGCGTCGGCGCGCACGATACGAGGAATACGGGGTTTGGATCACGGCCACGCGCTCATTGCCGGGCTGTTCCATCTGGTACACCAAGCGCAGGCAGTAGTCGCGTAACAGCATGGAATCGGCGTCCAACGTCAGCACGTATTCGGAATTGCGCATCACGAAATCGGGAGATTCTCCCTCGCGCACGTCACGCAGAATCACCCCGTCCGACGTTTCCACGCGCTTGAGCGAGTGCCCCATCAATCCGATGAACGAATTCAGATTCATGGCTTTGTTGCCTTCACGGGAGGTCGACGCATACAGCTTGCGTTCGAACGACATCCTTTTGCGGTGAAAATGCGTACCAAACGTTCGTACAGTTGCAGAATGCGATTCGCGTCGACATGCTGCTGCAGGGTGATCGATTCGTTCAACGCCTGTTCCGTCAAACGCAGGTCGCGTGCAAGACCGCGCAATACCTGGTCGCAGAAGAAATCGTCGGTATGATCTTCGACCAGCCATGTGTCGGCCTTATGCTCCAACCATTGCGCGGCCGCACGATAGTCTTCCGCACAGCGTGCGACCACACTACGCCTTGCGTCCATCTGATCGGCGAGCGCCGCAACGGTTTCGTCGCGCGCTTTGGTGAAACGTTCCGCAGGTGCCGCCAATTCGGCCAATACTTTCGGCATGAGTTCGCGGCTTGCTTTGAGAATCGCTCGCGCTTCGTCATTGTTAGGATGCGGAGGATCGTCGATTAGGAGTACGACTGCAAGGTCGGGAAATTCCTGCAATGCCGCCGACCAGATCGTTTTTTCGACGACTTTCGGCTGTTCCACGTACGAAGGAATCAGCACTGTGATTCCCTTATCGTAGTTGTGTGCGAAATGGTCGTCGAGCATCGCCCGAGGCACGCGTTCATGCCGGATGAAACGGTATAGCGCCCCTTGCCGTGTGGTCAAGTAGACGAGCGCGCTGAAAATCAGCGTGGTCACAATCGTCATGTACAGCACGCCTTCAACCACGAAACGTAACGTGAGTGAAGGATTGTTGACGAACAACGACAGAATCATCGTGATCATGTAGATCAGCCATGAAACAACCGTGCAGATGATGGCAACGTAACCACGCACAACGCGCGTTGGCGAAGGCTTGGCATGCATGATCGCAAGCGGTTGCGTGGAGGTTTCAGCACCCCACTGGTGCCTGCGGTCATCGCCGTCAAAATCCCCTATTTTTGCCACCATATACCCCTTTGCCTTATCAGCGCTGCCTCACCTGCATAAACCATACATCACTGTTGAAATCGTCGTACTAGCCACAGACTACACTCCCTAACTGTAAGCGAGATATAAGAAAAACAGCGCACGAGAGGAAAGCTTAATCCCCCGTCAAATCCCCCGCATATGCACTGAAGCCCAGCGGGACACAGCCTGCTAGACGCCCCAATGTCCCCATCAGCATTGGTGACCTGACGATTTCGAAAGGGAATGATGAAACCCCTGTTTCCAGGAAGACGATTTTCCTTCCTCCGACTGTTCATAGCGATACTGTGCATCGCGCTCGTCGCGGCCGGCACATGGTCGTGGATCACGTTCACGCGAACGGCGGCTAAGAAATTGCCGGAACCCTGGTTCGGCGGCTATGTGGACGTGACCGCAACACCCTCATACGAGTTCGAATCCAAGGTAGGCAACGTCTACCGGAATGTGATTCTCGGATTCGTCACCGCCGGCGACGGCTGCCAGCCAAGCTGGGGCGGCTACTACACGCTCGACGAAGCGGCCTCCACGCTCGATCTCGACAGCCGTATCGCGCAAACCTACAAAACCGATCGCACGGTAACCGTCAGCTTCGGCGGGCAGAACGGCACCGAACTTGCCAGCGCATGTTCCGACGTCGATTCCCTTGCCGACGCATACCAGCAGGTGATCGACCGCTATCACATCACCTCGCTCGACTTCGACATCGAAAACTCGAATCTCGACGGGTACAGCGAAACCGCAACCCGGCGAGCGCAAGCCGTGGCAAAACTCATCGCCAACGAAAAAGCCAAAAACAAAGGGAAAGACGATACCAGTCACGATCTGATCATCAGTTTGACGCTTCCGGCCGACGCGAAAGGTCTTACAACGCAAGGAATGCAAACCGTGAACGCGTTTCTGGATGCCGGCGTGACGCTATCCACCGTGAATCTCATGACCATGGATTTCAACGTGGCGTCCACGTCGATCACGCAATCCATGCTGATTAAAAGTTCGCTGAACGCGGCCCACGCGCAATACAAAACGTTGCTGTACAGTCGCGGCAAACTCTTCAGCGACCATCAGATCTGGGAGCTGTTGGGAGCCACCGTGCTCATCGGCCAGAACGATACCAAAAACGAGTATTTCACGCTCGACAATGCGCGCGAAATCAACACGTTCGCACTGGAAACAAGCCTGGGCCACTTAAGCATGTGGTCGCTGAACCGCGACCAGCAATGCGGCGAAAACTATACGAACACCAACACGCTCAAAACGTTCTGCAGCGGCATGAAACAGACGGACGGCGAATTCGCCACCACATTGGGGTCAGGATTCCGAGGCACGCCGGCACGCTCGTCGACTTCGACAATGCCAGCTGGAATTCCTCGCAGCAGGCCTACCCCACGTGGGAACCGGGAGTACTGTACAAGCAAGGCGACAAGGTGATCTGGAACGGCAATATCTACGAATCGTTGGGCAACAACGAAAACGAGCAGCCGGACAGCGCCGAGGAAGGCACGAACGCACCGTGGCGCATCATCGGACCGGTGCTATAAACGCTTGCCGCAGCGAGACGCGACCACAGACACAATACAAGGCAGGAACACAAGGCAGTCGCTACTTTTCAGTAAAAGTGGCACGCAACAGGGGAACGAAATCAGGCAATCATGACATCGAAGCAATCAAAGCATCAGGCAGCCACCGGCAGCCAGCCAAAAGACGGCATCAGAAAACCAGCCAGACTCACCATTCTGGCCATAATCTGTGCGTTGTGCATTGCGGCCGCAATCGCATTCCATGCACAGGAAGGCGTGCAGCAACTTATGGAAGACCCTGCGCGCATCTGCATATGGTCGCTGTGTTTTCTGCCGTGCCTGATCTACCACAAAAAGCGTTCGTCGTATCGCGTTGCCGCCGAACACACCGTGCTGCCACCGTTGACCGTCATACTGCTGGTAACCGGCTATTTTCCCGACGTGGCCATGTTCCTGATCATCGTTACCATCATCACGTCGATCATCACCGCACGCAGTCTGAAAATCGGCATTCTTCGCGCCGGAACCACGCTTGCGCCAATCCCACTGATCAAAATATTATTTGCGAACACTTCTCACGTACTGTCAATTATCATCAGCCAGAATTCCGTCAATGCTGCGATTAATCCTTATCAATTCCAGCATTGGTTGCTGCCATTACTGATTATGACTGTTGCAGTGCCGATTATTCGATTGATTTGTGATATTGTAACGTTCTTTTTTGTACAAATTCCGATTCGTAAAGCCATGCGCGAGTATTCGCTGTCTCACATTCTTGCCATGGCTTTGGCTGATTTGATGGCGATTGTGTGGATTCCTGAAATTCTGGAGTTCGCCAATATTGGCTCGGATACTGCCACCGTGCTTTCCGTGTTCATGCTGGCACTGATCGCCTACTCGCTGTTGCTGATGACGGTCGATACGATGAGCCGGCTCACGCGATCCCGAAGTGCGTTGAAATGCATAGCGAATGTGAGCGACGCGCTGCCGTTGCCGAATCAAGTGCCGGAAGAGACCGTCGTAAGACGCATCAATCGTGGCCTCACCCGCATGCGCTGTTTCATCAGCAATGCAAACAATCTTGATAAAAGAGGGTATTCCTACCGCTATTCCGCGCCTATTTCCACCGGCTCGCGACAGTATTATCTCGCGATGGAACGCAGTATTTGGAATCGTCCGTTCATGTCGACCGACGAGACGATATTGCTCACCTGCGGCGAAGTGCTTACCGAATCGTTACGCGTGAACAAGGAAGTGACGCTGCTACGCACCGAATCGGAAACGGATACGCTGACCGGCGCACTCACGTATCGTGCGTTCATCGGACATTTGAAGAGTCTGCAGACCGAGAATGTGCATAATCTGGTTGCCGTGGTGTATTTCGGCGTGGAGCATTTGCGCACCGTCAACGAACATTATGGACGCAAAATCGGCAATGCCGTGCTGCGATCCGTGGGCATGCGTTTAAGCCAGCTGCTGCCGGGAAACGCCACGCTTTCGCGCGTGAACGGCGCGGAATTCGCCATGATCGTAACCGATGTGACGTCAACCAGCGATGTGGAGGAGTTGGCCACGCGCATGCGCAATCTTGCCGTCATGCCGGTATACACCGAAGAAGGCGAGGTTTCCGTGGACGTATCGAGCAGCATTTCGTTCTCGAACGCGACAGACGGCTTCTCCGTGCTCCTCGCCGATGCGAGCGCGCACATCTACGAGTCGGAGAGCTCCAATCTGCCCGTAGTCGACGGCATGACGTCCACGCTCGCCGCGCAGAATGGTTCGGGAGACTATTTCAACGCTTCCGACGTGCTTCGCCATGCGATCGAAGACAATACGATTTCCGTGCTCTACCAGCCGATTTTCGATGTGAATACGAAACGTATCACTTCGCTGGATACGATTGTGCGCGTGCATGACGCGAAGGGCCGTACGCTGGCACCGTATTTCGTAACGGCTGAAGCGCATCGTCTCAACATGAGCGTGCAGCTGACGCTCGACGTGCTGGAAACCTGCGTGAAAGACATGACCGCATTCCGCAAGGTGGCACCCGAATTGGATATTGTGGACATTTGCATGAATGGTTCGGAATTAGGCACGTCCATCTTCCACGAGCGCTTGGAGCAGTTGACTCATGAGCAGCCACAGCTGCGTTTCGGCCTGCAGTTGGGATCGCATGCCATTCATGTGGTGCATGATGAAGTTGATGATGAGGTTGCCGCTCTTGCCGCTTTGCCGAACGTCGAGTTGGGTTTGACCAATGCTGGCACCACGTATTCGGAGGTTGCCGCGTTCGCGCATCTGCCATTGGATTTCGCACGATTCGACAAGACGGTGGTTCGCGATTTCCGTACGCCTCGCGCAAAGCAGATCATGCAGCGCACGCTCGAGATTTCGCGCGATAACGATGCGTTCCATGTGGTGTTCGATGGCGTGGAGTCCCTGGACCAGGTTGAGTTCATCCGTTCCATCGGAGGCACGCTCGCCGAGGGCACGCTGTTGAGCAACGCCATGAGCGCCAACGAGTTCCTCATGCGCCTCGAAACCATGGGCACTTCATTGCCCGAAGCCGCCCCGAGGCAAGCTGAGTAAAGAGGAGTCTCGTTTGTCGCACGATTGCTTCATCTCGTGAAACGCTTGGAGGAAATATGGCGAGATGGGAGCATGTGTGCTAAATTAATTAGTAAACGTGTTTAGCCAACGATGGCTTTGAGGAGGATTCACATGGCCACTATCAGAGAGATAGCGAAACGGGTAGGTTTCTCCCAAGCCACTGTTTCCAGGGTTTTGAAGGACGATCCCACTTTTTCGGTGAAGGATTCCACCCGCGAGAAGATTTTAAACGCCAGTCTGGAAATGGGATACAAGAACGTACCGCAATACCAGCGCATCACCATTCCGCAGGATGTTGCGATTCTCGACAATGTCGTACCCGACAAGGCTTGCAGGACGCGTATTTCGACGAGCTGCGCGAAGTGCTCGTCAAGCATGCCGAAGAGCAGCGTATGAACGTGACCATGCACGAGGACGTGGATTCGCTGATCGCCGATGCCGATAAATACGCGGGATTTATTTCGATCGGCCCGTCCCCACTAAATCACAAGACGCTTCACCGCTTGCATAAGAAGCTCCCCCACGGCGTATTCATCGACATCAATCCTGCGCCGGCATTGTTCGATTCGGTACAGCCGGATTTGGAACAAACCATATTGGATGCGATCGACGCGCTTATGGGGTCGGGTTGCTCTCGGATCGGCTTCATTGGCGGCTTGGGCAACATTATGGGCAAGCATGAATATCCGGAAGATATTCGTACGTTCGCATTCCGCAATTGGGCGTTGCGCTTGGGATTGGATGCGCAAGGATTGGTGTATGCGGACGGCCCGTTCACTGTGGAAAACGGCCGTTTGCAGGGGCGTCAGTTGGTGCAGGATCATGCGGACGATCTGCCCGACGCGGTAATCGTCGCAGCCGATCCGTTGGCGGTTGGCGTGCTGCAGGCATTTGCCACCGAAAATGTGATGGTGCCGCGAGATATCAAAGTGATCAGCATCAACAATCAGGAGATCGCAAAATACACGTCTCCCGCATTGTCTCGTACGACATTAGCCAGGACGAGCTTGCGAAAGCCGCGGTGCTTATGCTTGCCGAAGCGCTGACCGCCGACCGCAAAATCAGCCAGCATATGCGAATCTCCACCAGTCTCGTCGCACGCGACAGCTTCACCCCGCAAGACTAAATATAAAAACTTGAGATACGGCAAGGGCCGGCATCCTATTGCGGAGCCGGCCCTGCAATTGTGCTTCAGTAATCTCGCTTCAGTAATCTCACCTTAGCGGAGAGGGCGAGCGTCACACCAGACGTGGGTGACGGACCAGGTGGCGGGATCGAGCAGAAGCACGTCGCAGCGTAGCCGGGAGCAAGCAGACCGAGAGGTTGCTTGGTGACCGGGTTCGCGCGGTCGAAACCGAATGCTTTGGCCGGAGTCAACGTGGCGGCCTCCACCGCGTCGGCGGGCGTGAATCCCAATTCGAGCACCGCACGCTGAACAGCCTTTTCCAACGTCAGCGTGGAACCGGCAATCGCACCATTCGACACGAGCCGAGCGTGACCATCGATCACATCCACATCCAACGCACCCAGCAGATAATGACCGTCCGGGCAGTCGGTAGCAGCCATGGCATCAGTCACGAATGCCGTGCGATGCGGTGCGAAACCAAATCCCAAACGCACCATCGGATTCTGCACATGAAAACCATCATTGATCAACTCGATAGTGACGCGTGGATCCTCAACAGCAGCCGGAATTGGACCAGGCTCGCGATGATGCAAGCCATTCATCGCATTGAACATGTGCGTCATAATGCCCGCGCCCGCGTCGAAACCCTTGCGAGCGGTCGCATAATCGGCATCGCAATGTCCTACCGCAGGAACCACTCCGGCCGCCGCGAAGCACGAATCGCATCAATGCCGTGCGGCAATTCGGGGGCGATGGTGATCTGACGCAGACAGCCGCCTGCCGCTTGCAAAAGCCGATCAACATATTCGGGAACCGGATCCTTCAAACATTCCGGATCATGCGCACCCTTGCGAGACAGCGCAAGGAACGGTCCTTCCAGATGCGCGCCGAGAATGTCAGGGCGGGCGCTCATCATGCCGTGCACGGTTTCGAGATTGGCGCACATCACGTCAAGCGGATTGGTGATCAAACTGAGCACTTGGCGGGTGGTGCCGTGCATCATGTGACCCGCGCGAGCCAAACGTATGCCCTGCACGCCATCATCGAAGGAACTGCCCCACGAACCGTGCGCATGAATGTCGACATAACCGGGAGTCATCATGCGACCTGCAGCGTCGGTTACGGAACCGGCCGAACCGGTCATGGCATTGCCGGAATCAGCCGAACTGACCGAATCGGAATCAGTATCGGCATCCAAACCGACGCTTGCGCAAGCCGCAGCAAAATCAGCGTCCCGATCTCCGACCGCAACAATCGCATCGCCATCGGAAACCAGCCAATAATGTTCCGCAACACCTCGCGCATCGACTTTGCGCGCATTGCGAATCGCAAACGGACTGGCCGGCTGCGCCAACGCAACGTCCACATCATTCGCAAACCGCTCACGAGACTGTTCCATCTTCATACCTTCCAATTCACTCCCAGCCATATTCCTCAATTAGCATCCAATTCTTCCATTCAGTGGAAGAATTACCCCGCTGACAAGCCCATCAGCAACCCAATCCTTCCAGTCAGTGGAGAAATCCTCCCGCTAACAGCCACCTCAGAGTCCCAATTCCTCCAGTCAGTGGAGGAATCTGGACTGCCAAATACCCCCGTACTGCCCAAAACCTTCCAGCGAGTGGAGGAATCCTCCCGCTGGAAGGCCGAAAAACGTCCAGAATGTTCCAGCGAGTGGAAGAATCCGGACGCTAGCGGACACCGACTGCGGAGCAGCAATCAGATGCGCTGCCAGGCGGGCTTGTGGGCGTAGGCGTAACGGTAGTAGTCCTTGTGACGCAGGCGGCTCGCGGCCTCCTCGTCCACAATGATGGTGGCGTGCGGATGCATTTGCAGCGCGGACGCCGGGCAGAACGCACTCACACCGCCCTCCACCGTTTCGGCCACAGCCTCGGCCTTGCCCGAACCGAAGGCAAGCAGCACCAAGTGGCGGGCTTTGAGAATCGTGCCGATACCCTGCGTGATGCAATGCGTAGGCACCTTGTCGATGTCGTCGTCAAAGAATCGGGCGTTATCGATGCGCGTCTGCTCAACCAACGTTTTGACGCGCGTGCCGGAAGCAAGCGACGATCCCGGCTCATTGAAGCCCACATGCCATCCGTGCCAATGCCCAGAATCTGCACATCTATGCCACCGGCCTCTTCGATTGCCTTATCGTAGGCAGGGCCGGCAGCCGCAATGCGTTCGCCGTCGCTCAGCGGCGCCCCGTCGAGCACGTCACCAGGCACGTGCACCAAATCAGGGTTCAGTCCAAGCGGTTCCACGACCGTGCGGTGAATGGTGGAATGATATGACTGCGGGTGATCAAGCGGCAATCCCAAATATTCGTCCAATGCGAAACCACGCACCTGCGATACGTCAATATGCTCGCTGTGCACAATGCGTGCGAGCGACTGGTATGCGGCGAGCGGACTGGATCCGGTTGCCAGTCCCAGCACCGCATTCGGCTTGGTTTTGATGAGATCGGCGACTGAACGGCCGTAAATATCGCCTGCTTCGCGCTCGTTTTTCACGATGATGACTTCGGTCATGATGTTCCTTTCATTGGCATTGGATTGACGTTTTTCGTTTTGCTGATTTCTTGAGGATTTGTTTGATGATTTATTTGCTGATTCGGCGAAGCTCGTCGGCTGCTTTCCACACGGTTTCCTGAATGCGATGCAGTTCCGACGGTTGGCTTGTCGCGTTCCATTCCTTCGCATAGGCCTCGCACCAGCATTCGAGCTCGCGCGCCAGCGCACGATAATCGGAAGGCCGCCAATCGCCAGCGTCATGCGCATCACGCACGTCATGTGCTTCGGCGAGCGCGAATCCCACTCGATTGAGCAGCAGCTGCCCTTCCATGGCGATGCGTACGGCAGCAGTAATGCCCGGATTTCCCATATGTGCCGCAATCGGCGCGATGTCGACCATGCATTGTTGCAATGCACGATTGGCTTGCGGAATTCGTTCGATTGTCGTTGCCATATTGCGCATCATGCGATTGCGTGCTTCACGCACAGTCATTGCGTTTCCACAGTCAGATAAATGATCAACCAAGCGATCGGCCAGGCAGGGAATGGTTTGCGCAACATCGGTATTGCAGTTTCCCGTGCCGTCATCCAATTCGAGATATTCCACAAGCTCACGCCAAGTGAATACGGCTTGCGCGGAAGCGTTACGAAGCAATGCAACGAATCGTGCGCTGCAATCGCCATATTCGACGCGCGAAATACGCTCAAGCAAATCATTTTCGGCAGTATCTCCGGCAGGATTCCACGCATATTGCGCACCGAATATCATGCCGGGCACGGCCATGCGCGGATCGTTGACATGCCCAAAATCGCCCCAATCGGTGACGAGCATGCCTTCCGCACCGCAGTCGATGCCGTAGCGCGCGATGCGTGCGATGTTGTTCCACGCATCGTCGATGCGCGGCAGCAGCGCATTCCACCCCCATACGGCCGGGCATACGATTTGTTTGGCTCCGGCTTTCGCCACAAGTTGGATTTTCTCATCGGTCGCTTCCGGATCGTACTGCCAGTTCAGCAGGGTGACATTGTTCGGCAGGGTTTCGAGAATTTCCGGCATTTCGATGGCGATATCTCCCCAGAACATGGGTTCGCGGCCCTGCTTAGACAGGTGTTCGCAGAGTTTGCCCACGTATGTTGCGTACAGCGCTGCGACGCCCACGCGTTGCGCTTCCTGCTTCGACTTGCCTTTGCCGAGGTCGAAGGTTTCGTCGGCGCAGATGTTGAATCGCTTCGAACGGAAAAGTTGCAGATACGAGTCGACCAGTTGCGCAGAGAATGCGAAGGCTCGATCGTCGGCGACGTTGAGCGTGTGGTGCCTCATGCGTTCGATGAAGCTGAACGGCCGGTCTGCGTCTTCGGGGAATTCGCCGAGTTCGCGCAGTTCCTGCGTGCGCATCGCCACATATTGGTGTCCGAATGTGGAGACTGACGGCACGAGTTCGATGCCAAGGTTCGCGCAGTATTGGTCGAATTCGAGTGTGTCTGCCGGCGTGAGCGGGTTGATCCGCGCCATGTTTCGCTCATACCGTCGAATGCGAACGTATGCTCGATGTACAGCTGCAATTGGTTGTATTTGTAGAGGCAGAGTTTGTCGGCCCACTGTTTGAGCCATGCGAGCGTTGGCACGCGGCCGCGCGTCGCGTCCAAATAATATCCCCTGATTTGGCATGCGGGGGCATCTGCAATCTGCAGTTCCGGCAGTACGGCACCGTTTTGCCGTATGAGTTGACGCAGGGTCTGCACGCCGTTGCGCACACCCTCGAAATCGCAACCGGTAATCGTAATGCCGTCAGTGTTGATAGTCAGCGTGTATGCGCCGGCGGTACCGCCATCCTGCGAATCGAAATCCCGCGAATCCGCAATACGCAATCTGATGAAGCCCGACCACATATCGCCCGTCGCAATATCCCAATCAGTGCCTGTCGCGGAACGTATGTCGGCAACAAGCTGATGCGCAAGCAGGAAATCGCCATCGCCAATCGCAATGGATTCGTTCACGCGCCCCGCATAGGGCAACAGCACCGTGCCTTCGCCGACCGTCATGCTGTTCGGTTCGGGAATGATCGCCCATTTGCGGGTGTTCTCGCTTGCCATCGATTCGCCTTTCGATTGTCGATTATCGATTTCAATTCTCGATTGTGATTCTCGGATTGCCGGGATTGCCGGGATTGCCGGATCTGGATTTCCGGAATTGTTGCGCTTGTTCCAGTCTGCCTGAAGTATCACGCATTCACGATTGCGGTTGCGCTCGTTTTGCCGCGAGCGCCGCGCCGATTGCGCCGATTGGTTGGTCAATGGCTGCGATTCTGATGTTCGATGCGATGTCGAGTGTGGTCAGGAATCGGCATCCTTCGGCTCTGCGGCTCAGTTCGGCTTGGATGACTTCGATGAGTGCGTCACCGGTTTTCGCCATGCCTCCGCCAATGATGATGCGTTGCGGATCGTAGGCTTGCGCGACGATTTGGATGGTGTCGCCCATGGCGTGGGCCACCATGGTGAGCACGTCGTTGGCATGCCCGTCTCCTTGCCGCGCTTTGCGGATGAGATCAGGCATGGGCGGGTTTGCGGAGGGCCAAAGTTTTGCCACGGCCCCGCCGGATGCCACGGTTTCCAAGCATCCACGCTGCCCGCATGGGCATTCGAATCCGTTGGGGTCGATGGGTAGGTGCCCGATTTCGCCGATGGATCCGCTGTACCCGTGTTCGGCTTGCCCGCCGCGCACGAGTCCTGCGGCCAGTCCCGTGCCGAAGTTGAGGAATACGACGGTTGCGTTGCCGTCGACTTGTTCCACGAATTCCGCGGCTCCGACCGCAGCCGCGTTCACATCGTTTTCCACGTGCACCGGAGCGTGCATGATTGCGCTGACGCGTTCGCCAAGTTCCAACGTTTCAATATCAAGATTGACGACGTTGCTCACTTGCCCGGTTGCGCAGTTCACCTGCCTGGAATGCCAATGCCGATGGGCAGCGCTTCGTTGGACAGTATGCGGGCGACGCGCACGATGTCGGTTACGACATTGCTTTCACCGGAGTGCGATGGCATACGGCAGACGTCGATGACGCGGTCTGTTGCGTCGAGCAGCACGCCTTCGATTTTCGTTCCGCCGATGTCGATGCCGACGCATCCTTGCGAACGGCCGTTATGGTGCAGTCTTGCGTTCATTGCATGTACCTGCCTGAAATAGTGGGGCCCGGATTACGGTTGTTCTGTTGATCCAACTCCATGCGTGGCGTTTGCATGCCACGCATGGAGTTGGATGGATGCCCGTCAACCCTTGACCGCGCCTGCCGCAAGACCGGCCTGCCAGTAGCGCTGCAAGCCGAGGAAGAGCACGATCACCGGCAGTACGCCGAGCAGTGCGCCCATCATCAGCGATCCACGATCGTTGAAGGTTGCGAGCGATACCATGCCATACAGGCCGAGCGTGACCGGCTTGAGGGTGTCGGAGGAAACCATCATCAACGGCAGCAGGAAGTTGTTCCACGTTCCTACGAAGAGGAACAGGAAGATGGTCACCATGGCTGGGGCGAGCAGTCGGAGCACGATGGTGAAGAAGATTCTCGCTTCACCGGCGCCGTCGATGCGGGCCGCTTCCAGCAGTTCGTTCGGTACGGAGGTTTGCGCGTACACGCGTCCGAGGAAGAAGCCGAATGGCGAAACGCAGCACGGGATGATGATCGCCAGCATGGTGTTGGTCAGGTGCAGTGCGTGGAAGATGGAGTACTGCGGAATGGTGAGCAGTGCGACCGGCATCAGCATGCATCCCATGACCACGCCGATGGCGATGGCCTTGCCACGGAAGTTGAATTTTGCGGTGGCATAGCCTGCCATCACCGAAATGATGGTGCCGATCAGTGCGGAAACCCCGGAGTAGATCAGGGAATTCAGCACCCAACGCCAGAATTGGCCACGGGTCCACCCCATAAGCTTCGAATAGTTGGTTGCGATGGCGTCGGGAATCTGGTCAAGTCCGACGGCGAACCACAATCCGTTGCTGCTGGTCAGCTGCGATGGTGTTTTGGTGGATGCGATGATGGCCCAATAGATTGGGAAGAGGAAGTAGATCAGCGCTACGACGAGCACGATCACGGTAATGGTTTTGGTGATCGGCGATGGGCGCATGGAGCGCGGCAGATCGTGTTCGGCCGCTTCGCGTTGCTTTTCCATCATGCGTTCCGCTTTTCTGCGGGCGCGTTCGTCTTTTCTTGCTGCGACTGCGTTGCTCATTGTTCGTTCGCCTTCCTCTCGACCAGTGCGTAGATCATGCGAGAACGCCTGCGATCAGTGCCATGACGATGGCGACCGCCGATGCGGGTCCGTCACCGCCCGGAGTCAGCGTGCCTTGGGAAGTGTTCATGGCCATCATCATTGGCGTATAGGTTTTGGAGATGCCCGGATCGGCGGTCTGCATGATCTGCGGTTCGTTGAATAGCTGGATTGTGCCGACGATGGACAGCAACATGGACAGCAGCGCCGCGGAACGCACGTTCGGCAGTTTGATGCGCATGGAGATCTGCCATCCACTTGCGCCATCAATGCGTGCGGCTTCGTACAGTTCGTGCGGAATCGCCTGCAGTGCGGCCAAGAAAATCAGCATGTTGTAGCCGGTGAACGTCCATGTGGTGATGTTTGCCATGGAAGCGAGCACAACGTTCTTGCTGAAGAAATCAACGTTTATTCCGATGGCCGCAAGACCTTTGACGATCGGCGAAATCTGACCGTTATACAGGTACACCCAAATGATGGATGCGACCACACCTGGAATGGCGTACGGCAGGAAGTAGCCGAGACGGAAACCCGTGATGTGCTTGACCACGAACGAATCGATGACCATCGCCAAAGCCAACGCGATGATGATCATCAGCGGCACCTGAATGAGGGTGTAAATCAGCACCCTGCCCACACCGGACCAAAAATTGCCGGACGTAAGCACGTACTCGAAATTCTGGAATCCTACGAATTTATTCACCAATTCGCCGCCGCCGTACGCGCCGCCGCCCTCGGTGACCTGACGGAAGAAGCTGGAATAGATGGCATAGAAAATCGGGATGATGAATACAATGGCGAACAGTATGCCGAATGGCGCCATGAACGCCCATCCTGTTCGATTCTCGCGGCGTTGCGCATCAGTGCGCTTTGGTTTCGCCGCTTGCGTTGTTGCAGTCATGATGTACCTATCTTTCGCATCGGATGCCATTCATCGTTGATGGCATCTTTCACAGTTCGAATCGCCGTATCCAAATCGTCATCACGGGAGAGGAGTGCCGGTTTCAGCCGCTCCGTCGAATCAGCTAGATCGATTCATAGGGAATATTCACAAGGAATATTTTCATAAGGAACGGTGTGGAGCCGTGTGTTGCGTTGGCTCCACACCGTCGTTGGAGGGGTTATGGAATCAGAGCGGGTGATCCCTGGTTCCATACGTCGATCACTTCGCTACGGACAGGCCGTAGTTCTTGAGGGTGTCGATGGAGGTCTGCTGTGCCACAGGGAACACGTCCGCCACCTTGCCGGAACCGTCGGCTGCCTTGTCGGCGGCTTCCTGCATAGCTGCGGAGACCGCGGAGTAGCCCGGCATGTAGTTGAATGCGACCATGTTGTCGTTGGCAGTAGCGAATTCCTTCATCACGTCTTGGCCGCCGTAGAATTCGTTCCAGGATTCAGGGGTCTTCGCGGTTTCGGTGCTGGCGGCCACAATCAGACCTTGGGAGGTCAGATCCTCAACCTGAGTGTTGAACCAGTCGAGGAATTCCATGGCTTCGGCCTTGTGCTCACAACCCTTGAGCACTGCGACGCCGGAACCACCGTCAGGGCCGGTGCTGGTGCCATTGCCGAACCAGTCACCGATCTGGGTGACACGCCAGTCACCCTTGCCGGTGTCTCCTGCGGAGTCCTTGAATAGCGGAGCCTCCCAAGCGGCGCCGATGTTGCCGATCAGCGTGCCATCCTGCAGGGATGCGTCGAACGACGGCACCCAACGCGGGTTGGTCAGCGTGGCCTTGTTGTCGATCAGTTCCTGGAAGGTTTCAGCAAAAGCCTGCGAACCGCTGCCGTTGGTGTTGACCACCCAAGCGTCATTCTTGACGGTGTACCACGGGTCGGAAGCATTTGCCAAACCTGCGAAGATGTTGCCGGCTCATCGGCTTCGTAATCCATGATGTACTTGCCGGACGCGGCCGCGGTCTTTGCCGCTTCGATCAGCTCATCCTTGGTTTTGGGAACCTTGATGCCCAGCTCATCGAAAGCCTTCTGGTTGTAGAAGTACACAAGCGGGCCGGTATCTTGCGGCAGGCCGTAGGTCTTGCCATCAACCTGCATCATGGAATATGGGCCTTCGGCGAAGTCGCTTTTGTACTTCGCGGCCTCTTCGGTCACGTCTTCGAGCAAGCCCTTGGTGAACACCTCAGGCACTTCGGCGTAGCGACCTGTGCAAGATCCGGAGCATTGCCGGCCTTGACGTCGGTTTCCAGCTTCTTGATCATATCTCCAGCTTCTTGATCATATCTTGTGCGGCACCATCGAACTTGGTGGCCTTGACCTGAATGTTCGGATGATCCTTGTTCCACTTGGCAACAATGTCTTTGACCAAGGTCATGCCTTCGGAATCCGGAAGACGGTGCATGTACGTGAGGTTGACGACCTCCCCGGAATCCCCGCCGGTGCTGGCCGTATTGGAACCGCATCCTGCAAGACCCATGCACAGAGCCGCGAAAGAAGCTGCGCAAACCATCAAACGCTGAGTGTGGGATCGCATATCTCTCTCCTTCGTGAGATTATTCCGGCACCTCCTTGCACCGGATAGTCACAGCATACCTACGTAATCCTTTTTTGTCAAGTTTCCTTACATTTAAATCCGGCACGCGATTGCTATTCCACAAAAAAGCTGAAATTCCGCCATTTAGTAACAATCGTAAAGCAATCGCAATTCGAGGAAAAATGCCGTATACTCTTGTTTAGTAATCTTTATTGCCAATAAAAATTACATAACGCACTTGTATCGCCACAAACTACAATATGTATCGGCTCCACACAAGAAAGCGAGGACATCGTGAGCGGTACCCAAGCAAAGGCATCACCTTCCGACATTCGAATCAGCAATATCACCGCCGCATTCGAGCAGCTTTTCCCCGCAACGCAAATGTCGCGAGCCAATATCGGCAAACTCATCGGACTTTCGCGCTTCACCACCAGCGAAGTGACCGGCGAAATGGTCGACAATCGCATTCTGCGCGAACTCGGCCCCGACAATCGCGAAGGGCGCGGTAAACGTTCACAAGTGCTCGCCATCGACACCGATTTCTGGCGAATCGTCTCCGTCGACCTGTCGAATCCGATGCTCGTCAAAGGAGCGCTGGCGGATCTTTCCGGCAGAATCGTGGACCGCACCGAGCTTCCCGTCGACCATGGCTGCAGCGTCAATGACGTGATCGACCTCTGCAGGCAGCTCATCAGCTCAACGCCACTGCCGACCCTTGGCATCGGCATCGCGGTGACCGGCATTGTGGAACCCAACGGCGTGGTGCGCAAATCCGTGCACTTGGGGTGGAGCGAACTGCCGCTGAAAACCGAAGTGGAAAACGCCACCGGAGTGCCCGTGATCGTAGGCAACGACACCAATGCGGCACTTGTGGCGGAACGATTCTTCGGCGACTGCTCCCCCAATTCCATGCTCATCTCCATCGGGCGGGGCGTCGGCGCGGCATTATGCCTCAACGACGTCATCATCGAAGGAAGTTCCTTCACTGCCGGAGAAATCGCACACGTGGTGGTCGACCCGAACGGGCCAATCTGCGAATGCGGCAAACAGGGATGTCTCGAATCATTCGTTTCCGGTGACAGGTTGCAGCAACGCATCTCGCAGGATCCCGCCGCGCGTACGCATATTCTCACCGAAGCGGGCGCGTTGCTCGGGCGCGTCATGGCCATACCGGCAGGATTGTTGGATCTGCGCGACATTTCGGTATATGGTGCGCCGGAAATCGTCAATACTCAATTCATCGACGCGATGGAAAACGAAATCAGCCGCACCGTGACCACGGATTATCAGGAGGCGCCGCAAATTCACCGTTGCAGGCAAGGCGAGGATCTCACCCTGCGCGGACAGGCCACCATCGTGATCCGCACACTGGTACCGACGATCCACGAACGCGGCTCCCTCATCGGCGAAGCATAGCTCCGGACGCCTTAGCGCGACCCAAAACCTCCAGTCGGTGGAGGAAGCTACCCGCTAACAGACCTGCTAACGTCCAAAAACCTCCAGTCGGTGGAGGAAGCTACCCGCTAACAGACCTGCTAACGTCCAAAAACCTCCAGCCACCGGAAGAATCGCCCCGTCTGCAACTCTCCAAGCATCCATATTCCTCCAGTCGCTGGAAGAATCCGGACCGCAAAATACCCCCGTACTGTCCAAAAACCTCCAGTGAGCGGAGGAATCCTCCCGCTGACAGGCCTTTTATCGTCCAGATTGTTCCAGTGAGTGGAGAAACCCGGACGGGATGAGAGGCATGGAGACGAAAAGAATGAAAGGCCGCCTGCAGCGGATGGAGTGCTTCAGGCGGCCCTGGTTGTCGGAAAGGAAGGGGAATTTCAGTTATCGGGATTCAGGTTGGCCCGCCGGAGTCGCGGTTCCAGCAGTTCCAGCGGTTTCAGCCACGGCAACCGCCTCGACGGCTTCCACGGTCTGAGCGTCGTCGGCTTCGATCTCACCGTTGGCGAGCTTCACTTCGAGCTCCTTGACGATCTCATCGTGCATCTTCTCAGTGATCTTCACCTTGAACAGAAACACGATCAGGCTCAGGATGATGAGCACGAGCGGAATGTAGAAGGCGCAGATCTTGAAGATGTGGATGTTGGATGCGGTCATGTCGGCTGCGGTCGCATTGCCGGTCATGCCAGCGGCCACGGCGATGATGCCGACGATGCCGTTGGACATGGCGCCACCGATCTTGTCGAGCATCGGGCGGACGGACAGGGTGACGGCCTCGTTGCGCTTGCCGTTCTTGAGCTGGCCGTATTCGATGGAGTCGGTCAGCGACAGGATGGCGGTCATCTGAATGAGGGTACCCGGCACGTAGAAAAGCACCAGAGCCACGAACACCATGATGATGTTGTCGGAGAAGATGCCGAGCATCACATAGCCGGCGATCATGGAGATCATGCCACCGATGTACAGGTAACGGCGCGGAATGCGCTTGTTCAGGATCGGGTACAGCGGAGCCATAACCAAGCCTGCGACCAGTGCGATCACGCCGGTGAGGGAGTATGCGGCCTGGTTGTCGAGGATGAACTTGAACAGGAAGATCAGCACGCCGGTGGTGGCCACGTTGGCGATGGCGTACAGCAGGTAGCTCAAGGCAACCCACAGCAGCTGGTCGTTCTGGAAGATGGCCTTGAAGGCTTCGATCGGGTTGCCGTTCTTCTGGGCCTTGGAGCGCAGGGCGCTCTCGTTCTCCTTGGTGCCGAAGGCAACGGTCCATGCGGTCAAGAGGCCGAGCAGGCCGACGATAATACCGAAGCAGGTCCAGCCGGACTGGCTTTCGACGTACTTGCCGGTGAACACCCAGCTGAAGTAGGTGACGATCGGGATGACCACGACGGTGATGCCGTTGTAGCCGATGGAGCCGGTGAAGGAGCCGAGTGCGGTGTAGGTGGAGCGCTCGTGGGAGTCGGAACTCAATGCAGGGATCATACCCCAGTAGGAGATGTCACGCAGGGAGTAGAACACGTCGAGCACGACGAAGGTGATGACGAACAGTACGATGAACCACGTGGTGTTCACGTTCACCAAGCCGAACAGGCCGGTGTACACTAGCACGATCAGCACGGACGAAATCGCGCCGGCGAGGAACTGCCATGGGCGGAAACGGCCCCACTTGGTGGTGGTGTTGTCGATGATGTTGCCCAGCAGCGGTCGATGAAGATCTCCGCGATACGGATCACCACGACCAGGCCGGTGATGATGCCGATCAGCTTGGTGGCGACGCCTTTATCGACACCAGCGAACAAGGAGCTCGTCACATAGACGACGAAGTAGGTGCTCAGTGCGTTATAGAACGCGGACTGGCCAAGGTTGCCGCACGCGTACGCTACGCGCTGGCCGAGCTTTCCGCAACGAGCCGTGCCGTTCGCAGTAGTGGTCGTATTGCTCATTATCTCTTCTCCTTAGAAGATTTTGATGAGATCACCCGTTGACCTCGAAAATTGAGTATACGTTGTTTACTATCAAAAGTAAAATTCCTTAGTAAACAAAGCCCCCAAACGGCGTGTCGCAATCGCAGTTCTTACGATTATCAAATACTGACATCTGCAATCATGATTACTACCGCCATTTGCCGTCACCTATCGCCATATAAGTAAATTCAGTTGCAAATAAAGCAACACGCAGATTTGCAATTTAAGTAAACAACGTTTACCATGCTAGTAAAAGAGTTTATTACTCTGAGTACACAAAAGTACACACCAACTAAACCTACATCAACAACGAAGTTATGTTTCGGAAACGAGGAAATCATGGCAGATAAGATCACCACCGCATCCGCCGCGTGGCTCACCGACCCCACGGTGTTCGCAGTGAATCGCACGCCGGCACATTCCAATCACGTAACCTTTTCTCACATTCCCGCGATCGGCGAGCCGAGCGATTTGAAGCAAAGCCTCGACGGCGAATGGCGCGTGGAAATGGTGCAGGCCTCCGACATCGATCTTGAGGAAGAGCCGTTCGCAGCCGAGGATTTCGACGATTCCGCTTTCGGCCGCATCGACGTGCCTCCCACCTGCAGAACGCGGGATACATGAACCACAAGTACGTGAATATTCAGTACCCGTGGGACGGCCATGAGAATCCGCAGGAGCCGAACGTTCCCGAAACCAACCATGTGGCACTGTATCGCCGCACGTTCACCGTCGCCGAGCGTCTTGATACGGCCCGTCAAAATGGCGGCACCGTCAGCATCACGTTCCACGGCATGGCCACCGCGATCTACGTGTGGGTCAACGGCGTGTTCGTCGGCTACGGCGAAGACGGCTACACCCCGAACGAATTCGACATCACCGAAGCGCTGCACGACGGCGAAAACGTCGTGGCCGTCGCCTGCTACGAATACGCAAGCGCATCCTGGCTGGAAGATCAGGATTACTGGCGTTTGCACGGCCTGTTCCGTTCCGTGGAACTCGCCGCACAGCCGCATGTGCACATTGAAGATATGAAGGTCGAAGCGGATTGGAATCCGGAAACCGCCACCGGTTCGCTCGACGCGCTACTCGCGGTGCGCAATGCGAAGAATGCCGCCACCGTGTCGGCGACGCTGAAGGATTTGAGTGGCAATGTGGTGTGGGAAACCGCATTGGCCGCATCCGACGAAACCGGCATCGTTTCCGGCTCGTTGGACGTCAAGCCGTGGAGCGCCGAGAGCCCGGCACTGTACGAACTGCAAGTTGTGGTGATCGGCCATGATGGCGCGATCGTTGAAACCGCAACGCAGCGCGTCGGCTTCCGTCGCTTCCGCATCGAAGACGGCATCATGAAGCTCAACGGCAAGCGCGTGGTCTTCAAGGGCGCCGACCGCCACGAATTCGACGCGAAGCGCGGCCGCGCCATCACCAGGCAAGACATGATCGACGACATCACGTTCTGCAAGAGGCACAACATCAACGCCATCCGCACCTCGCACTACCCCAACCAGGAATACTGGTACGACCTGTGCGACGAATACGGCATCTACCTGATCGACGAAACCAATCTTGAAACGCACGGCAGCTGGTGCCTGCCGGGAGACGTGGTCACCGAGGATTCCGCCGTTCCGGGCAGCAAGCCCGAATGGGAGGGCGCGTGCGTGGACCGTGTGAACAGCATGATGAAGCGCGACTACAACCATGCTTCCGTAGTCATCTGGTCGCTTGGCAACGAATCGTATGCGGGAGACGTGTTCCGCGCGATGAGCGTCCACGTGCACGAACTCGACCCGAACCGACCAGTGCACTACGAGGGCGTGACCCACAATCGCAAGTATGACGACGTGACCGACATCGAAACCCGCATGTACGCGCACGCCGACGAAATCGAGGAATATCTCAAGTCCGATCCGAAGAAGCCGTATATTTCCTGCGAATACATGCACGCCATGGGCAATTCCGTCGGCAACATGGACGAATACACGGCTTTGGAACGCTATCCGCAATATCAGGGCGGATTTATTTGGGATTTCATTGATCAGGCGATTCTTGTGCGCTTGCCCGATGGCGATGAACGTCTCTGCTACGGCGGCGATTTCGGCGATCGTCCGAGCGATTACGAGTTTGCCGGAGACGGTATTGTGTTCGCCGATCGCACGCCGTCGCCAAAGGCGCAAGACGTCAAGCAGCTGTATGCCAACGTGCGCATTGTGCCGGGTGAAACCGGCGTTGAGATCGCGAATGACAATCTGTTCGTTTCCACCGCCGACTATGTGTTCGTTACGCGCGTGCTTGCGGATGGCGAGCCGGTATGGCAGGCCGAACAGCGTTTTGATGTGCCGGCTGGCGAAACCAAGCACTTCGATATTGAATGGCCGTTGGAGGCTACCGAGGCCAAGCCAACGAGCTCACGCTCGAAGTGAGCCAACGCCTTGCCGCCGCGGAAGAGTGGGCGTCGAAGGGCTACGAGCTGTCGTTCGGCCAGACCGTGGTTGCAGGCTCCAAGCCGGTTGCTGCCAGCGAGACGAAGCCTGTTGACGGCATCGTGACCGTTGGCCGTTGGAATGCTGGCGTGCAGGGATCCGGTCGTGAGATTCTGCTGTCGCGTACGCAGGGCGGCATTGTTTCGTACACGCTTGACGGCCGTGAATTCGTGCTGCGCAAGCCCACGCTCACCACGTTCCGCGCGCTGACCGACAACGATCGCGGTGCAGGCCACGGTTACGACCGCGCGCAGTGGGTCGGCGCAGGCCGTTACGCCAAGTGCGTCAACAACACCATCGAACAGGTCAATGACGATACGCTGAAAGCCGTATACGAGTACGAGCTCGCCACTCCGCAGCGCACGCACGTCACCATCACGTATGTGGCAGACACCACCGGCAAGCTGCACTTGAGCGTCGACTATCCGGGTGAAACTCAGGAAGCCCCGACCATTCCGGCTTTCGGTTTGGAATGGACGCTGCCGGTCGAATACTCCAACCTGCGCTTCTACGGCCCCGGACCCGACGAAACCTACGCCGACCGCAAGCATGCCAAGCTGGGCATTTGGAACACCAACGCTTACGACGATCATGCGCCGTACCTCATGCCGCAGGAAACCGGCAACCATGAGGATGTGCGTTGGGCTGAGATCACGGATGATGCCGGTCATGGCATGCGTGTGAGCCGTCACGGCGAATCAGCGTTCGCGCTCAGCCTGCAGCCGTACAGCGCATTCATGTTGGAAGAAGCCCAGCATCAGGACGAACTGCCCGCTCCGAAGCACATGTTCCTGCGCGTACTCGCCGCGCAAATGGGCGTCGGCGGCGACGATTCCTGGATGAGCCCGGTGCACCCGCAGTACCACATTCCAGCCGATAAGCCGCTCCACTTGGATGTGGATATCGAGCTGATCTGACACGTTGGGGCATGCCGGTTGCCCCAACAATTACGGGGGGTCCGCGTATTCTGCGGACCCCCTGCTTGCGTTATTGCGTTACCGCGTTACCGCCAATTTGCATTGGCGCTCATTGCCTCATATCATGCTCACCGCTCACCGCTGCGGATAGGAATCCTCAAAGAAGCGACGCTCGAGATGCACGATGGTGCGGAACACGTCGGCCTCCGAGCCATCCACCGACGCATACTCGTTGACGAGCGCGATCAGGCGGCCCGTCCAGGCGCGGAAATAATCGCCCTCATGCAAATCAACCCAACCCTTGTGCGCCGGAATCTGCTGAACGACGCCAGTGTCGATGGTGCGCTTGGCCCAGGCAAGATAAATCCATTCCATGCAGCACAGCGCAGTAATGAGTTCTTCCCAAGTTCCCTGAACCAGCTTGGTCAGATATTCGCAATATTCACGATTTGCCGGAGTCTGCTCGGAATTATTGTATTCTTCGTCAGTAATTCCGTATTCCTTAAGGAATCCGGTAAAATATGTTGCTTCATTGTCAGCAAACCATTGCGATTGTTTCGCCAGCATATCTTTGGTTTCCTGACGCGGCGCAAGTTCAATCGCATGTGCCATGATGCCCTGATTAAAGAACTTGAAATCCTGAATTAAATAAGACTTCAAAATCGATTCTGGAAGTGTATCATCCAGCAATTCATTCACAAAACGCGAATTGATTGCCTGATTCCATTCGTCGGCCGCCGACATATACAGCTGATCGGCTACGGAACCCGGCTCGGCTCCCAACCACGCATAATCGCCGCTTGCGGACTGCGGCGCTTCCGGAACATGATTCATGGTCACAAGACCCCCTCGGTTAATGCGGCCAATGCAAACGCAACGCACATCTCCTCGCTCCGTTCCGCCGTGGCTCGCTGTGATGGCGCCATAATAGCCGCCGTTCCCAACGTACCGAACGCGCCACCGAAACGCAAGAAGCAGAACGCTTCCATGACAGCCATGACCGCACTCAATCTCGGCGAATCATTGCGCGAATTTGTTGAGGCGGCGATCGTAGGTCATGAGGCCGTTGAGCTCTTCTTCGACGTCGGAAACCTGCGTATACACGTAGCCCGCCAATCCGCGTGATTCCAACGATTCCGCCGAATCAAGCACGGAACGGACGGCAGTGCGCCAATCCTCAATCGAATCGTATTCACCGTAGCCGTACGCGCGCGAAACCGCAGCATGATCGGCAACCAACTGCGCCAATCCTCCGAATTCCGAAATCACGAACGCACGAACGCCATGCTGCGCAACCGGCAACACCGCGTAATGCGCGGCACGACGACGCCGCTTATGCCGCTTTTCATATTCGGCCACATACCCACGCAATGGCCCCTTATCCGGGTAGATTTCCAGCGGACGGAAGTAGTTGTGCACGCTGTGAACATCGCCGCAACGCTGGTCGTACCAGCACTCGTGGCGTCGATCGGGCGCGTCGGGTCAAGCGCATGAATGCGTTCCGCCGCATCGCACGCGTCGAACTGCCCCCACCCTTCGTTGAACAGCACCCACGTGACGATCGACGGGTGGCCGGCAAGCATGTGCACCATGGCATCGCAGGTGCGCGACCAGTCGCGGCGGTACGTCGAATCGTCGGCACCGAGCGCCGCGAAATGCTTCGCCGTGTCGTCGCGGTACTTGTTCCATGTGGCACGCATGAGCGTCGGCTTGCGGTTGGTGACCCACGCGTTGTATTCGCCGCCACCCGACACCGCGTCCTGCCATACCAGCATGCCGAGGCGGTCACAATGGTAGTACCAGCGCGCCGACTCGATTTTGATATGCTTGCGCAGCATAGTAAAGCCGGATTCCTTCATGGCGATTATGTCATGCACCAGCGCTTCATCACTCGGCGCGGTCAGCAGGCCGTCCGGCCAATAGCCCTGGTCGAGCACACCCTTGAGGAACACCGGCTTGCCATTGAGATGGAAGCGCGCGATACCCTTCAAATCAGGCTTAATCTCAACCGTGCGGAACGCGCAATACGAGCGCACAATATCTTGCTTTTCCTGCGATTTCGCGGGTTTCTCTTGAATTTCCTGCGATTCTTGCTGCAGCTTTTCCTGCTTTCCCTGCGATTTCGCCGCACCAAATTCCAGCGTCGCCGTCACGTCATACAAATACGGATCGTTCGGCGACCACAAGTGTTCGGCCCGCGTTGCGATTTCCGTGCGCACCTTGCGCATGCCAGCCGGCAGCAATTCGTCCGCGACGATCGTGCCGTCCGCGGGATCGGCTACGACGATATGCAGTTTGGCATTCGGCTTGTCTCCGCCGATTTCCGCGCGAATAAACAATCTGCCGTCGGCGGCGCCCTTCAGCGTAAGCGTCTGCACGTACGCTTCCGGCACGATCTCCATCCACACGCTCTGCCAAATGCCGCTTTGCGCGGTGTACCAAATCCCCTCGCGCTCGATTTTCTGCTTGCCGCGCATTTGCGTGCCCGAATCGTTCGGATCGTACACGCACAACGCAATCTCGAAAGCATCATCGGGATCGACGAATGCCGAAATATCGACGTCAAACGGCAAATATCCCCCGACATGCATCCCTGCAAACTGCCCGTTGATAAAGCAGGCGCACACGTAATCGACCGCTTCGAAATGCAGCATCAAGCGGTTCGCATCGCCGATCTGCCGAACCGCTTCCCCTCCCCCAAGCGTCACGGGATGCACCACCGTGCGATACCAGATCATATTGTCTGGGTAAATCGTCTGATGCACGCCGGAAAGCGCGGATTCCGGGGAGAACGGCACCAAAATCTTGCCGTCGAACGTTTCGGGGATGGCCGCTTCCTTCACTGCCTGCACCGCTTCGTCACAGGTGAGCACAGCCGCGGATTTGCGCCATTTCGAGCCGTTGCCGCTTTCGGGAATGGACACGATCGCGTAATCCCAGAATCCGTTGAGCATGGTGTGATTGCCGCGCACCATGGTTGGGCGCGGATGCTCGTTCAGGATTGGCGTGCGGCCGTTTTCCAGTTTGCGTTCGCCGTCTTTTGCAGGGCAGAACGCCTTGTGGCGTCGTTGGAAGACAACCATTCGCCGGCGATCTGTTCGCCCCAGGGCGTCCACAACTGCTGCAGCGGCTCTTGGGAACGCATTTTCGTAGGCGCGGCTTTCAGCACTCGCTTGACGTCCAACATAAGAGCCTCCCTGCAGCATCGCATTTCCCTCAACTTCCTCATTGTAACGAGAGGAATGGCAAAGAGAAATAGCGATTGTTACGGATTTTGAAATCGATTCAATCCGGATTGCACTATAGATTTGTAAAATCGTATACAGAAAGTCGAATATTGCGCATTAGATTTACAAGTCGGATTTGCAAAATCAGATATAAAAAGCCGGTGCAAGAACTTCGTAATTCCTTGCACCGGCAATCAGAACAACTCACCTTAGCGGCAAATCAGGCCAAATCAAGCCGAATCCCCAGGTGAATCAGCGAATCAGCTTCCAGCTTGGCCTTTTCGGCGGCAAGACGGGCCGCCTCGGCCTCACGACGAGCCTTCAGCTCCGAATCGAAGCGAGCGAGCTCCTCTTCAACGGCCTCCGGCGGAATCTTCGCGAAAATCGGATGCGGCTTCGGCACTGCAGTGCCGGCCACGATCGGCTCGGAAGCCCACGGATGCACGGTTTCGCCCAGCTTGTAGTCGCCGGTGATGATCGGATACATGAAGCCCGGCTTGTCGAGATCCTCGACCTCTTCCAAGCGCGGCAACGGCGAGAACGTGCCTGTGCCACCGAGAGCCTCCCACACCTTCTGCGCGGAATGCGGCAGGAACGGGGCCAGCAGGTGGTTCGCGTCGGACACGGCCTGGGCGGCAACGTGCAGCACGGTGCCGAGGCGAGCCGGATTGTCCTTGATCTTCCACGGTTCGGTGGCGGAAATGTACTTGTTGATGTCGCCGACCACGCGCATGGCTTCGCTCAGCGCGTTCTTCTGGCGATGGTTCTCGATCAGCGAACCGACCGTGTCGAACGCGGCCTTGGTTTCGCTCAGCAGAGCGCGATCCTCATCGGTCATTTCGCTCTCATCGAGCGCCGGAATCTCACCGAAGTTCTTGTTCATCAGATTGGCCACACGGTTGACGAGGTTGCCCCAGGAAGCGGCAAGCTCCTCGTTGTTATGGCGCACGAACTCAGCCATGTGAAGTCGGAATCGGAGCTTTCCGGACCGGCCACGGAAATGTAGTAGCGCACGGCATCCACAGGGTAGCGGGCGAGAATGTCCTTCACATAAATGACGATGCCACGCGAAGACGAGAACTTCTTGCCTTCCATGGTCATGAATTCGGAAGCCACGACCTGCTCCGGCATGTTCAGCGGACCGAGCTTGCCGGTTTCGCCGCCCTTGGAGCCCTGACCGTTGTAGCCGAGCATTTCGGACGGCCAGATCTGGGAGTGGAACGTGATGTTGTCTTTGCCCATGAAGTAGTAGCCCGGGGTTTCCGGATCATTCCACCATGCGCGCCATGCTTCCGGATCGCCCTTGCGGCGAGCCCATTCGATGGATGCCGACAAGTAGCCGATCACCGCGTCGAACCACACGTACAGCTTCTTGTTCGGATTGTCGATCCAGCCGGCAACCGGAACGGGAATGCCCCAGTCGATGTCACGCGTGATGGCACGCGGCTTGACTTCCTTGAACAGGCCGATGGAGAAGTTGATGACGTTGGTACGCCAGCCTTCGCGGGTCTTCAGCCATGCGAGATTGGCTTCGGCGAGCGCCGGCAGGTCGAGGAAGAAGTGTTCGGTTTCCTCAAAGCGCGGGGTTTCGCCGTTGATTTTGGAAACGGGATTGATGAGCTCGTCCGGGTCGAGTTCGTTGCCGCAGGCGTCGCACTGGTCGCCGCGGGCACCGTCGGCACCGCAGATCGGCAGGTGCCTTCGATGTAACGGTCAGGCAGGGTGCGGCCGGTGGACGGCGAGATGGCGACCTTCTGGGTGCCTTATAAATGTAGCCGTTGGCGAGGCACTGCTTGAACAGTTCCTGCACCACCTGCTCGTGATTGCCGGTGGTGGTGCGGGTGAACAGGTCGTAGCTCAGGCCGAGATCGCACAGATCCTTGGCGATCACACGGTTGTAACGGTTGGCGAGCTCCTGTGCGCTGACGCCTTCCTTGTCGGCTTCCACCAGGATCGGGGTGCCGTGCTCGTCGGTGCCAGACACCATCAGCACGTCATTGCCCTTCATGCGCTCGTAGCGCGCGTATACGTCGGAGGGCACGCCGAATCCGGCGACGTGACCGATATGACGGGGGCCGTTAGCATACGGCCAAGCAACATTCACCAAAATATGACTCATGGTGCCCGATTATACAAAGCGCCATATCCCGCATTTTCCATGTATTTCGGTAGTTGGATTTTTATTGGAGGATGGACGTGCGATCATCGATTTCAATCGTTTGAAATAGTTTGCATCATAATTTGCATATCTGCCGATCTATCCACATTGTTGCATTACGTAACAATCATTTTCCACATATCCACAGATTTTCGGGGGCTGGTGGCGCAACGGAATTCGAATCCGCTACGGTACCGTCATGGACACTCCACCACCCTTCTGGCAACGATGACCTTCCGGGCCGATGTGCCTGAACCTGCTGGCCTCATCCGGCGCGCTGTGCAAGCTCGACAGCGCGAACGCCTATTCATGCCACGATTCGGACACGTTGTACGGGCGGTCCTGCATCATCGCGACATTGCTGCCGAGCCGGTCCGTGGCATGTTCACGCACCGCCGCATGGGTTTGGCTAGGCGGCACCTTCCCCGAATCCATCGACATTATCGCGAAAGCCCACTATCGAGCGCTACGTTACGGCCGTAAAATCAACGTTTTCAACCGTCTCGCACCAAACGAACACACCATCAAAGTCGGTCCGATCATCGTGACCACGCCTGTTCGCACCGCATGCGATCTCGCATTGAACTGCACCCCCGAAAGCGAATCGTTGGTTTCCGAAATCATCTGCATGCTCATGCAGGAATTTCATTTCCGCTCCAACGATTGCATGCAAATCATGCAGGAGACGAAGCATATTCGCAACGCGCCACAGGCGCGCAACTACATTCTTGCGATCGACGGAAGAAGCGACGAATATGAGCGCAGCGCATAGCAGGCATAAGGCGCGGCGCGCGACGCACGCCGACAGGATAGGTGCCGACAGAGCAAACGGATTCCGCAGACTGCTCGGGATCCAAGAAAAACGCAGGCCACGGACGCATCGCGCGACGCATCGGGATGCGCGGAATCTCGCACACCGTACACAGCGGACGCGCCGCGAACCGCCGCCATACCAGCCCAAACCGCGGCCGAAACCGCTGGTGGATCCGCCGTCTCCCCCAATTCCATTGACGCCGCTGGTGGCGTGCAGTCCGGACACACCGCAGGACGTGCTATGGCATATCGCGGAATACGCGCCGCAACTGCGCAAATGGCTGGTCGCCAATCCTTCCGCAACACCGGCGATGTTGGACTATCTTGCGCAAGTCGGTGGGCCGGACGTGGCCCGTGCCCTGCAAATACTGCTGGAATCGTTGGAATCGTGCGGATCGCAAGCATGCAGCTAACACTTGCGCGACGGGCAATCGCACGATAGGCAATCGCCGGACGGTAACTAATATGGACTTACTGCTTCATCGCAAGAACCGCATTGTAGACCTGCTTGCGATTGGCAAGCGAGCCGTCCGCAAGGGGATGCTCGGCAACGACCTGCGAAATCGCGTCTTTGATGCGCAGATTGTCTTCCTGCGCACGGTCGATCGACAGCACCGCCAAGTCTTCGACGCTCAACGATGCGGGGGCAGCAGCGTCGGCCTCCTCTTCGGAAGCGCCGGCAACGACCAACACCATTTCGCCTCGCGGCGGCTCGTCGATCACGCTCTGGCGAATCTGCGCGATGGTTCCGCGACGGATCTGCTCAAAATCCTTGGTAAGTTCACGGCAAAGCGCCATCTTGCGGTTCGGACCGAACACGTCAAGCAGGTCGGCCATGGAATCGTCGATGCGATGCAGGGTTTCGTAAAACACGATGGTGCGGCGTTCAGAACGCAGGGTACGCAGGTATTGCACGCGTTCGGAATGCTTGCGCGGCAGGAATCCTTCATAGCAGAAGCGGTCGGTGGGCAGTCCTGAAAGGCACAGCGCGTCCAGCACTGCGGACGGGCCGGGAGCGCAGGTGACGGGCAGACCACGTTCGATGGCGCGACGCACGATCGCGAGGCCCGGATCGTTGATGGTCGGCATGCCCGCGTCGGACACGACCAGCACGGTAGCGCCGGTTTCCACCTGATCGAGCAGACCGTCGGACTTGTCTCGCTCGTTGTGATCGTGGTAGGCTACCACGCGGCCGTTCACGTGCACGCCGAGACGGTTGGCGAGCGCGTAGAGACGGCGGGTGTCTTCGGCGGCCACGATGTCGGCGCGTTCCAGGAGCGCAATGAGGCGTGCGGAGGCGTCGGCCGTGTTGCCGATCGGCGTGGCAGCCATCACCACCGTGCCTTGCGGAACGTCGGTTCCGCACACGAGGGCGTCAAGTCCCGTACCAGACTGTTCTGTTCCAGACTGTTCCGCCGCTGTCGGCGATTCTGCCATCTCCGCCGTATTCACCATTCCCGCAGTTCCCGTTACTTCTGCCGTATTCGCACTCAACTCATTCAGTTTCAAGTCCAACGTCTCATTCATGCGTTCCATGCCTTCAGCCTATCCAACGCAAAGGAAAACAGCCCTCCCCGCGTCCTAAACCCCCAATCGCTGGAACAATCCGGACACAAAACAGACCCTCAGCGGGTGATTCCCCCACCCACTGGAACAATCACCCGCTTACAGCCCCAGTAACATCCCAAAACATCCAGACATTGGAACAATTCGGACGCCAACAGGCTTAAAAACGTCCTGATTCTTCCAGTGACTGGAAGAATCCGCCCGCCTACAAGACTAAAAGCGGGCAGATCCCTCCACCGACTGGAAGAATCCGCCCGCAAACGCATGCTTACACCGCGCACACGTACTTACCTCGTGTACATACGTGGCAGCGAATCGGCCATGCGTATGAAGCTGTTGCGCGCGAAAGCGTTGAAATCGCGCGCATACGGCGATTCCGGCAGCGGAGTGCCATATGCGCCCGTGCCAGCAGCGCCCGAATCATTGCCCCAGACCGCCGGATATGCGCCGGTCACGGCATGCACGTCGGAATCCGTATCGGGGGTAATCACCTTGCTGGTTTCGTTTTGATGACCGAACATGGAGAATTTTCCGGCCGCCGCATGCAACGCTTCGAGCAGCGCCCGCGATTGCCGATTCAGATTCCCATCAACCGATTGCGCAAGATTTTCCGCCACGATTCACACTCCCTTGTATTTGCCGTATTCGCCTAGTCTTGCATTGCCCCAACCGCTCTCGCATTGCCTTACTGCTGTTTCCACGCTATCTTCCGCGCCATCGAAACACACTTTCGTACCGTCAACATGCGCGATTCGTGTTCAGCGGCCCCACTATTTGATTTGTTGACCTCACGATTCCGTTTTTCGCCGCCTTTTTTCAAATCGTGAGGTCACCAAATCAAAATCATGAGCCCCCCCCCCAAAAAAACCAAAATCGTGAGGTCACAACGCCAAATCACAATGAGCGATACGCGATATACCGGATATATCGCACACTCTAAAGCCAAACAGCCAAACGCCAAACACCCCCAAACCAAAATCACCCACCGCAGTTGGCACTTTGCGTCCGTTTGTGCAGATTTGCCAACCGTCGGGCATTACTAGGCGCCGCATTAGAGGGTCGCTGGTAGGCTGACATTGGTTCCGCAAGGCCAACCCACACAAGGCAGCCTGAACCACTTAATTTTGGACGTTTAGATGTAAGGTACTCACAGAGAGCATTTCATGGGAATTATCAACTTCTTCATTAATCTGCTCAAGGATCCACGCACGGCGATCGCCAGCTGGATCTCCATGGGCGTCGCCCCCACGCTTGGTTTCATCTTCCTGATTGTGTTCGTCGAAACCGGCGTCGTGTTCTTCCCGTTCCTGCCGGGCGACTCCCTGCTGTTCGCCGCCGGCTTCTTCGCCGCGCCCGACGCCCAGACCGGCGTTTCCGCACTACCGCTGTTCGCGCTGCTGCCTGTGGTCTGGTGCGCTCCGATCATCGGCGACCAGTGCAACTACTGGATCGGCCACTTCTTCGGCCGTCGCATCATCGAATCCGGCAGAGTCAAGGCTATGACCCCCGAACGCCTCGCCAAAACCGAAGGCATGATCGAAAAGTGGGGCCCGCTCGCCGTGTTCCTCGGCCGTTTCTTCCCGTTCATCCGCACGTTCATGCCGTTCATTTCCGGCATTTCCGGCATGCGTTGGAGCCGTTTCACCCCGTTCTCCGTGCTCGGCGGCCTGTGCTGGTCCACCCTGTTCACGCTGCTCGGCTACTTCTTCGGCGGCATTCCGGCCGTGCAGAAGCATTTCGAGCTGGTCATCATTGCGATTCTCGTGCTGTCGCTGATTCCTACCTTCGTCGGCTTGCTCAAAGCAAAGTTCGGCAAAAAGAAGGCTGATACCGCGACCGCGGAAGCCTGATCTTACGTTTTCTCCTTTTCTTGCGATTGCGGTGTCTTTCGATTTTTCGGAAGGCACCGTTTTCGTATGCTTTCGCATGCTTTTCCTGCAAGGGATATTCCGCAACACGCGAATCTCGCAGATTGCATTCGTACAGACTTCGTACTAGAATCGCGAGAGTTGTCTTGCTTAGCGTGTTGCTAGACATGACTTGGGGCCGTAGCTCAGTTGGTAGAGCGCTTCGTTCGCATCGAAGAGGTCGCGGTTTCGACTACCGTCGGCTCCACTAAGCCCGCTGCATTCATTCCACCGCAGCGGGCTTTTTCTTTTCCTAGCCACCAGACAAATCTGCCATACGTAAGCGAGATGGGGCGAAAAATCAGGCCTGGGATACGCGCTGACGCACGAAAGCGTCGAGCGAGGCCGCGTCAATGCCCTCGTAGCCCTTGATCGAGGCGAACTGCGGGCCGTTGGAATTGTCGATCTGCATGAACCCGGTCTGGCCGATCGTCGTCGCGCCGGAGGCGACGGCCGAACGCAGGCCCGACATGGAATCCTCAATCGCAATGCAGTACTTCATATCTTCCGGAGCGATACCCAAGCGACGACCCGCCTCCAAATACGGGGCCGGAGACGGCTTCTTCTCAACATCATCATCGCCGCACACGTAGCCCGCAAACGCGCCAGCCGGCGCTTGGGCAACCAGATTCTCCGCAAGATGACGCGGCGACGTGGTGACCAGCATCGAAGGAACGCCCGCGTCACGCAGCGCGACAAGCACGTCTTCCACGCCTTCGATCCACGGAATGCGCTCGAATTCCTTTTGGGCGACGTAATCGATCATGCCCTGGCCGATCTCTTCAATCGACAGCTGGCAACCATGCTCCACCATGCGACGGGCCACATCCGGAACCGGCGTGCCCGAACCCTGCCAGGCGAGCTCCTCATCCCAATATCCGCCATGCGCGGCTGCGATTTTCATCTCACCCTCATGCCAATACGGTTCGGAATCGATCAGCGTGCCGTCCATATCCCAAAACACGGCCTTGATCATCAGGTTCGTCTCGGTCATGATGTTCCTTCCCTACGACCGTCGGACGCGGAGCACCGGATTTCCGGGCAGCGCCGTCCATCGCGACTTCCACTGCCATTTCAGCAGAGCGGCAAGACGGCAGCATTCGCGAGTTGCGGCAAAACGGCAGACAACAAACAGGCATACAAGCGAGGCAAACGAAAAGCGCCCGGATGGTCCTCCATCCGAGCGCTTCCCATATCGACGCAATACTTCGCGCCTACGTATTCGCAAAATCATCCGATTTTTTTCACGAATTATCGGCAACCCCCATCGCTATAATCCATGAAATTCGAAAATTTCACTTGTATCGGGAGATTTGAAATTCACTCTCCCTGATTTTCACTGTTTTCCACAGCGGTTTCAGCGGCCTTTTCCGCATTTTCCGCCTTCCAGCGAGCGATGCAACGTTCCACGCGCTTGTATCCGATGATCTTCGGATCAAGCCCGGCCTCGCGGAAAATCGCGGCAGGCGAGCCACCTTCGGCATACCTGCGCATGCAATCATCGCGAAACTCCTTGGAGTAACAAATACGATACTGGGTGACCGATTCCACGGCATCCAGAGACCCGAGATACTTGCGGGTCTTAGCTGTGAACGCAACTCTTGGCACTGTACGCTCCTAACCTTTCCTGTTCTCGCCGCATATCTTACCCCCTCCTCCATGATTATTCATGGGCAAAGAGAACCATCTTTCACCGAAGCACCTTGACGACCGGAAGAATGACAGTTAGAACGCGGATACTCAACATTATTTCCCACAACGACGACATCGTCGCAGGAAGCAATGCATTTGGTAAAACTATATAACAAAACAGGCACATCTGTTGCAAGATATGCCTGTTTTTGAATTTTTTTTTCAATGTTTTCTGAAAATCAGTCAATCCCCCAAAGCACGATAGACCTGGAAATCGGCCGAGAAACGGGTTTACCCCTCTCAATCCCCTCGTTTTCGCCTGCGACACCCCCACCGCGCGTGTCGTACGCATCAGCCGCGACACGCGCGGCCTCCACGGACTCGCGCGACGGCAGCTGACGGGCGTCGACCTGAATCTGCCGACGCCACATGCGAGCGCGGCGGGAACGTTCGATTTCCACAATGCCACCGTCCGCATCGGCCGCGAACACGCTGGAACCGGCCGGCCGGCGCAATCGCTCGACTTGCCGGCGCAGCTCGCGGTTCTCCTCTTCCAAGGAAAGGATCCGCGCGATGCCAGCCAGGTTGATGCCTTCTTCCTGACTCAGCTGCTGCGCTTTCGCAAGGCGCGAGATGTCTCGCAGCGAATACCGGCGAGCGCCACCGTCCGTGCGTTGCGGCACCACCAGCCCCAAACGATCGTATTGGCGGAGCGTCTGCGGATGCACGTTGGCGAGTTCGCCGGCGCGACCGACCGTGAACATCGGCAGTTCGATGTCGAAACCAACTTCGTCCGCCCCGTCCAGATCGGCCCTGCCGGCCACGATCGCCATTGCGCACATGTCGTACAGCATTTTGGCCTGCCGCGCCGCACGGGCTTGGGAGGTCCGGGATGCGCGTGCCATGGCAATCAGCGCTCCTTGGCAAGTTCGTCAGCGAAATCGCCGCACTCCTTGTCGAATTCCTTTGCCGCATGCTTGACTTTCAGGCTCGGCTTGTCGGGAATGCGGATTTGCACACGCCCGATCAGATCGCCGTCGCCCTGCCTGTTGGCCACGCCCCTGCCGGAGATGCGCACTTCGGTGCCGCTGGACGAGCCTGCCGGCACTTTGAAGGTGACTTCGTTGCCGTCGATATCCTGTGCGGTCACTTTCGCGCCCGCCACAGCCTGACCGACGGTGATTGGCAGATCCATGATGATGTCACGCTTGCGCAGGCTGAATTTCGGATCTTCGGCAACGTTGATCTGCAGGTACAGATCGCCGTTTTTTCCGCCGTTACGACCCGGCTTGCCCTTGCCTGGAATACGGATTTTCTGCCCGTCACGCACGCCCGCTGGAACATGCGTCTTGAACTTTTTTCCGTCGGCAGACAGTGAAACCGTTGCCCCCTTGACCGACTGGCGGAAAGTCAGATTGATCTTGGAATTGCGGTCTTCGCCATCTTCCGGCTGCGCAGCCTGCTCGTAGCTGCCCCCGTAGGGTTGCCAGCCCCGGCAGGGCCACCAGCGCCGCCACCGAACATCGAGAAAATATCGTTGATATTCGGATTGCCGCCACCGGTCTGGAAGCGGATGCGCGAGCCATTGCCGCCCGTGCCATACGCTCCAGCGCCAGCGCCACCGCCGAACATCGAGCCGAAAATGTCGGAGAATGCCCCCGCGTCGAATCCGCCCGCACCGGAGCCGCCGGCGAAGCGCGCGCCGCCCATGCCGAACTGACGGATGGCGTCGTACTTCTGGCGGTTGTCTTTGTTGCTGAGCACGTCGTACGCTTCGGAAATGTCTTTGAACTTTTCCTCCGCTTCCTTGGTCTTGTTCAGATCAGGATGGTACTTGCGCGCCAGCTTGCGGTACGCTTTGGTAATCTCATCGTCCGTGGCGTCTTTGGAGACACCGAGGACCTTGTAGAAATCCTTGCTCAGCCATTCATTCTCAGCCATGATGTGCCTCCTTTCACGAGGTTGCTGATGTCAAATGCCTGTTGTTGTTGAAATCGCTGTCACTGCGCTAGCTCTGCGGGGACGCCACGACCACGCGAGCCGCGCGAATCACGCGGTCGCCGATACGGTAGCCGGCTTCCACCACGGTGTCGACGGTTTCCTTCTCGGCCTGCGGATCCGGCTTGTGCAGGATCGCGTCATGCTTGGTCGGGTCGAAATCCTCGCCTTTTTCGCCGAACTTCTCGACGCCGAACTTTTCGAACGCCTTGTCGATTTTGGCGGAAACGGCTTTGAAGGATTCGTCCATTTCGCTGTGTTCGCGAATGCGATCGATGTCATCAAGTGCCGGCAGCAGTGCGGTCAGCACGTCGATGATGCCGTGCTGGCGGAAGCGTTCCTGCTCCTTCTGCGAACGATTGCGGAAGTTGATGAATTCCGCACGTTCGCGCTGAAGGGCTTCCAAGTATTCCGCCGCTTCCTTCTTGGCCTGGCCAAGCGGAGTCAGCGTATCTTCACCATCTTGCGTCGCACCATCCGCAGCATCGCCGTTTTCTTGCGATTCGGAAGATGCTGCGTTCGCTGCAGTTTCGGAAGTTGCTGCAGAATCGCCATTATTCTGCGATTCCTGCGATGCACCGGCTGCAGGGGCGGCCTGCCCGGACAGGTTGTCCATGTCGGGCAGGTCGTTCAGATATTCGTCCTTGTTGAAGTCGGACATGATTACTTGTTGTCCTTGTCGTCATCGTCCACGACTTCGGCGTCAACCACGTCGTCGTCAGCGGGAGCGGAACCGGCGGCACCTGCGGCGCCTGCGGCATCGGCGGCACCCTGCTGTGCGTAGAGGGCCTGGCCGATCTTCTGGGCGGAGGTCATCAGCTCGCTCTGGGCGGACTTGATCTTCTCAATGTCCTCACCCTTCAGGGCTTCCTTGAGCTCGTTGACCTTATCGGTGACTTCCTTGGCCACATCGTCGGAGAGCTTGTCTTTATTGTCGTTGACGAGCTTCTCGGTCTGATAGGCGAAGGATTCGGCCTGGTTGCGGGTTTCGGCGTCTTCCTTGCGCTTCTTGTCTTCGGCTTCGTGAGCTTCGGCTTCCTTGACCATGCGGTCGATTTCGTCCTTGCCCAGGCCGGAACCGCCGGTGATGGTCATGGACTGTTCCTTGCCGGTGCCCTTGTCCTTGGCGGACACGTGCACGATGCCGTTGGCGTCGATATCGAAGGTGACCTCGATCTGCGGAACGCCACGCGGAGCCGGAGCGATGCCGGTCAGCTCGAAGGTGCCCAGCGGCTTGTTGTCGCGAGCGAACTCACGCTCGCCCTGATAGACCTGGATGAGCACGGACGGCTGGTTGTCTTCAGCGGTGGAGAAGACTCGGAACGCTTGGTCGGAATGGCGGTGTTGCGGTCGATGAGCTTGGTCATGATGCCACCCTTGGTCTCGATGCCGAGGGACAGCGGGGTCACATCGATAAGCAGGACGTCCTTACGGTCGCCCTTGATGACGCCGGACTGCACGGCGGCACCGACAGCCACAACCTCATCCGGGTTCACGGACTGGTTCGCTTCCTTACCACCGGTGAGCTCCTTGACGAGTTCCTTGACGGCGGGCATACGAGTGGAACCACCGACGAGCACCACGTGGTCGATGTCGCTCACGGAGATGCCGGCGTCGTGCAGCACGTTGTTGAACGGCGTGCGGCAGCGACCCAGCAGGTCGGAGGTCATTTCCTCGAAGTGCGCACGGGTCAGAGTCTCATCCAGGTGCACCGGGGTGCCGTCAGGGGTCATGGCCAGGTACTGCATGGAGATGCTGGTGGAGGTGGAGGAGGAGAGCTCCTTCTTCGCCTGCTCAGCGGCTTCCTTCAGACGCTGCAGCGCGATCTTGTCCTTGGACAGGTCGACGCCGTACTTGTTCTTGACTTCGGAAACCAGCCAATCGATGATCTTCTGATCCCAGTCATCACCACCGAGGTGGTTGTCGCCGTTGGTGGCCTGAACCTGAATGGTGGAGAAGCCGTCGTCATCCTTGCCAATCTCCAGCAGGGAGACATCGAAGGTGCCGCCGCCGAGGTCGAAGACCAGGATGCGCTCGTCTTCCTTGCCCTTCTCAAGGCCGTAGGCAGAGCGGCTGCGGTCGGCTCGTTGATGATACGCAGGACGTTCAGGCCGGCGATCTTGCCGGCGTCTTGGTGGCCTGACGCTGGGCATCGTTGAAGTATGCCGGGCAGGTGATGACGGCGTCGGTGACGGGCTCGCGAGGTAGGCTCAGCATCCCTCTTCAGCTTCATCAGGATCTGCGCGGAAATCTCCTGCGGGGTCCACTTCTTGCCGTCGATGTCGACGTCCAGTCGGAGCCCATGTGGCGCTTGACGGAAGAAATAGTGCGGTCAACGTTGGTCACGGCCTGACGCTTGGCCACTTCGCCGACGAGGATCTCGCCGGACTTGGAGAAGGCCACCACAGACGGCGTGGTGCGCGCGCCTTCAGCGTTGACGATAACGGTGGGCTCGCCACCTTCAAGAGTTGCGATGCAGGAATTCGTGGTTCCCAGATCGATACCAACTGCACGTGCCATAATGTGTGCTCCTTAATTACTCGTTTGTTCTTACGTTCTTTGCCCAAGTTCCGATTGGTCGTCTCTTGGACCTTCCAAACTTGAGCCTACATCACTCAACTTCCATTTGGCAAGTTCTATTCCCAATTTCAACACAAAAAGTTGAGTATGTTTGGCTCAAGTTTTTTGTGGGAGTGACTGACGGCGATGACGGAGTGGTGCGTTTGGAGCCAAAATCCACTTATACAGAAAACTGCAAGGGGTGACTGGGGCGCGCCATCAGCCTTGCCATCAGACTTGCCAGCGGCGGCGCGCGATTGCGGCGCATGGGGTGTGTCGGCGACGTTATTGTCGCTGGGGGCATCGATGCGCTGAATAACTCAGACACAGTGTTTGTCGCCGATTTTCTGCGGGAATTGTTTGGCAATATCGCCAGGTATGCGATTCGACGCAGCGTTACGTGGTGCTGGTTTCCGCCGCTCAGGACCGCGTCACCATTGATGTGACGGACCGTCCGCGTCAAGGTGACGCGACGTTTGAGGGGGCGGCATTCCGGGCTTGCGTACTATCGGGAGCGTGTGCTGCATGCGCACGGGGATTGGGATGTGCGGGAGAAACGCGGGCAGTGGGTACTGCATGCTTCAGTGCCGGTCGATAACGCTGCTAATCGACAACACCGCTCATCAATAACGCCGGCTAATTGATACCGCCAATCACTCGATAACGCCAGCCAGTCAATAACGCCGGTCCCCGGCCGCGCCGGCCGTGG
>ENA-OQEX01000054-OQEX01000054.1-human-gut-metagenome-genome-assembly--contig:-NODE-54-length-61308-cov-13.471257_pt1 | contig 61308 bp, 59 predicted proteins | sample MGYA00242802_ERZ504649 | MGnify/ENA primary metagenome ERZ504649 (study PRJEB26092, sample SAMD00036194) | human gut metagenome | host: Homo sapiens | study: EMG produced TPA metagenomics assembly of...
CGCGAGGGAGTACGCAGGTGCGGCAGGGACACTTCGGTGACCTCCGCGCCCATTTCCTCAAGCTTCTTGACGCCTTCGTTGAAGCGGGCCATGCGCCCGGCTGGAAGCTTCGCCGCCGAGCTCCTTGATCAGGCCGACCTTGAGGCCTTCAGATCGCGCTTCATGCCTTCGCGGGCTGCGGCGACCATCGGACGCGGGCCTTCCGGAATGGAGGTGGAATCGCGCTTGTCGTGTCCGCCGATCACTTCCTGCAGCAGGCGGAGTCGAGCACCGTACGGGAGCACGGCCGATCTGGTCGAGCGAGGAGGCCATGGCGATAGCGCCGAAACGGGAGACGCGCCGTAGGTCGGCTTGACGCCGACGGTACCGGTCAGCGAACCCGGCTGGCGGATGGAGCCGCCGGTGTCGGTACCCAGGGCGAGCGGAGCTTCGAATGCGGCCACTGCGGCTGCGGAACCGCCGCCGGAACCGCCCGGCACGCGCTCGGTATCCCACGGATTGTGGGTGGTCTGGTAGGCGGAGTGCTCGGTGGAGGAGCCTTGCGCGAATTCATCGAGGTTGGTCTTGCCCAACAGCGGCATGCCCGCGGCCTTGAGCTTCTCGATGACGGTGGCGTCGTACGGCGGCACCCAGCCTTCGAGGATCTTGGATGCGGCGGTGGTTTCGATGCCCTTGGTGACGATCATGTCCTTGATGGCGATTGGCACGCCGGCGAGTTCCGGCATCTGCGCCTTGTCCTCATCGGATTTGGCGTCGAAGGCGTCGGCCTGTTCGAGGGCCTGGTCGGCGGAGACCTTCAGGAAGGCCTTGACGCTCGGTTCGGCGGATTCGATGACCGCAAGGTGGGCTTCGACCAGCTCACGGCTGGAAACTTCCTTGGCCTTGATCTTGGCCGCCATCTCGGCGGCGGAAAGCTTGACGAGTTCGGTGGTGCTCATATCACTCCTGTCCCAGAATGCGCGGTGCGACGAACATGCCGGCCTCGGAGACCGGGGCGCCTGCGGTGGCTTCGGCCTGGGTCAGCGGGGTCTCGGGTACGTCCGGACGCAGGTAGGCTTCCAGCGGGACCGGGTTCGCGGTCGGTTCCACGTCTCGGTGGCGACTTCCTGGACCTTGTTGATGGATTCGGCGATGACGTTCAGATCGCCCTGCAGACGGGTGATTTCCTCGTCCGTGAGTGCGATTCGGGCCAGATCGCCCAAATGCACGATTTCTTCTTTGGTGAAAGTAGGCATGACCCTAACAGTAACGCGTCTGTGTGACGAGCGTGTGCCCTATTTCGTGCCCCGTTCGCAACCCGGCCGCGACTGGCCGCCATCCGTTCGACGGCCGTTCCGTCGCCTGGTCGGCGAGCACGCATCCGCTATTGCGGCAAAGCGACGCTTAACGGCTTTTCTTGCCGCGTGCCGATGGCGCGATCAGGCTTGCGGCGCGGCGTGCTGGGCGATCCAGGCGTGCATGGAGACCGCGGCGGCGGCGCCGGCGTTGATGGAACGGACCGAGCCGAATTGGGAGATGTAGACCACGTCATCGGCCAGTTCGAGCGCTTTTTCGGACAGGCCCGGGCCTTCCGCGCCGAAAAGCATGAGGCAGCGTTCGGGGAAATGGTAGGTTTCCATGGGCACCGCGCCGGGAATGATGTCGAGCGCGATGACGCGGGCGGCTTGCAGTTCTGCTATTTTCGCGTCCAAGGCTTCCAGTTGGACCATGGTTTCGCCTGTGTTCGGGGCAGTGCCGGAAGCGCCGTCCGTCGCGGCTGCGGAGCCACGCATATGGAAGGCGATGGCGGCGGCTTGCGATTGGGCGGCGGCGATTTCGCCGGCGATGCGCAGTTTCCAGCATTCGACGAGTTCCGTTATGGATGGATGGTTTTCGACGTGCTGGTACAGCTCCGTCATGAGCGCGCCCTTGCGATTCCATTTGTGCGGGCCGACGATGTGCACGCGGCGCGCTTGGAACGCGTTGGCGGTGCGCACCATGGAGCCGATGTTGAAATCGTGGGTCCAGTTCTCCACGGCGACTTCGAAATCGTGGCGCCCGCGGGAGTCCAGGTCGGCTTTGATGGCCGCGACCGTCCAGTAGCGGTAGCGGTCGAGCACGTTGCGGCGGTCGCCTTCGTCGAGCAGGGTGGAGTCGAAGCGGATGTCGTAATTGGGGGATGACGCATCGTCCGGGCGTGGTTCGCTGGATGGGTTTGCGACCACGGTCCTACGCCGACCTCGCGGAACGTCGGTTCGCCGGATGCCTGTGCGGCAACATCGATGGGATTGGGATCGTGCACGTTCTCCCCTTCATAGGAACAGCAATACAAATATGTCAAAGGCCCGCGCATCCGTATGCATCATCATGCTTGTCATCGCACATTCGACGACGTCAACGGCAGATATGTTTGCGGTCGGTCGGCGGGAAACTTGGTGTTCAGTGGAGTTCGGATTCCTTGAACACTTCGACGAACGGCAGTTCGGATTCCTCCGAAGTGACCGGGTTGATGACCTTGATGGTCGGGTCGACCATGTCGACACCGCCGATCAGCGAGGCAACGGCCAGCACTTTGGCGCCTTCGTTCTCCACCACGGAGAAGTCGAGGCTCAGCTCGTTGCCGTTGCGCAGGGTGACCAGCGATGAGGTCTGCACATACGATTTTCAGACAGCAGGAGTCGATCAGCACCACGCGTTTGCCGGCAATCGACGGACCCTTGATGGACGGATAGACGAAGTCCATGACGAAACCGTCCAAATCCTCACCACGGGAGGCGGCGGCCTGGATCATGGCGGAGACCAGCGGCACGGCCGCGGCGGTCAATGCGCCGACCGCGTCGAAATCGTCGACGGAATAGCCGGCTTCCTCCAACGTGTCGAGCAGGATATGGCCGACGATGGAGGCTCCACGATGGTCGAACAGCACGGAGGAGAGTTCCGAGAAAGGCTTGTCCTTCATTTCGGCCTGCAGCAGCGTCTTGAGCTGGTCGCGAGGTTCGAGCATGGCGAAATCGACGGTGGATTCCGTCGAAGCGGAAACAGACTGGCCCGCAGCGGAATCATGCGTCGGAACCGGTGTCGTCTTGCGGAAAGTGTTCTCTTCGGTCATGGTTCCAGCCTATCCTTTCGGCTCGTCATTCACCGTGCGGTATGGGTGATTTATGAGCGATAAATATGGTCATTCGGCGTTGGTCTCGGGAGCGGACAACTCGCGGATGTCCCCTTTTTCGGGCGCGATCATGTCGACGGTGCCGATGACCTTGCTCTGGTCGACGCGTTGCAGTTTGCGCGCGGTGACCAGCACGCGCGATTCGAGCGACGCGGCGAACGAGTTGTATGCGCCGACCGTTTTGGTGATGGCGGAACCCAGTTTGGTGGCCCGCTCCCCCAATACTGCAAACCGTTCGTACAGCTCTCGGGACAGGTCGAACAGCATTTTCGCGTCATCGGTCAGGCTTTGCTGCTGCCATGCGTATGCCACGGATTTGAGCACCGCCCATAGGGTGATCGGCGAGGTCAGCGCGACTTTCTGCGCGAATGCGTCGTCCATCAGTGTCGGGTCGGTTTCCAACGCGGCCTGCAGCAACGATTCGTTGGGGATGAACGCGATCACGAAATCCGGAGCATCGCTGAACGCGTTCCAGTAGGCTTTGTCTCCCAGGGTCTTCACATGGTCTCGTACCGCTTTGGCATGGGAATGCAGCAGCTCGTTCTTGCGGGCCAGTCCCTCCGGTGAGGCGGTGTCTGGAATCTCGCATGCGCGCTGGTAGTCGGCGTATGGCGCCTTCGCGTCGATCGGAATGGTTTTGCCGCCCGGCATGTGAATGACCATGTCCGGCCGCTGCGTACGCCCCTCGCATCGGTGACCACCACTTGGGTATCGAAATCGACATGTTCCAGCAGACCGGCCGATTCCACGATGTTGCGCAACTGTGCTTCGCCCCACGCGCCACGCACCTTGTTGTTGCGCAAAGCAGACGACAGGGCGCTCGTCTCACGGTCCAATCGCGCCTGCTGTTCACCAAGGCCCTTGAGCTGCTCGCCGAGCGCACCCATCTCATGCTTGCGCCCCTCTTCAATCTGCGCGACCTTCGCCTGCAACGCGTCAAGGTTCTTCTGCACAGGAGCCAACGCGGACAGCACTTTGCTTTGCTCCTGCAGCTTCTTCTCGCCTTCGGCCTGCCGACGTTCCGCCTCCTCGGCGGCTCGCCGCCGCTCACGTTCCACACGCAATTCCTCGGCACGTTGAGCTTGCGCCAATTGCGATTTGAGATACGTCAGCTGCTGGCCGAGCCCTTCCGCCTGCGTACGGTACTGCACCACCGCCGCGTTAAGTTCGCTGATACCCTGACGATCCGCCTCAATCTGCGCCTTCGCCTCGTTCAGGTCGGATTCCTTCGCGCCACGGGCCATATCCTGCCCTTTGGCACGGCCCGCGAAGAAGCCCGCAGCCGCTCCAAGCGCGGCCACGATCACCAGCAATATCACTACAAACACAGGATTATCGAACATACGTTCGATGGTATCACGTCGTTAGGAACACATCAATCCACGCATCCACATTCATTCGCAAGACCGACCGCATGCCACACAACCGTGCACTATGCTGAAATCAGCCGAACGCGAAATGCATCAGCCCAACACGAAGGGACATTATGGGATTCGATCTGTTTTTGGCGGCCGTGTCGATTGTGGCCGCATCCATCGCCACCTGGGCGTTGTTGCGGCTGTTTCCAAGCTCGGACGCACGCCAGGCGATTCCGCTGCGGACGGACGGCGGATTTGCCGACCCATCCCACACAACCGACGGTGGAGTGACGATAGACGGCAAAGTGACGGCAGACGGCGAATCGGCATCCGACATCGACGGACAACCCACCGACCACCTCGGCAAGCGCCTCGTCATCGCGCTTATCCTGACCATTCCAACGTTCGTCATCACATTACTGGCGCTGGCCAAAATCGCCATGCCGGGATGGCTGACGAATCCGTGGCCGCACGCCATCGTCATCACGCCGGTCATGTTCTATTGCGCGGCGCCGATTCACCACCGCGGCCTGCCCGCATTGCAGCGGCGGCGTCCGAACGGCGATTCGCTGGTTTCGCTTGGCATGGCGATTGTTTACGCGTACAGCCTGCTGCTGTGCGTGGTGTCGTGGATTTTCCCGGCCGGCTCGCGCGATCCGTATTTCGCGTTCGTCGGCGTGGTCGCGACGCTTTCGCTGGCTGGCACGCTTGTCCGGCAACACGCGATGACCGCGCAGCAGACGGCAGAAACAGAAAAGGCGCAATCGGCACAGTCAACAGAATCAACAGAATCGGCGCGATCTCAAGCGAAATCCCCTGAGCCAACGCAAGAAAAAAGCGCGGAAGAATTGCTCTTCCGCGCTGTGGTAGGTCATGCGATCCGCGCACGTGTGCTGCAGATCACCACGTCGGTGACGATGGTGGTCGCGGTGTGGACGTGCGCGTTGTGGCTGGCGTTCGGCGTGCAACCGAAGCTGGCGATCGCCATACTGCTCGGTTCGACCGTGCTGTCGGTCGCAGGCCTGGTATTGCAGGCTTACGACCGACAGGTAACCAATCGATAATCGTCACTCAGCCGGGTTCGGGACGTCGGCGGAATCGTCCGTCTTCCCCTCGCCCATATCCTCCAGCTGGTCCGCGGCCCACGCGGACAGCTCCAGGTGGTCGCCGCCGGTCTGGTCCACCAGCACGGTGTCGCCGTCGTGCACTTCGCCGGCCAGCAGCATGCGGGCAAGCTGGTCGCCGACTTCGGTCTGCACCAGGCGACGCAGCGGACGTGCGCCGTACGCCGGATCGTAACCGGTGTTGGCAAGCCATTCGCGCGCCGAATCGGTCACGTCGAGCGTGATGCGGCGGTCGGTCAGACGTGCGGACACCTGCGCGACCTGAATGTCCACGATGTCGCCGAGCTCCTCGCGGGTCAGCGGGTGGAACATGACCAGTTCGTCCAGACGGTTGATGAATTCCGGCTTGAACTGCATGTGCACGGCGTCCATCACGGCCTTCTTCTTGGCGTCCGCGTCCATGTCGGGATTGACGAGGAACTGCGAGCCAGGTTGGAGGTCATGATCAGAATCGTGTTCTTGAAGTCCACGGTCCTGCCCTGGCCGTCGGTCAGGCGACCGTCGTCAAGCACCTGCAGCAGCACGTCGAAGACTTCCGGATTGGCCTTCTCCACCTCGTCGAACAGCACCACCGAATACGGACGGCGACGCACGGCTTCGGTAAGCTGGCCACCCTCTTCGTAGCCGATGTAGCCCGGCGCGGCGCCGATCAGGCGGGACACGGAGGCCTTCTCCATGTATTCGCTCATGTCGATGCGCACCATGGCCTTCTCGTCATCGAATAGGAAGTCGGCGAGCGCCTTGGCCAGTTCGGTCTTGCCCACGCCGGTGGGGCCGAGGAACAGGAACGATCCGGTCGGACGGTTCGGGTCGGAGATGCCGGCACGCGAGCGACGCACGGCGTCGGAAACCGCTTGGATGGCTTCCTTCTGGCCGATCACGCGCTTGCCGAGGTACTCCTCCATGTGCAGGAGCTTCTCGTTTTCGCCCTGCATAAGACGGCCCACGGGGATGCCGGTCCAGTCGGAGACGATTTCGGCGATGGAGTCGGCGTCGACGCGGTCGGGGACCATCGGCACGTCGGCGTTGGCATTGTCGCTCCGCCTGATTCCGCCTCGTTCTTCTCGGCTTGGGCGATTTCCTTCTGGATGGCCGGGATTTCGCCGTAGTTGATGGCTGACGATTTCGCCAGGTCGCCTTCGCGCTCGTACTTTTCGGCTTGCGTACGCAGCTCGTCGAGCTTCTTGCGCAGGTCGCCGATACGGTTGTGGCCGTTCTTTTCGGCGTCCCAACGCGCTTTCAGCCCGTTGAGCTTTTCGCTTTTGTCGGCAATTTCCTGGTTCAAATCGGTGAGACGGTCCTTGGCGCTGTCGTCCAGTTCCGCTTCGGCCTTTTCCGCGGCCTTGTCGTTCTTCGGATTGCCCAGCAGGTACGACTTCTCCATCTTGAGACGGTCCACCTGGCGGCGCAGTTCGTCGATTTCCTCAGGCGAGGAGTCGAGTTCCATGCGCAGGTGCGCTGCGGCTTCGTCCACCAGATCGATGGCCTTGTCCGGCAGCTGGCGTCCGGAAATGTAGCGGTTCGACAGGGTTGCCGCCGCGACCAGCGCGTCGTCGCCGATGGTCACCTTGTGGTGGGCCTCATACTTCGGCGCGATGCCGCGCAGGATGGCGACGGTGTCCTCCACGCTCGGCTCGCCGACGAACACCTGCTGGAAACGACGTTCGAGCGCCGGATCCTTTTCGATGTTCTCACGGTATTCGTCCAGTGTGGTGGCGCCGATCAGGCGCAGTTCGCCACGGGCCAGCATGGGCTTGAGCATATTGCCCGCGTCCATGGAGCCTTCGGCCGCGCCCGCGCCGACGATGGTGTGGATCTCGTCGATGAAGGTGATGATCTGCCGTCGGCCTTCTTGATCTCCTCAAGCACGCTCTTCAGACGTTCCTCGAATTCGCCACGGTACTTGGAACCAGCCACCATGGAGCCCAGGTCAAGCGAGATAAGCTTCTTGTTCTGCAGGGTGGTCGGCACGTCGCCGGCGACGATGCGCTGCGCCAGGCCTTCGACGACGGCGGTTTTGCCGACGCCAGGCTCGCCGATCAGCACAGGATTGTTCTTGGTACGGCGGGACAGGATCTGGATGACGCGGCGGATTTCCTGGTCGCGGCCGATCACCGGGTCGAGCTTGCCTTCCTTCGCGGCGGCCGTCAAATCGGTGGAGTACTTCTCCAAAGCTTTATACGAGCCTTCCGCGTCGGCGCTGGTCACCTTGCGGTCGCTGCCGCGCGCGGCGGTCAGGGCGTTACGCAGCTTATCCGCGGTAAGACCGTTCTTTTCCAAGATGTCCGCGCTTTGATTAGGTTTCGCGGCCGCGATCGCGACCAGCATGAGGTCGACGGTGACGTACTCGTCTCCCCTCCGTTGCATTTCTTTTTCGGCTTGCGATAGCACCGCCGACAGCTGCCTGCTGACGTCCGGCTGCGTTGTGGTCGATCCGCTGGCGCTCGGCAGCGATTGCATCGCCTGATGCACTTCGGCGCTCACGTTTTGCGCGTTGCCGTCTGCCGCTTCGATGAGCGCGCGGGCCATGCTGTTTTCCTGACGCAGCATCGCGTCCAGCAGGTGCAGGGTGTCTACCTGCGGATTGCCCAGCGCCGCCGCGTTCTGAACGGCGTCCGAAAGCGCTTCCTGCGCCATCTGCGTGAACTTCTGTTCCATATCATCCTCCATGGTTCGCGCCCGGCCGCCCGGCCTTCGCTACCGGGCCGGCGTTCGGACGCATATGTCGTTGTCTGATATGCTCAACCGACTTCATCGCCATTATATTCCCAAAACTTGAGTCCCACACACTCAACTTTTTGCGTTTCTCAAAACCGTCTTTCGACACAGGACGGCAGTCACCGACAATCACCAGCGCTCACCGGCAATCGCAATACATACGAAAAAGGCGGGCAGCAACGTAACGAAATCACGAAACGTTGCAAACCCGCCTAATCCAAAGTCCGCCAGCAAGCCGAAAATCAGCCGCGCACCACCACGTTGCGCAGATCGCCGATGCCCTCGACGTGCACGATCGCCTCGTCACCCGAATCCAGATGACCCGACGCGTTCGGCGTACCCGTCATAATCACATCGCCCGGCAGCAGCGTGGTGAAACTCGTAATCGCCGCGATCTGCTCAGGAATGCCGTGAATCAGATTCGCCGTGGTACCCGACGCCATCGGCACATCCTCACCGTTGAGCGTGAAGGAAATCTTCGCATCCTTCCAATCCACATCGTCACGCGTCACAATCCACGGACCCAACGGGCACGCCGTATCAAAACCCTTCGCACGCGTCCACGTCGGATCAAGACCCTGCAGATCACGCAACGTCACATCATTCACGCACGTGAAACCCAGCACATAATCCATGGCCTGCTCCACCGGCACATTCTTGGCGATACGACCCATCACCACAGCCAACTCCGGCTCGAAATTCATATCATTCGAACACAGCGGAATCACAATCGGATCATCCGGACCAATCACCGACGTGCTCGGCTTGGTGAAAATCACCATATCCTCCGGCGCATGCTTGATATCGGAATGACCGGCCTCATGCATGAACTGCGCATGCGCCTCATAATTCTTCGCCAAACCGTACACCTTCGACGGAATCACCGGAGCCAGCAGACGAATGCCGTCACCATCCACCGGATAGCGCTCGCCGGTCGGCTCGACGGCCTGGCCGGACAGCGGATAGCCGTTCAAGGCCACGAGATAGTCCTTGCCGTCGTTCTTGTCGGTCTGAACGAAGGCGTACTGCGGTACATCATTATGCGTAAAACGTGCGATTCTCATACCCGCAAGTCTACCCGCTCGCCACGCCCGCCGTTCTCGACATGCGTCGCTTTGCGGACGATGCCGATTGCTCGCATTTTTTACGATTTTTGCGATTATTTGCGATGCAGTTCCGCCCGCAACGCCGCCACCTCGCGTTCCAGCTCGTCGATGCGGCGCACCTGCTGGGCGATGAGCAGGTCGCGCACGTCACCTCCCGACAGAATCGGGACTTCGGCTGCGTTGCGCGGCGCGGGCAGCGTCGCATTGCTTTGCGTTTCCGTCGTTTGCGTTGGCTGCACCGGCTGCGATACCGCAGATCGAGCAACCTCCGCAGATTCCGCCGACGGCGCCACATCCGCCGACGCCGATGGCACCACTCCACCATTCCCATCAACCGATACCAGCCGGTCCGTGCCCATACGGCAGGCAATCTTGCGCCAGCGCGCGAAACAACGTTCGATGCGCTTATAGCCGATCAGCGATGGGTCGAGTCCGGCTTCGCGGAACAGTTCGACCGGCGATTCGCCCGCATGGTACCGGCGCATGCAGTTGTGTTTGAACGATTCCGTGTAGGTGATGCGTCGCGACGTCGCTTCGGCCACCACCGGCAGCGAGCGCAGATATTCGACTTCTTCCGGACTGAACGCTCCCCCACCGTTGCACATGATGTTCCCTTTCGGCTTGGCGTGCGGCGGCTCCCTTCCACCGCACGGCAGTCGAATGGCCTCCGTCATGCCATTCCCCTGTTCGGCTTGCGATTCGGTTTGCGATGCGCGCTTGCGATACGCGTTTGCGATGCAAGGCCGCAATCCGATTCGTTGTTCGCTTCGTGTTCCATCATACCGGTACGAATGGCGTTTTTCCAACCATTTCAGGCGGTACGAAACCCTAAATCGCCCGTATTCGTCACAACAAAAGCGGGTGAACCGTTGATCGCTCAACGACTCACCCGCCCGAACAAGCCCCGTTGCCTGTCTGCTGGCCCGCTCAGACCGCCATCGGCGTATCGGATTCGCGGAAGCGCAGCACGAGCGCCAGTCCGGCTCCGGCCATTACCAGGGCCGCGATGGTGAACAACGCGGTGCCCATTGCGCCGGTGAGCGGCAGCTGCGTGACGTTCTTCACGTTCTTGACCTGGATTGCCTTGTCGGACATGCCCTCGTCAAGCCTGCTTGCCAGACCGAGGTTGTTGGCGCCGACCAGCTTGAAGGTCGACTTGCCGGTTTCCTGGTTCACAGCTAGTTCGACGGTGAAGATCGGCATAAAGTTCTTCGCATAGCCGCTCGCGAATCCGGTTTCCTTCAGCGTGTACTTGCCGGAATTCAAGCCCATGATTTTCACGTCGCCGGTGGTGGTTTCCACATCCGCGACAGCGCCGTTCTCGTTCGCTTCGGCAAGGCGGTATTCGCCATCCACAATCTTGATGAACTTGAGCGGGGTCTGCGAAACCTCGGTTCCCTCGAACACGTGGAACTTCGCTCCTGCGAGACCATTGGCATCGCTTCCGACACCGTACTTGTGGAAGGAGAAGCCCCCGGTATAGGAGTCGAATTCGACCGGCGTATTCCACACCTCGGTGTCACGGGACACGGCCGCCTTGTTGGTAACCTTGTTGCCCATGTCGATGATGTCCTTGTTGACCACGGCGGTGTAGGTGATGACCAGCTGGCCGCTCTTGTTGGCCAAGTCGAATTCCAGCACGGTGGTGGTCTTGCCGTCGGCTCCAACGGTCGGAACGGTCACGTAGGCGAACGGCATATTCGTTTCCGTGCCATCCGCGGCTCGGACAACGGCCTTGAAGTCCTTGTTGACCGTCAGGCCCTTGGATGCCACGTCCTTCACGAAGTACGGATACTTGTCGTACCTTCGGCCGCGTTCGGAATATCCAGCGTGATGGTGTAGGCGACGGTCTGCCCAATGCTCACGCCTTCAGTGGTGGTAATCGTATCGGCCGTCTTGCCCGGCTGGTCGGGCTCGTTCTCGTTCTTGGCCACAAACATGCCGACAGCGTTGATCTTGCCCTGGCCGGTTGCCGGATCGCCCTTCACTTTGAATGTGGCGGCCACGCCGTTCAGCGTGGTGGCGACGATGGCATTGGTTCCCCGACCGCCGTCCTTGTCCACATCGGTGATGAGATACCAGCCTTCTTCAAGCGAACCGATGGCAGCCGTACCGCCGTTGCCTGCAACGGTTTTGTCGGCAACGACGCCATCGCCAACCGCCAACGAGGCCGCGAATGTGCGGAACCAGGCGGCGTCGTTATCGCCGGTCTTGGTTACGGCGAACGCGGCCGGATTGCTGTCATATTCGGAGGGCATGCTGACAACGGGGTCCATGTTGTTGTTGGCGGCGGCCACCGCGTCGGTCACCGCAGTCACCCAATCGGCGTCGGTGTCGACCTGCACGGCGTCGCCGTCCACCGTCAATGACGCGAACTTGTACGCGGAGTAGGTGTGCCCCTTCTGCGAATGCCGCACTTCGATCGATGCGCTGCCGGTCGCATACGCTCCGGCCGTGCCGAACGCCATACCGCCCAGCAACGTTGCCGCCGCGGCGATTACTGCACAAAGCCTTCTCGTCTTCATGATGAGAGACCTCTCTTCCTTGGTTTGGTCGGCCTTGTTACCGCAGCCGATTGGTTGGTTTTATGGGAAGTTTCGTAAGTTGTGTTGCTCTTTAGTTGTGATTGAAAAAATGCGATTGCCGGATTGCGATCAGAGAATTGCGATTGCCGTCCGGCAGTTCCGTCACGGCCGTCCGCGCCCGATCAAAGCCAGTCCGACGATGCCTGCAAGCAGCAGCACCAGTGCCGTGACGCCGGCCACGACCAGCCAGGTCCGTCCTTCCGATGCGCCGGACAGCGGCAGCACGGCCACCGTCTCTTTCACGTTGGTGAACGAGGCTTCGTAGGTGGCGGTCTGTCCCTTGTCGAACGCGCTCCACATGTCGGCTCTGGTGATGCTGATCGGCACTGAGGTGACGTTGCCTTTCGCGTGATAGCCGGCGATGTTGCCTTCCGTGACGGTGTAGTCGCCTGCCATCACGCCACGGAATGCGTACTGCCATTCGCCGGTAGGCAGCTCGTCATCTTCGGAAAGGTCTTTGCCCAGCTTCGATGCGCCGCCCTGCATGAAATCGATGCGCAATGTGGCTCCACTCGCCGGCATTCCGCCTTCCCAATGTTTCGTCACGACCACGTTGGCGGACGGCACCTGCAATACGGGATGCTGGTAGGCCGCGCAGGCGGACTGCTTGTCGAAGGTGTAACAGACCTGCGCCGACGCGTTCGATCGGAAGCCCGGCTTTCCTGCGGAAGTCGTGCCGGTGCCCGCGTCGCCGGTCGCGTCGTAGTTGATGCCGCCGTCGACCATATTGACCCGCGCGTAGGCGCTGTCGGTTGGCACTATGCCGTACGAGAGCGTGTAGGTCGCGTTGTGCAGCAGCTCGTAATCGCCGGCGAATTCGACGCGGATCTTGCCATTGCCGGCGTCGCTGTACCACAATGTGTAATCACGTTCCAGCACTGGAGGCGTAGCCCCCGAAGGCAGATTCGTCACGTTGAGCGTCACGCCGCCGGTCACCCGGTAGTAGGTCGTTCCGCCGAAGTTCCGCATGCCGGCCATGTTCCAGACAACGCCATCGGCCTGCGCGTATTCGGACAGCTCGTCGACGATCGAGACGCCGCTGTAGGCGCTTCCCGTGGTGATCTCCTTCTGGATGTCGTCGAAGATCTTCGTCAGATCGTCCGCGCTGTTGGTGGCCTTGTAGTAGCCGAGGTTGCCGCCCGTACCCCAATTGGTTTTGTTGTACGCGGTGGCGTTCGGATAGTTGCTGGACACGGCGTGCATGAACTGGTTGGCTTGGTCGTTCTCCCTGTTACCGAACGATTGCTGCTCCGGATTGGCGCCTTCGAAGATGCCGATGCTGTAGATGAGCGTGCCGGCCGATTTCATGGCGAGCGCGGTTTGCACGGCGTCATTGGCGACTCTCGTGCTAAAAGTGTTTTGCGTGGTCGGCACACCGTCCGCGAAGAAAATGACGACTTTCTTCGCGCCTGGCCTTGCCCGCAGCAATGCCGTCTGCGCGGCGGCCATGCCTTTGTCCGCAGGGGTCGCGCCATTGGCGGACAGCCTGCTCACCGATGATTTCAGAGCGGCGGTATCGCTGGTCAGGGAACTCACCACGCCGGATGTCTGCCCGAATTGAGCGATGGCGATTCGCACTTTGCTGTCTTTGTCCTGGATGGTGTCGTTGGTGGTCTCGGTGGCGTCGATGAAGCTGGTCGCCGCTTCTTTCAGCGCCGTCAACCGCTTCGGATTCGATTTGTTGCATCCTCTTTGGCTTCCGTCCATGCAGTAGTTCATCGATCCGGACGTGTCCAGTACGAGCACCACTTCGATTTTCTCCGTGACCTCATGGCTTTCACGGGTGTCCTTGCCCACCACGTTGAGGTTCAGTGTGTATTTGCCGCCGCCGTTGTATGTGATGCTTTTCGCGTGATCCGGCTGCGGCACGGCGACGTTACGCGCGGCACGCATCACGGTTTTGCGATTGAAGGTGAAGCGATCGCGCATGATGTGTTCGTCGGCGTCGGCATCGTCTTTGGCAGCATCATTCTTGTCGTTATCGTTGCCGTTTTGAGCCGACGCGAAAGCCTTGTCGGCGTTATCCTTGTCGGCGTCATTCTTACCGTTCTTGTCGGCATCGTCGGCATCTTCAGCAGTGTTGCCATCGTTGTCAGCATCGTCCGCATCGCCGGTTTTGCCGTCATCGGCTGTCGCGCCCGCATCGCCATTCGCCACAGCATCCGTGCGATTTTCGCCGGCATGGTCGTTTCGATCGCCGTCTTGAGTCGGTGCAGCACCATTTGCAGGTACGTCAGCGTTCTCAGCCGTCGGCTGCCTAACCGCCTGCCGTTCCTGCTCCTTCTGCTCATTCGGCTGTTCCGTCTTATCGCACGGCTGCCGCTGTTCCGGCATCGTCTCCGACGGTCGTTCCGGTTGCGATTGCGACTGCAGTTGCGATTGCGCTTGTTCGTTCGATGGCTGCTGCGATTCGCCGTCGTCCGTAAGGCATTGTGCGTCGTCATCGTCCGTTGCGGACTGTCCGGCAACATCTTGCCCGGCAATGTCGGCAACGTCCGATCCGACTGCGTTTTCAGCATCGGATTGTTGTGTCGATTCCGGCTGGCTCGCTGCGGATTCGGCGGCCACGTTGCCGCCATCCGTCACCGTTTCGTCGGCGAACGCGGTCGCGCCGGCTCCCGTGGTGCCGGCCAGCATCGCAATCGTGACAAGCAATGCGGTGAATTTTCCCATCCGCGCGCCACACCGGCTTATGAAGCCGGCAAGCGGGTCCTTCATCCACTTCATGACATGTCCATCTCTCATGGCGCTGCGGCGAATTGCCTATGCGCTCCATGCCTTGAACCTTATGGATGAACGTTTTGAAACCCGTCCCCTCCATTGATGGGTTCGGGGAACGTGCGGACCCGCGAAAATCGCGGCCTTCCCCCTTATCCTTTACGCGGCCAGGCGGAAGCGTGCCGCATGATTCGGTGTCGGGGCCGCATCGACCGCACGACCATGCAGCACAACAGCATGCCGCCCATCGTGCAAACGATGGTCATGGCGAGCGCGCCCAGTTCGGTCGCACGTTCGTCGCGCACGTCGGCCGGATCTGGCGCGGCAGCGGTATTGCGACGCGATGCCCGGAGACTAGCAGCCGATGCGTGTTGATGCCGTATGGCGTGCAGGTCATCAACGTCAGCCAGTCTTCGCCGGGCACGATTTTCAACCGTGAGACGTCGTCCGGTTCGATCACGCTGATTCGGTCCACTTCGTATCCCAGCGTCTCGTCCATCACTTTGATGTACATGAAATCGCCGTCGTGCAGTTCGTCGAGCCGTGTGAACATCAACGATTTGACCAGGCCGCGATGCCCGGTGACCACCGTATGCGAGTCAGTGCCGCCGACCGGCAGGCTGGTGCCGTACAGATGCCCGGCACCGACGGCGAGCACCGGTTCGGACGTGCCATGCCGAATCGGCAGTTCCACGCCGATTTTGGGCACCAATACCGTGCCCATGATGCCTGCGCCGGAATCCAGCAGGCCCTGATAGTTCGCGTCCGCGTCCGCCGCGGAAAGCCCGGAACCGCCGGAAGGCGCCGAATCGTCGGCGACATCAGCATCTCCGGCAGTGCCAGCCGGTCTGGTAGTGAACGGATCGGCCGCCTCGCCCAATACCGGCTGTCCTTCCACGGCAAGCCGCCGATTGTATGCGCGCGCCCGTTCCAACTCCTCCATCGCCATCGGATACGGCCATCCGGCAACCGTGCGAGCCGCCGAATCGGATGTCTCGGCCAAGCGCCGCGCGGAATGCGCCTGCATGGCGAACGGCAACGACGCGACCATCACCGCGTCCACGATCAGCAGCACGGACACGCACCGCACCAATATGAAACGAATCCGCCGCAGCCTGCGCGCGCGAACCACATCGGCAATGTCAATCGCCTCGTAAAACGACGGCGTTCCAGCGAACGTTCCAGCGAACGCAACAGTTCCGGCATGACCACTGTCGGCAGCTGCACCGGCATCAGATCCGACTCCGGCGCCATTGCCGATGCCATCGTTATCGTCACCGGCATCATAGGAATCAGCCGAGGCGCCCGCCACGGCACCGAACAGCCGCATGGGCGAACGCAGCACCGTATGCGCATGCACGTAGGAATCCGTCCTGCGGGCGAGCAGACGGACGGGTTTACTCATCAATCGAGAGGCAGACCAAAACATGGGTTTCTCCTTCGAACACACCCATGTTCACACCCGCCATACGAAAGCCCTTGCCCCCTATAGAAGGGCTTACCCCTAGAAAGACAACGGTTTCAGGCACGAAACCGGCAATTATGGCACCAAACCGCGCAGCACCCCACCTACCGGCGGAACGCAGCTCAGACAAGCCGTTTTTCAGAGGAATGCAAGTCAGACGAATGTAAGTCAGACGAATGCAAGTCAGACGAATGCAATCCAGGCGGACGAGCCCCGCAAATCCTTAAAAAAACAGAAAAAGTCAAAGAAAGCGCTCAGATGAACGCACGCTCACCGAAAATCGCAGTGCCGACGCGCACGATGGTGGAACCTTCGGCGATGGCCAGTTCCATGTCGCCGGTCATGCCCATCGACAGTTCCCGGCAACGGTCCGTGCCCGGTTCGCCGGATGCGAGGATGAGGTCGCGGGTCTTGCGCAGGTGCGAGAAACCGCGGCGAATCACCGTTTCGTCGTGCACATGCGCGCCGATCGTCATCAGTCCCTGCAATTCGATGCCGTCCAACGTGCCGATTTTCTGCGCGATGCGGATGGCGTGCGCCGGATCGCAACCGGATTTCGATTCCTCGCCGGATTCGTTGACTTCCAGCAGCACGCCGACAGTAATACCGCGAGCCACGGCTCTACGTGAAATTTTTTCTGCCAAATCGATTGAATCGACCGATTCGATAGTGTCGACCACCGGCAGCACTTTGCCGATTTTATTGCTTTGCAGCTGGCCGATCAGGTGGAATGGAATATGCTCCGCCGCAGCATCCGGCGCGGCGCCTGCGACGCCCAGCGAAAACCCGCGTTCCGCGCATCGCCGTGCCAGCCCTTCGGCCTTCGCCGTCACTTCCTGCGGACGGTTCTCGCCGATCATGCGCACGCCGGCATCAATCGCAGCCATGATTTCGCCGATGTCGCGCGTCTTCGTGGCGGCCAGCAGGCGCACGGAGCCGGCTTCGCGTCCGGCTTGTTCCTCAGCGGCCGCGATGCGGTCGAGCACACGATGCACGCCGTCCGTGATCTCACGTGCGCGCGCATCGTCGATCACCTCGTTGGCGAGGTTCTTGTGATCCATGTATGCAGTCATCGTCCACCTCTCGCAAGTTCATTCGACCGCCGGTCCGCGGCCGGCACCACCGTTTCCGGCATGTCGCTGATATTTCGATACCAGTGTTACCAGAAAACCGCCGACAACGTATAAAGAAGCCCACGCGATGACCTGAAGTGAAGCGGTAAAGCGGTCATAAATTCGCGCGGGCTATAAAACCAGACGGCAGTAGAAGGGGGACTTCAAAGACTCCGTCTACGCATTTAATGTATCAGATAAATGCGCGCGAACCGCCGGAAAAAACCAATAAATCTGAAAACTTTTTTTCAGATTTTATCCCCCTTGCGCAGCCCCTCCACCAAACGCTCCAATTTATCGACGCGATCGCTCAACACCATCACCTGGCATACCAGCGATTGAATCTTGCCCAACGGCACTTCCGACATCGCATTGTGGTTGTCCACAGCCGTATCATGCGGTTCCGGCTCTTCGGCCGCCTTGCGCATGATGTCCTCGTCGCGCTTCCAGCGTGCGATATTGCGTTCGATGCGCTTGTGCCCGATGACCGATGGGCTCAATCCCGCGGAAATGAAGATCGCAGTTGGCTTCTCCCCCTGCAGATACCGCCTCATGCAGTCGATTTGGAATTCCCTCGCATACGTGATTCTGCTGTCCGTCACCGCGTCGATCGACGGCAATGTACGCAGGTATTCGATTTCCGCTCTGCTGAACTGTCGCTTCGTCATATTCGCCCCTTGTAAATCCCCTTTTGACCGGCCATACCGATAACGCATAGACCGAATTGCCGAAATCACCACCCAGAATACCGGATGACGCACACCATCTTACGCACACCCCAAACGAAACGCGCGGCCCGTATCACCATGCGCTAAATATCCTTCTCACACTGTGAGATATCTCACAGCGACGGCACGTTTTCGGAGCACGCTGCAACCTCGGCATGGCACGTCACGGCACGTCCAGCAACGCATTCCACAATCGCGTCCCACGAAACCCGCCGTTCCGGCCGCCGATGCAGGTACAGTTGCAAGCATCGGCGCAACCGGTCTCTGCATCGGCAACACCGAACCGCCCGCCAACGACAGGAAGGAACCCCGTGCCAGGTCGTTTCGCACCCACCCCATCAGGCCGCATGCACATCGGCAACATCTATGCGATGCTCGGCGCATGGCTGTCCGCGCGTAGCCGCGGCGACGACATGCTGCTGCGCATCGAAGACATCGACGAACCGCGCGTGGTGCCCGGCGCGGCCGAACTGATGATGGACGATCTGCATTGGCTTGGCTTGGATTGGGACGGCGATCCGGTGTTCCAATCCGCTCGGCACGACCTGTACCGTGAGGCGCTGCATTGCTTGGAAAACCTGACGATTGACGACGCATACGATTCGCCGTTTGACGCGCGCAACGACCACACCCCCGCAGTCGGCAGCGCACCCAATGGCGCAATCGCTGGCACAACCCCGCTGATTTACCCTGCTTCTGCTCGCGCGCCGACATCCGCGCAGCCTCCGCACCGCAGGAAGCGACCGTTTCATGGTGTATCCCGCACGTGCCGCCGCTTATCGCCAGCAATCCGGATACCGTCCGGCGGCGGCTGGCCAACGGCGACCGCCATTCGCTGCGCATCGCCATGCCCGCCGACACAAACCCGCACGCAACCGTCCAATTCGATGACGCAGTGTTCGGCCATCAGGAATTCAATCTGGCGCACGACGTCGGCGATACCATCGTGCGCCGCGCCGACGGCCTGTTCTCCTACCAGCTGGTGGTGGTCGTGGACGATCTTGACATGGGCGTCGACGACATCGTGCGCGGCCGCGACCTGCTCCGGTCGAACGCCTTGCAAATCGCCATTCGCCGAGCGCTTATCAAGGCGGGATTCCGCAAGGCGAAAACGCAGGCTTCTGCACCATCGCAGCACGCACCACAATCGCAATACACCCCATATAACCCCGAAAACCCACGGTATGCGCATCTGCCGCTTATCGACAACGCGGCCGGCCGCAGGCTCGCCAAACGCGAGCGCTCTTTGGATATGGGGGCGCTGCGCGCGCATGGCGTCACCGCGGAACAGGTTGTCGGCTATTGTGCGTGGCTGCTTGGTTTGCAGGGCGATTCCGCGCATACCAGTCCGCAGCCGATGAGCGCCGTCGAGGCGTTGCAGGAGTTCGATTGGGGTAAGGTACGGGCCGATACGGCCGACCGCAGTATCAGCCAAGACGATTTCGACGCGTATTTCGGCCTGTGACAACGGCTGGCCGGGTCTCGCCGAATTGCCGAGACGACCCGGTCAGTCCGGAAAACAGCAGAAAACAGCAGAAAATAACGGGAAGCAGTCGACGTTCAGCCGATCCACAGCTCCGAGTCAAGCGGATATTCGTTGACCTTGCAGCCGTCCAAATGCATGGATTGCTCCTGCATCAGCGGCGCCAACTGGCCTTCGCCGGCGCAGGTCGTTTCGTTGTCGATGTGCCCCAGCCGGTGTCCGACCTCATGGTTGATCACCATCGTGCGGTATCGCGCCAGGTTGCCGCCGGCGGCGAGCCATTGTTGCGTGCCGCCGTTCCAACGGTCGTCGTTGACGATCACGTTGTTGTCGACCCTGCAGCTGTATTCCACCGAGCATGATGGCGAGAACGACGTCATTCCCGACGCTTGGGACAGCACGAGATTGAAATCGCAGTTGCCGTCCGTGGATTGGTCGAATATGGCTCCGGCGCGTGGCCATCCGTGTTCGTCGTTGAGGATGCGGAACGCCGCGTTGCCGAATTCGTCGGCCGAACCGACGTTTCCTTTGGTTGCGATGCAGTAATGGTATTGCGTCACCGGTTTGCCGCTGTTTTGCGCGGTTTCCTGCGCTTTGTTCAGAATCGCGGTTTTCTCGTCGTCGCCCAGTGCCGCCGATTGCGCGCTCACCGCTTTGGCGACGGCCTGCTCTTCCTGCGATTGTTTGGTTTCCGGTTTGGTTTTTTTGGCCGTCTTATGCTGATTGGTTTTGGCTGTTTTCTTGGCTGGCTTCTTGGCCGACGTCGAATGCGTGGCTTGTGCCGTCGTCTGCGTGTTCGGCGTCATGCGGACCAGCAGTGCGTGCACGCTGCAGGACGTCATCGATGCGATCAGCAGGAACAGCACGAGCACCAGCACGGCGGCCCTGCGGATGCGAAACGCCTCAAGCCGTTCCCGTTGGCCCATTGTGGCGTCGGCTTTCGGATCGAGCGCACGTATGATACGACGAATCCGCTTCAATCCAGCCTCCCGATATGGTGATGTTTCTCTCTTCGGCAACAGTACCAGTCTCAGTCAACATGCCGAAGCCGCCGACCGCCATGCATACCACCTATGCGTAAGGCCCGCGATTCCGGAGGGAATCACGGGCCTTACCAGCATGCCAGACGAATGCCGGCAATCGTCAAAGTAATGCTCAGGCGAACAGCACCTTGAACAGGAACGCGCCGACGATAGCGCCTGCGATCGGGGCCACGACCGGAATCCAGGCCTCGCCCCAGCGGGAATCGCCCTTGTTCGGAATCGGCAGGATGGCGTGCAGGAGGCGCGGCATGAGGTCGCGGGCAGGGTTCAGACCAGGGCCGGTCGGGCCGCCCATGGAGGTCACGAGGCCCCACACGATGAAGCCGACGACGATGGATGCGGCGGCCGGGTTCGCCTTGCCCCACGGCAGGGACAGGCAGCACAGGGCGCCGAGCACCAGCATGAAGGTGCCGAAGAACTCGTTGAGGAAGTAGTTCACGCGGTCGTTGTGCGCGTCGGTGGTGCAGAAGGTGCCGAGGATGGCTTCGGCATCGTCGGTGTCCTTGTAGTGCGGCAGGTAGGTGACGTACACGATGAGCTGGCCCGCCACTGCGCCGAGCAGCTGGGCGATGATGTACGGCAGGACCTCGTTCCACGGGAACATGCCGTTGACGGCCTGCGCGAGGGTCATGGCCGGGTTGATGTGGGCGCCGGAGACGCCGCCGAACATCAGGACCGGGAACATGACGCCGAAGCCGTAGCCCATGGCAATGTTCAGCCAGCCGGCATGGTAGCCCTTGGTGTTTTTCAGTTCCGCGTTGGCGACAGCGCCGTTGCCGAAGACCATCAGCACGGCGGTGCCGACGAATTCCGCGGCAAGCTTGGTGAAGAGTGTGTATTCCACTGCAGTTTCCTCTATTGCTTCTTCTCTAACGATTCTTACGATTCGTGCGATTCGAGATGAATTGCGATTCCGCTCTGGGCGGACAACAGCGCACTACCTTACTCCGTACGGAGGAAGTAACGCGGCTTTGGGTGGACACATGTCCGAAATACGAAAAAGACCCAAGCCATTGGCTTGGGTCTTGTCTGTGCCCCCTCAGGGATTCGAACCCTGGACACGCTGATTAAGAGTCAGCTGCTCTAACCAACTGAGCTAAAGGGGCGTTGGTCTTGGCGAGGTTTTTGTTCTCGCTGAGCACATGGAGTAAATATACTCAGAATCGGAAAGAACGCAACCCTCGGCGTGTCGCAATCATAAAACCGCTATTTTCCAACGTTTTCAGCAAATCGCCATCTATGGTGCACATCGCGCCATACGACGAAAAATGCGGCGCGATGGCGCCATAAAATCCAAGTAATCACATTTTCTTCACATTCTGCCGCAATGCAACCACTCCGACAGTCAACGGCACGAACTTTTCCATCACACATTTCCACCGCGGCGAGCCGAATAGCACGCATCATCGTCGAGCCCGTCGGCGCGCCAGAGGCCCTTTATAATAAGGCCCATGGCGCGTCACAGGAGTATATGACGCGCATCAAGAAGGAGAAAGGCTTACCTATGGCATGCCCAAATTGCGGTCAGCCGACCATCGAAGGCGCTAAATTCTGCGCCTCGTGCGGCTCACCGCTCACCCAAACGACCGCGGCGGCACCGCAAGCGCCGGCCGCGCCGGAATCCGATGACGGCACCATGCTGTCTTCCGCGCCGCACATGGCACCGGCCCCGCAGATGCCGACCGCTGCCGTCCCGCTGCCCAATAGCGCCGCACCGGCAGCTCCGCAAACCACCGTCCCGCAGCCCACCACACCGCAACCGGCGGCGCAAGCACAGCCGACCGCTCAGGCGCAGGCAACGCAAACGGTGGCACCACAGGCCGCGCCGACGCAGCAGTTCCAGTATGCGCCATCCCCGGCCCCGCAGCCGGCAGCAGCGCCGCAGCCAAGCCAGCCGACCCAGCAAATCGCCCGTCCGGCGGCCGATCCCACCATCACCGCGCTGACCACACCGCAGTCCATGAAGACCATGGGCGCCAGCCTCGGCATCGGTCTCGGCGCGAGCGTGGTGTTCGCGCTGCTCGCATCGATCGTCTTCTTCATGGGCAATGCCGCGGCCAGCAACGGGCTTGCCGGCATTCCGGGCTTTTCCGACACCGCCTCCTTCCTGGGCAACAACGGTGTGTCCGGCTCCGGCCCGAATTTCTTCCAGATTCTCTTCACCGTGATGACGCTCGGCGTTGGCGGTTCGCTGAATCTCAAAACCAGCTCCCAGGGCTTCTCGCTGAGCAATCTCGCATTGACGCCTCGCACGTCAGCGTGACGCTGCCGGTCGGACTGCCCGGCGTGGCATTGGCGATCGGCGCCGCGTTCGGCGCATACATGCTGGCACGCAGGTTCGCGCTTCGTTTCAAGTGGACGGGCGTCATCAGCTCGCTGATCGTCGGCGTGCTGGCCGGCCTGGTGCTGCTGGTCTTCGCCGCCATCTTCCCGGTGACGGTGGGTGGTTCCTACAGCGACTATTCCGCTTCCGCGTCGCTTTCCGGCGTGTCCTTCCGCACGTTCTGCATGGCGTTCCTGCTGTCGGCGGCCGGTGCGCTGGCCGGCTACGCGTTGGCACAGTATGCGGGCGATTCGGGTAACGTCTTCTCCGCCGCTTGGCGTTGGGCGCACCGCGCTCGTGGCTTCGTGCGCACGCTGGTCGAATCGTTTGCGATCTACGGAGTGCTGTTCCTGGTGCTTGGCCTGGTGGCGACGATCGCCATGTCCGCCGCGAACCATCTCGGCGCAGGCGGTCTGCTGCTGGTTCCGCTGCTGTTCCCGGCTCTGCCGCTTATGCTGATTTCGCTGTCCTCGTTCGGCGGCATCGCCTTCTCGACGTCCAGCTACAGCGTCCATACGATCACGTTGTTCAACGTGTCCTCCCTCAGCCAGTATGGCTGGATTCTGTGGATCTGCTTCGTGCTGTTCCTGCTTGCCACGTTCTATATCGCGCTGCGTGAGATCGCGCGCAATATGTACGACCCGTATTACGCGGGCTGGCAGCATACGTGGAAGGCTCCGGTGGCCGCGATGGCGTTCTGGCTGGCCGCAGAGTTCCTGTTCACTTATTTCGCGGCGGGATACGCCTCGTCCAGCATGTCGATGACGGCTCCGATGTGGTATTTCCTCGTCGCCGGCATCTGGGCGTTCCTGATCGAGGTGATTACGATGACGTTCGGTCCGACGCTGGTGGCGTCCCTGCCGGGCATGTGGCGGATCGTCGTCGGTGGCACCGTGCAGCAGACCCCGCAGAACGTGGTCGATTACGTCAAGTCCTGCGATCCGTCCTACGGCATGAAGAAGACCTCTGCCACGGCGAGCGCCACGACCGCAACAGCGACCATGCCGACGGCTTCGGCTGCCGCACAGCCGGCCAATCCAACTACTCCGGCAGCTCCGGCCGCATCGGTCCCCCAGCCCGCGACGCCGGCTGCACCAATGCCCGCGCCCACCGCTCCTACCGCAACGCCTGTTTCACAGGCCGTTCCACAACCGGTCGCCCCGACGTCCATGCCCAATACGACAACGGGCAACACGGCAACGGGTGCGGTGCCGCTGCCGCAATCGCCAGCAGGCGCGGCTTCTATGCCGGTCGCAGCTCCGGGGGCAGGTCAGCCGCTCGACCCAAAAACTAAGAAGACGATCCTTATCGGCGGCATCGTGATTGGTGCCCTGATTGTGTTGGGCATTGTCTACGGTGTGCTCAACTCGACCGTCTTCAGCGCGAAATCCGTGGCGCAAAGCTATCTGACGGCGATTGCCGACGGCAAGTATGACAAGGCCAATGGCATCGCCGATCCGCAGGTGGGCAAGGACCAGCTCAAGCTGCTGTCCGACGCCGTGGCGAAGGCCGACAACGCCACGATCGTCAACCCGCATATCGATAGTGTCAAAACCGTCGAAGGCGTGGCCAAGGTCAACGTGACGTATTCGCTGAACGGCAAGAACGTCAACGATTCGCTCACCATCAACAAGGACGGGTCGAAGTTCCTGCTGTTCCCGAATTGGAAGATCTCGAGCCCACTGCTCAAGACCATCACCGTGTCGGTGCCCAATGCCGTGGAATCGTTGTCCGTCAACGGTGTTGACGTGACCGCGAAGAATGCGGAGAAGTCGGACAGCGGCACGTGGACGCTGCGCGTCTACCCGGGTTCGTACAAGGTGTCGATCGGCAAGTCGGGGTATGTCACCAGCGCATCACCATGGTGCGCACGAACGCGGACTCCGATGCCGCCGATCTCAAGATCATGCCTACGGCCAAGCTTAAGGAGGACTTGAGCAAGGCCGTGAACGCCAAGCTGGACGAATGCGCGAAGTCCACCGACTACGCGCCGGAAGGCTGCCCGTTCGGCTTCGACCTGTACGACGAGGACTACTACCGCAACTTCGCGTGGTCCATCAGCGTCTATCCGAAGCTGTCCGACATCGATCTCGATTACGGCACGTTCTCCACCCGGCAGGGCAAGGCGAAGTGCACGTATGAAGAGAAGAATTTCGACGATTCGTGGGAGTCTCAGGACGACAGCACCCACTTCACCGTCAACGGCAGCTTCAGCATCAGGGATGGCAAGCTCAGCGTCACGATTGACGATGAGGACTGATGCTGGCTAAAGAGCGGATATAGGAAAATCCCCCGCACCAATCGGTACGGGGGATTTTCGATGCTTAAGCTCAGACGTGTTTCAGCCTGAAGTCATTCACCGCCGGTCCGTAAGGACGTCGAGCGGTGAATGGGGCGAAATCACTCAGCGACGACCTTCACGAAGAAGTTGGCGGTGATTTCCGGGTGCAGGGCGACGGTTGCCGGGAAGTCACCGGTGGTCTTGATCGGCTCAACGGTGATGTTCTTCGGGTTGACCTCAACCTTGGAGGAGAGCGCGATGGCGATCTTCTCTGCGGAGATGCCGCCGAACAGCTTGCCGGACTCGGAGACCTTGGCAGCGATTTCGACGGTGGAGCCTCGATGATTTCCTTGGCGGCAACAGCCTCTTCGCGGGTGGCGACGGCCTTGGCCAGACGAGCGCGCTTCATGGCCTCGATCTGGGCGGCGGCACCTTGGACCAAGCGAAAGCCAGGCCCTGCGGGAACAGGTAGTTGCGGGCGTAGCCGGACTTGACGGCCACGACGTCACCCGGGTGACCCAGGTGGTTGACGGACTTGGTGAGAATAACCTTAGTTTCAGCCATTGTTCAAACCTCTCTAAGATCAGCGGCCGGACGTGGCGTACGGCAGCAGGGCCATCTCGCGGGCGTTCTTGATAGCCTTGGAGATCTCGCGCTGCTCCTGCACGGTGACACCGGTGATACGACGGGAACGAATCTTGCCGCGATCGGAGATGAACTTACGCAGCAGGGCGACGTCCTTGTAATCGATCTCGGTGACCTTGGCGGCCTTCAGTGGATTCGGCTTCTTCTTAAACGGCTTGACCGGCGGCTGCGGCCTCTTGCGTGACATCTTGATGTTCTCCTTAAAATCTGGAAATACTGCGATTAAGCTGCTTGTTTCGCTGTTCGCCTATGTTGCGGACGGGGTTCGGTCCGTCAGAATTCCGGTTCGTCGCTGTCGCCGCCGAATTCGGAGGAACCTCCGAAGGACTGGGACGCGCCGAAGGAACCGAAGGACGAGCCGGAGTTATCCGAGCTTGACCACGGGTCCGAGGCCGGAGCGGACTGTGCGGGAGCGGCGTTGACCGGAGCGGAGGCTCCACCCTGATATCCGGCGCCGCCAGCATAGCTGGAGCCACCCTGATATCCGCCGTTGTTGCCGCCGAAACCACCGTTGTTGTTGGCGTTGTTGTAGCCGCCGCGATTGCCGCTGAAGCCTCCGTTGCCGGACGAGCTTTGACGGGTCACCTGGGCGGTCGCGTAGCGCAGGGACGGGCCGATTTCGTCGACCTGCATCTCGATGACGGTTCGCTGGGAACCGTCCTGCGCCTGGTAGGAACGCTGCTGCAGACGGCCTTGCGCGATGACGCGCATGCCCTTGGACAGACTCTGCGCGCAATGTTCGGCCATGTCGCGCCACGCGGAGCAGCGCAGGAACAGGGCCTGACCGTCTTCGAACTGGTTCGAGTTACGGTTCCAGGTGCGCGGAGTGGAGGCGATCGTAAAGCTGGCGACGGCGGCGCCGCTGCCAATGGTACGAATTTCCGGATCGGCCGTGAGGTTGCCCACCACGGTGATTACAGTTTCACCTGCCATGTCGTTACCTACTTACTTTGCAGCTTAGAAAGCTTGGTTTACTTACTTGCGAAGAATCTTCGTACGGATGACGGATTCGTTCAGGTTCAGCAGACGATCGAGTTCGTCGCTGGTGGCCGGCTCAGCGGAGTAGTTGACCACGACGTAGTTACCTTCGGTCTTGCCGGCGATTTCGTAGGCAAGCTTGCGACGGCCCCAGATGTCGATGTTCTCGACGGCACCGCCTTCCTTGGTGACAGTTTCCAGATACTGCTCGGTCAGCTTCTTCAGACCGCGCTCATCCAGCTCAGGATCAGCAATGAACATCAGTTCGTACTTATGCGCAGACATCACCCACCTCCTTCGGACTATCGGCCATGGACCTTCCATGGCAGGAGTGTGTATGCGTGCTGCCTTCAGGCATCGATAAGTCGCAATGAACATATGGATACGATTGATGGCAACTTGTACAGGCTACCCCGACGCCGCGACGTATCGAAACGGCGTCTGCCGGGTGCGAAATCACGTGCGGAGGCAAGCGAAAAGCCCCGCTCGCAAGCGGGGCTTAATCGCAAAAAATCGTAATAAATCCTGAAATGTCGCGAGAGCCGTATGGCAATCGCGCGAAATATCAGGCGTAGATGTTGCGCGGGCGCATGTCTTCGGGCAGGCCGTTGAGCAGCGTCGAAACGGAGCCGGATTCGAACACGGAGCGGATGCCAGCGGCCAGCAGCGGGGCCACGGACAGGACGGTCATGTTCGGCAGGCGCTTCTCTTCGGACACCGGAACGGTGTCGGTGAGGACGATTTCGCGTGCGCCGCAGTTCTTCAGGCGTTCCACGGCCGGGCCGGACAGCAGGCCATGGGTGGCGACAAGCGTCACGGACTTCGCGCCGGCGTTGTTCAGCGTGCGCACGGCCTCGCAGATGGTGCCGGCGGTGTCGATCATGTCGTCGACGACCACGCAGTCGCGTCCCTTCACGTCACCGATGATGCCGTGTGCCTCGGCATGGTTCGGGCGCGTGGTGTCACGGGTCTTGTGGATGAAGGCGAGCGGCAGTCCGCCGAGCTTGGCGGCCCACTGTTCGGAAACCTTGATGCGGCCGGCGTCCGGGGACACGATGGTGGTGTTCTCCAGCGGCATGCTGTTGCGCACGTAGTCAAGCAGGATCGGCATGGCGGTCAGATGGTCGACCGGGCCGTCGAAGAAGCCCTGCTCCTGGGCTGCGTGCAGGTCGACCGTCATGATGCGGTCAGCGCCGGCGGAACGGAACAGGTCGAACATGAGGCGTGCGGTGATGGGCTCGCGGCCTGATGCTTCTTGTCCTGGCGGGAGTAGCGAGGAACGGCGCGACCACGGTGATGGAACGTGCGGAGGCGCGCTTCATGGCGTCCACCATGATGAGCTGCTCCATGATCCACTTGTTGATCGGCTCGGTGTGGGCCTGCATCACGAAGGCGTCGGCGCCACGGACGGGCTCGGTGTAGCGCACGTACATCTCGCCGTTGGCGAAATCGTATGCGGTGGTCTCAAGTACGTCGGTTCCCAGGTATTTTGCGGTTTCCTGAGCCTGCTCGGGGTACGCGCGACCCGTCACCAGAGCCAGTTTCTTATCCGGAGTGCCTTCGAGAATCGCCGACATGCTTGCCTTCCCAATTGTTCGGTGCGTGAAATTAAGCCAAACTCCAATATAACAACGTGGGTGCCCACGCCACGCGGCTTCTGTGGAAGCGCCTCCCCGTTCCGTCTACTCGGCGTCGGCGAAGGCCTCACGAATCTGCGCCGCGGTGCCGTAGGATGCCTGCGCGCCATATCCAGTGGCCGCGTAGGCCGACACATACGAGGCGAGTTCCGCGGACTGCGACAACGTCATGCCGGAGGCCAGGCCGGCCAGCACGGTACCCATGAACGAATCGCCGCAACCGGTGGTGTCTACTGCCTTGACCCGCACCGGAGCGATGCGCTGGATGCGATGCTCCGGATCGTCCGCCGTGCCATCAAGCACTACGGAGCCGTCGCCGCCGAGCGTCACAATCGCCTGTTCAAACCCGAATCCGCGCAACTTATCGAACGCGTGACGCCAGTCGAACGCGTCCCAATCATCATCCTCCGGTTCCGCGATGCCGAGCAGCTGCGCCATCTCATGCTCGTTGACGAGCAGGATGTCGGAGGCCTCGACCAGCTCCACCGGCAGGGAGGGGGTGAACGGCGAGTCGTTGAGCAGCACCTTCACGCCCGCTTCGTGGCACATGCGTGCGGCCGCGGTGACGGTTTCGATGGGGCTTTCCAGGCACAGGCCGAGCACTGTGGAGTGGGTCAGCGCGTCACGCACGGATTCGACGTAGTCGACGGTCACCTGCGCGTTGGAGCCGGGCGAGTACACGATGGTGTTCTCGCCGTGCGCGTCCACGGTGATGACGGTGGTGCCGGACGGGCCGAGCACGCGGCGCACGTGCGTGGTGTTGACGCCCGCTTCGCCGAGCGCTCCGAGCAGGAAGTCGGCGTTGTTGTCGGAGCCGACCGCGCCGAACATCTGCACGGTGGCGCCGATGCGTGCGGCCGCCGCGGCCTGGTTGCCGGATTTGCCGCCTGGCAGCAGCTGCAGCGGACCGCCGGTGATGGTCTCCCCCGGCCCTGGCAGACGCTGTGCGGTGACGGTGTAATCCGCATTCATCGAGCCGATTACGGACACTGTGCCGTGGATGCGGTCCAATGCAGAGAGAACTTCAGTCGCACTCATCTTTGACTTCCTTACATTAATTAAATAAAAAGGAGATTTGCGGAATATTGTTTTTCAGTATTCGCAATTATCGCAAATCTCCATTGTTTATATTGAGGATGTTATGTGCGATTATTTAGCCGATTCCTCGGTTTCCAACGCATGGTTGCCTTCGTAGATCTTTTTCTTGAAGACGAAGAACACGATCAGACCAAGCAGTGCGGTACCGGCGGCGATCAGCAGCAGGTTGGAATAGTTGGCGGCGTCACCGGTAGCACCGGTGACGGAACTGCCTGCGAGGGCGTTGGAGCCGAGCAGGCTGCCGATGATGGCAATGCCGATGGACGGAGATACGTTCATAGCCAGATCGTTCATGCCGACGCCACGACCAGATTCGTCCTTCTCAATGGTGCCGAGCACGGTGGAAACGACTGGAGAGTACATAAGGCCACAGCCCGCGTAGAACACGCATGCGCACAGGTCAGCACCACAAAACCGGAGTTCACGCAGAATGCCGCGCCGGTCCATCCCAGGAACATGAGGGTGCCTGCGGTCACGATGCCGGCCTTGATGCCGATCTTGCGGATGATCATGCCGGAGCAGGTGCCCACCACAGCGGCGACCACGAAGGCCCACACGATGTGCAGGGAAACCTGGGTGGTGGTCATGCCGTAGATGTTGGTACCAATGGCATTGAAGATCGGGCTCAGTGCGTAGTTCACGAAGTAGAACACGAGGATCAGACAGATGGCGCGCAGCCAACGGGTGTTCTTGAAGAACGCCGGGGTGATGAACGGGTTGGAGGCCTTGTTGATGTAGAAGCGAATGCCACGAACAGCAGCAGGGAGACCACGAGCATCCACCAGGACATGTAGGAGAAGAACAGGGTCAGGAACGCGGTGGCGAAGCCGAAGATCACGAAGCCGAACGCGTCGACCTTCTGGCCGTTGCCGCTCTTGGACGGGAGGGTCTTGAGCAGGATCGGCAGGAACAGGATGGTGACGGACGGGATCAGGAACAGGAACTGCCATGCGATGGAGCTGAGCATGCCGGCCGCGAACACGCCGATGGAAGCGGACAGCTGGTATGCGGCGGTGAACAGGCCGAAGAAGATGACCTTCAGGTCGTTGCGCAGGTATTTGGTGGCCACCACCAGGAAGGCGGAGCCTGCCACCTGCTCGCCTGCGGTCTGCAGCACTCGAGCGATGATCACGGTCCACAGGTTCGCGGCGAAGAAATAGTTGGCCACGAAACCGAAGATGGAGCCGATGAACAGGGTCACGAGGCCGAAGGTGACGAGCTTCTTCAGGGAGACGAAGTCACCGAGGGATCCATAGATGAAGCACACGATGCCGAGCACGATGCTGGGGAACGCGGTGATGAGGGACGCCTGCGCCGGCGCGCCGACGTCGGCGCCGACCTGCTGGAACACGAGGTTGAATCCCTGCAGGCACAGGGTGCCGAGCACGAAGGTGATCAGCAGCGGAATAAGGGCGCGGACGGCCATCTTGTTGCTGGTCACCGGATCGTCGAACGGGTCGACGGGGGCTTGCGATGGTGCGGTGTTGACTGCCGTTGCGGCTGCGTTGCTGGTAGACATGTCAGTTCTTCTTTCGCTTCTTCGCTTGGTTTTTGTGATGTTGTGTTGCGATTATTTCGATGGTGATTCCGTGGTGAGGGTTGCGCGGGAAACGCTCCGTGGAACGTTTCCCGCGCGAGCCGTCGTTCACTGCGCTTTTGCGGCGAGGCCGGAGATGCGGGTCATGAATTCGTTGAGGAACCTCGCACGTCCACGCCGACGGCGACCTTCATGGTCTTGACCGGGTCGTTGAGGCGGGTTTCGTCGCCGATGGTGCGTCCGCGGGTCGGGCCGTCCACGTCGACCTTCATGTTGATGTCGAGCGTGGTGACGAGCGTCGGGTCGACGGCGACGCCGACGGCGAGCGGATCGTGCAGACCGCAGCCGCCGAGGTGCGGCGAGGTGGTCTCGTAGGCCTTGATGTAGAAGTCGGTCATGTCCGCGAGGAACTTGCCGGCCTTGGTGCCGAGGCCGCGCCACTGCTGGGTTTCCTTATAGGTGAGCAGGGTCTGCAGGGTTACGTCAAGGCCGATCATGGTGGTCGGAGCGCCGGAACGGAACAGGTAGTCGGCGGCTTCCGGATCCTGCGAAATGTTGGCTTCCATGCAGGCGTTGCAGTTGCCCGGCACGGTCAGCGCGCCGCCCATAAGCACGATTTGGCCGATTTCATCCTTGATTTCCGGTGCTTTCTTCAATGCGGCTTCGATGTTGGTCATCGGGCCGGTCGGCACGTAGACGAGATCCTTGCCATAAGTCTTCACTGCGTCGATGATGAAGTCGACCGCAGATTCGGTTTCGACGGAACGGTTGGAATCGGGGATTTCCACGTCGCCGATGCCGTTGTCGCCGTGGATGAATGCGGAGATCGGCAGCACTTCGAAGTGGTCGGTGGTGCTGGAGTGCGGCAGGCCTTGATAGACCTTGACTTCCGGGTGGCCGAGCAGGTCGGTCACAGCCAGCGCGTTGCGCACACCCTGCTCGACGAGCACATTGCCGTAGGTGCCGGTGATGCCGATCAGCTCGACTTCCGGGCTTCCCAGGGCATACGAAATAGCGAGTGCGTCATCAACGCCGGTATCAAGATCAAGAATCATCTTTTTCATGTGTATGCCTTTCCTCTTTGACGGGCCTGACGACGGTCCGCCACCATACGGGTGCGTCGTCAGTTATACATCGAGCGCATTCTCGATTGTGTTGTGTTGACAAGATTTATGATAAAGCGTTTTATCAAGAACGCAAATTCGGCACTACCATACGGCGTGTTGCTTTTATTTCCAACAATTTAACCGTATAAGAAACTCCGACGACACTTTAATCAAGATTTATCAGCGCCACCCGTCTCATCATGATCCGCAGGTATCTAAAAATCCTCAATCCTACGCGCAGGCGGCCTGCACCAGTTTCGGCGTCAACACCTTAACTTGCGGTTCGGCAAGCCACGGCCGGCCCACGTCCGCTCCAGCGCCACCCCCATTGACCACGCCGTCAATCCGCCCGCCCAGCATGCCCCAGCAGGCCGCGGCGAGATCGCCCACGCTCTGCTCTACGGTGGTCATACGCCAGCCCAAGCCGAATCGCTTCAGAATATTGTCGTATCCAATCACCTGCATGTCCTCGGTGACGTGCAGCCCACGCTCCGCCATGCGCTGGCGGAAGCCGAGCGCCATCACGTCGTTGCAGCAGAACACCGCGGTGGCACCACCGTCGATGATCCGGTCGGCCGCGCGGTAACCGCTGGCGAAACGATAGTCGCCAGCGACGCACAACGAGGGATCGAACCGCTCCCCCGCCCGCTCGATCGCATCCACGAAACCACGGCGACGGTCGGCCGCGCTCGACTCCGCCACATCGCCCGTCACAATGCCGATGCGCTTGTGCCCGCCTTCCAGCAGGTACTGGGCCGCAAGCCGACCGCCGAGATAGTTGTCGAAGCCGACCGCGTCACACCAACCGCATTGCGTCAGTCGGTCGATGAGCACCACCGGGCAGGTGACACGCTCCACGTCCTCACGCAACGCGGCGCCGGCACCGGCCGCGCAGGATTCGCGCGCGGGAATCAGCAGCACGCCATCCACCCCACGTGACGTCAGCCTGCGCAGCAAAGCCTGTTCCGACTCACGCGAATCATCCGAATTGGCCACAATCAGCGAATACCCCTGCGCCGCACACTCATCCTCCACGCATTTGGCGAGCGCCGCGAAGAACAGGTTTTCGATGTCGGGCACGATGAGCGCCACGAGCTTGGATTGTTTGGTGATGAGGCTCCTCGCGTTCTGATTGGGCACGTAGTTCAACTGTTTCACCGCCCGCGCGATCGCCTCGCGTTTCTCCGTGGAAACACGCGCCGGCCGATCATTCAGCACCAGCGACACCGTGGTCACGGACACTCCCGCCGCCGCAGCCACATCCTTCAGCGTTGCCCTTCGCGCCATCAGCTACCCCCTGTAAAACGTTTCTCCTACCAGCATAAGCCCTTCAGCTCGCACTCGCCACCACCCCTCTTCCCGTCGCGCCCGCCACACCTATCGCGCGCCCGCGTCCACAACGATCACAGCCCTTGTGCCCGGTAGCGTGCTTCGGTGGCGGCTTTGGCCGGCTCCCACCAATCGCGGTGCGTCGCATACCAGTCGACCACGTCGTGCAAGCCGCTTTCGAAATCCGTATGCGCCGGCTTCCAACCCAATTCGGCACGCAGCTTGGACGAGTCAATCGCATACCGGCGGTCATGCCCCGGCCGGTCGCGCACCCAATCGAACGCGTCTTCCGGCTGCCCCATCAACCGCATTATCATGCGCAGCACGGCGATGTTGCTTTTCTCGCCGTCCGCGCCGATCAGATACGTTTCGCCGATGCGACCGCGCGTCAGAATCTCCCATACCGCCGAAGAGTGGTCTTCCGTATGAATCCAGTCGCGCACGTTCTCGCCGGTGCCGTACAGTTTCGGCCGCGCGCCTTCCAGAATGGATGTGATCTGTCGTGGAATGAATTTTTCCACATGCTGGTATGGCCCGTAATTGTTGGAACAGTTGGAAATGGTGGCGCGCAGGCCGTATGTGCGCGTCCACGCGCGCACCAGATGGTCGGACGCGGCTTTCGACGCGCTGTACGGGCTTGACGGGCGGTACGGCGAGTTTTCGCCGAATCGCGCCGGATCGTCCAACGCCAGGTCTCCGTACACTTCGTCGGTACTGATGTGGTGGAATCGCACGTCGTATTTACGCGCGGCCTCCAACAGCCGCATCGTGCCCTCCACGTTCGTGCGGATAAACGGTTCCGGGTCGAAGATGGAATTGTCGTTATGTGATTCCGCCGCGAAATGCACGATGGCGTCGCAGCCGGGCACAATGCGTTCCAGCAGCGACGCATCGCAGATATCGCCGATGACAAGTTCGACCTGCGATTGCGGCAGCCCGTCGATGTTCGCCGGATTGCCCGCATACGTCAGCTTGTCAAGCACGGTGATGTGCACGTCCGGATGATTGCGCGCCACGTACCGTACGAAATTCGCGCCGATGAACCCGCATCCGCCGGTTACCAGAATATGTTTCGGTTTGAATCCCTGTTCGCTCACTGTTTCAGCAACCGCCTTCCCGATTCCAACATTACGAATGCAAACAAAGGCGCATAAGGAAGGAAATACCTGAATTGCATACCGTCGACTCCGATTAGCCCATCCGCATCGTATTGCAGCCACAAGGCAAGGTAAATCAATACAATATCTCCGATACAGACCACCGCGATCAACCATGCGTATGGTAAGGAAAGCACACCGCATGCATTTATAGAACCATTGGCAGTCCTAACCGGATTCTTTCGGCGGCTTTTGACACAAGCATTCACCACACTGGCCACAGCCAACACGACTACAGAAACCACAATTGCCAACCAACACGCGGCAATCATGATGCTGTCCGTCCTGTTATTCATATTCGATTGAGCATGCGTTATCGCCCATGCGATGTTCTTCACAGCATCCAACATGGCGACAGGATCCGTTAGCAACGCATGCTTGCGCTCGCTCATTTGTTTGTACGAAACCAGCATCGGACAATTCGTATACCAAGCATTGACGCCCAACCAGAATATGGTCCATACGCCAGACGCGACCACGCCTATCAACAATGGCACAGCCCGACCACGATTCACACGCCAGCGACCGGAAACTCTATCAAACATCAACGGAATAACCAGCAAAACCAATGGCATGTACACAAACTTGCACATTGCCAATAGCACGCTCGTTACCGCAAGCGCCACTGCTCCACGTTGTGATCGTTTACCAATAATTTCCCGGAACAGCAAACAGGAGAACAGAATCATCACAGCTTGCGTCAGCGAATCCGCAGAGATGGAAAATGAGGCAAGTCGAAGCATTTGAGGAACGCATAGCAATAGTCCAACCGGAATACGCCATTTTGGCAATGCCATAACCGCGCAGTACATGAGTAATGCGTAGACAGCTATCATGCATATTTCTGCCAATCGATATGTTGTTCCAGATCTCAGATTAAATAATCGGCCTACAGCAAAACCCAGCAATTGCGGAGCATATACAATCGGTGAATTTGTTGCCGTATTGTTGAACGGCAGGTCAACCGTTGCGGACGCCTTGTTATTAGCAATAGACTCCGGAATCACAATTCCTGGATCATATCCGTCATATTGCTCCAGGGAATACTGCATCCAACTGCGATCGACCGCGCCACCGACTACCCCTGTCTCAGCATTATGCAACATACTTCTTGAAGTAACTGGCCGCGCAATTACATCCCCGTTGAGTATGGAGTCAATTCGATAAACATGCGTCCAAATATCCGGCACATGACCAGGCTTGGTAATAGTCATGAAAAACATGCCTTCAAGCAACACGCACAACGCCACCAACACTGGCATGCATCGAAAAATCTTCTTCCCCTTCATACCGCCACTATCGCATAACTATTTGACTGCGCTTAAGAACATGCCTTGGTTTCATTCATCATTCAGATACCCACCAGCTACCATCAAGACACCTACTCGTCCAGACACACTGGCTAATATATAGCTCGGTTTTACATGCTCATGAGCCCCCGTTTACATAAGGGTTATTTGCCGTGAAGGAAGCGACGATGCCTTATATCCAGTCTGCCGTTCATGCCTTCGAGCCTTCATACGCCAGACATCCCAAACAATCGTTTACCGGCGGCATCTACCAGCCACTGGCCGATGAGAGCATGACAGATACCCCCTCTTATTTCAAGGCACGTCACCGTGCCGAGTTGTATACGCAGAAAACTCTCCTTCATGCGGAACCCGCACACCGAAGCATCTACATACCGGCGACGGAAGTATCCCCTGCACCATGTGATACGGATATTCTTGCGATTACGGACGAGCAGCATACTTCCTCTTTTGCCGCAGAGGAACAAGTTAACGGCAATCACGCATTACAGGCGATGCCGAGCACTCTTCAAACGGTTCGGACAGCGCTGACGACTGCTGAACATAGCTTAAAACGAACGGGTTACGCTATTGCCAGCGCGACCCGCACCACTGCATGCGCCGCACGTACCGCTGCGACCACGGTGCGTAACGCATGGCGCACCTTCACGAGTTTCAAAGCCGTCCAGCTTATCATCAAGTTCTTCCGGGGTGCGCATGCCTTGTGGAAGAAGCGCCATCGTTTCTCTTTTTCTTTCTATGCAATCATTCTTATAACCCTCACCACATTCGAAACATTGTTTATCCAATGGGGCATGTATTCCGAACCCGAGTACAAAAAAGGCGAGGATATCAGCGAAGCCGTAAAACAGGCATCCAGCATCGTTGGACAGTTGGCACATTTTATTAGTCAAATCTGGTTCGACAAAAACTACATTTTCTTACTTAATCTCATTATTCTCGCAGTCGCCTACCTCACGCTCATATTCATAATTAATCGTTTTTGGATAGCAACAGCAATTTTTAGCACAGTCATGACCGTTTACGCCGTGGCGAACCACATCAAAATTGAATCTCGCAATGAACCCGTGCTTCCGGCTGATCTTAATTTCATCACCGGAGGCAACACTGGACAGTTAGCATCCTTCATCCCTCAAAGCAGTCAAGGACTTGTCAATACAGCAGTTAGCGGTGTCATATGGCTTGTCGTCATTTGCATTATCATGCAGTTTATCGATGGACGTAATGCCGTCATCTACTGTTCCTGGCGGCACCCTTTCACCGGAATTAAGAACCTTGCCGGCACGCTCACTCGCATTGTAGCCGCATGCTGCAGTTTCGCACTGTGTTTTTCCTTCGTATGGGGATTTGGCAACGAAGGATACTGGTCAACAGATTTCGCAAAAAATCTTGGAGATAGTCCACAGATCTGGAATGGCCTCGCAGATTCCACGAACAATGGTCCTGTTGTGAATTTCCTGCGTCTCGCGCACACAAAGACCATGGATAAACCCAATGGATATTCGCAAGAAGCTATGGAAAAAATCTCTCGGAAATACACGGAACAGGCAAAACAGCTTAATCAAACCCGAACCGAAAACATGACCGACAACACTGTCATCATGGTACTTTCCGAAACGTTCTCGGATCCAACTCGGGTGCCTGGCGTCAGCTTCTCCGAAGATCCAATGCCAAATATTCGTCATGTCAAAGCCCAAACAACTTCCGGTCTGATGCTTTCCCCGGGCTACGGAGGCGGCACCGCAAATATTGAGTATCAAGCTTTGTCCGGCTTGTCCATGGCAAATTACAGTTCCACATTATCCATTGCCTATCAGCAGCTGGTACCATCCTCAAATGGGCGCCTACGCTCAATCAAGCTTGGGACAAAGCCAACGGAAAGGGCTCATCCATCGCATTCCACGCTTACAACCGCAACATGTACTTCCGTGATTTGAATTACAAAAAATTTGGCTTCTCGAAGTTTTATGCCACAGATGGCACACCACAATTGAAAGGCCTACGACCACTTGGCTCTGCTTGGTATGCCTCGGATGAGTCCTTCTACTCAGAAGTACTCAAAAAGATTTCATCTTCTGACCAGAAGAAGTTCTATCAAGTTGTCACCATGCAGAACCATATGCCTTATGAAGATTTTTATCCTGATAATCAATTTAAGGATGAAGATACTTCTTCAAATTTGCAGGATGATGAGAAACAAAATATTGAGACCTACACAAAGGTCTAAGCTATACGGATCAAGCAACAACTGAATTCTTGAATCAGCTCAACCATATCGATAGGCCAATCACCGTCGTATTCTATGGAGATCATCTACCTGGGATTTACTCCACGGCATATTCCAGCAAAGATAATATTCTCGGACTGCATGAAACTGATTATTTCATCTGGTCTAACGATGCTTCGAAATCGGCAGGCACCAAACTAGATGATGTCTCCAGCGCTTACACATCATCAAATTACTTCTCCGCACAGCTAGCCTCACATCTCAATGCAAAAGTCAGCCCCTATCTGGCTTTCCTGACGAAGATGCACGAAACCATCCCGGCAATCTCTATCCCCTCGTCGGCCGGAGGCAATACTGATGAACCGGTTTATCTTGATGCAGCAGGTAATCGCATTAATAACAAACAGCTTTCCAAAGAAGCCAAGACAATGCTTCATGATTATCAACTCATTCAGTACGATATGAACGTCGGCAAGAATTATCTGAAGGATACCGGCTTTGTCGATTTACCTCAATGATTTGTCTACAATAGCCTGAGATGGTAGTAAAACAAAAGGCAGGTTACTCTTATGAAGATTGCGGTTGCTGGTACTGGCTACGTAGGGTTATCTATCGCATTACTGCTTTCTCAGCATAACGAGGTCCACGCGCTCGATATCGTCCCCAAGAAAGTCGAGCTGCTCAACAATGGCAAAAGCCCGATTGTTGACCCGGTGATCACCGATTTTCTGAAAAAAAATGCTTCCGGCGAGCGTCCACTTAACTTCCACGCTACGGTTAACGCACAAGAGGCATACGCAGACGTCGATTTCGCAATAATTGCGACACCAACAAATTACGATGAGAAAAAGAATTACTTCGACACTTCTAGTGTTGAAGACGCAATTACCGCAGTGCGTCAGTACTCACCGCACGCTTGGATTATCATTAAGTCCACTATTCCAGTTGGATATACGCAACAACTTCGCGAGAATCTAGATGACAATCACATTCTTTTCTCCCCGGAATTCTTGCGCGAAGGGCACGCACTATACGACAATCTGCATCCAAGCCGCATCGTAGTGGGCGCTCCGCAAAACAACGCTGAATCCGTTCAGGCAGCACGGCAATTCGCCACATTGCTTGCCGAAGGTGCAGACCCCTCAGAAAACAACCGTACGAATAGCGACGGCAGCACCGGTATCCCCACACTGGTGGTTGGCACCACCGAGGCCGAAGCCATCAAGCTATTCGCTAATACGTATTTGGCTCTACGAGTGGCATATTTCAATGAACTTGATACCTATGCGGAAAGTCGAGGTCTGAACACCCGCGAAATCATCGATGGCGTATGTCTTGATCCACGCATCGGTGACGGTTATAACAACCCCAGCTTTGGCTATGGCGGATACTGCCTGCCGAAGGACACTAAGCAACTGCTGGCCAACTATAATCAGGTGCCGCAGAACCTTATCGAAGCTATTGTGGACGCTAACCGCACCCGCAAGGAGTTCGTTGCCTCTGAGGTGATGGAACGTATCAAAGACGTTCAAAATCCTGTCATCGGCATTTACCGGCTGACCATGAAATCTGGTTCCGATAATTTCCGCCAGTCCGCCATCCAAGATGTGATGAAACAGTTCAAAGCAAATGGCGTTCCCGTACTTATTTACGAGCCACATTGGATAAGCCCGACTTTCAAGGCAGTGAAGTCACTCACAATCTCAGCGAATTCAAAGAACGTTCATCCGTGATCGTGGCTAACCGCTGGAACAATGATCTCAATAATGTGGCTTTCAAGGTCTACACACGCGATCTGTTCCGCAGAGACTGATTTATCAACAGCTTATCTTGTTGGTGTTTGCCCAAATAGGAATATTCTGGACAAACACCAACAGCAGCATCACCGCTTGCCTTGGACTTTGCGGGCCACCACCTTCATCAGTTCACGCTGCTTGGAACCGGTCGGAGCCAGTACATCCACGTACTTGCGGATGGGGCTGTCCTCCGCGATCGCACGCTCATGATGTTCCGGCGGAGCGGGACGTTCCACACCACTCATTGTTGCGATCATCTGCGCCATGAAAGGCGTTTCCTGCGCATAACTCCAGTACAACGAGGCGAAATCGCACCATGGATTCTTCCATGGCTTGTCGAAACCGGCGTAATGCACGATTTTCGGAGCCTTACGCGACGTCATGTATGCCTTATACACATTGGCTGGCGCGAAATCGAATACGCCATTGACGCGTCCGGCGCAGTCGTGCATCACATTCCACGAATAATCCAGGTACGTGACCAGGCCTTCGCATTCCACGTTCAAAATATCCTGGTCGTTATAGATGTATCCGGGTTCGGAGGCGATTTCCAGCCATTCGTGGACGGTATGGATCTTGCGCATACGCTCGAGGTTCATCACCAGCACGCCGGCCTGGAAGTAGCCGTACGCATCGCGCATATGCAATTGCTTGCGCACGTATCCGGCCCGTTCGCCGTTTTTCATATTGAGATTGCCGATGAAGTCGATATCAGGCACGGCGGCAATCGCATTATCCCCAAGTTCAATATCGAACAGTTCGGCGACATCGCCATTGACCACCAAATCGCAATCCAGATACAGCAGCTTCGAATAGAACGGCAACGCCTCCTGGATGATGAAACGGTAATACGTTTCGATGCTGATATGCGCATTGCTGGTGGTGAGATTGAAGCCAGCCAAGTAACGGCTCACATCGAAGAAGCGGATCACGGCATTTGGGAACCGTTCGAAAAACTGACGTATGTTTTGCTTGTTCGCGTCGGAGATATTCCGTTCCAATACGATCACATCATATGAACGATCTTTGGAAGCGTTCTTCAGCATCGAATAGATGGTGGTGGTGAGCATCGGCACATAGTTGTTGTCTGCGGCGAACACCACCGGCACCACGTTCTTGTATCCGGCATCAAGCGGCTTGAGGACGGTGGCCGGTTCCGGATGCAGGAAATGCACGCACTGCAGTCGCTTGATCTTCCAATGCGCGCCGGTGCGCTGCTTGTGCGCAATGAAGATGTTGAGCAGCCGTTCCGAAAGATGCCCCACCGTACGTGTGGTCTGCACGTCCATTTTGCTGAAATCGGTTGCCGCAGCGAACTCATCAAGCAGTGGGAACAGCCATTCGTTGTATTCGAAGAAAATGTCTTTCTTCATAATGAACATATTGCAGAATGCCGCAGTTCGACCGTTGAGCACGGCGTCGGCATCCACTCTGTAGTCGGGATGGCGCATGCACAAAATGTCATACATGTGGCGCAGGTCCTTCAAACGCAGGTGCTCGTCGGCATCCCAGTGCTGCTTGAGATTTGAGAATCCGCCGATACGGCGAACGTCATTCAACGGCGTGGTGATGACGTCCCAACCGTCCACGGCACGAGCGATCGCATCATCGTTGATACCGTATTCGGCGAGCGCGTGATTATCGATATACGAATCGATAATCTCTCCGTAATCGTTCTCTTTGTGCGGAGTATCGGTGAAATCGAAGTACCTGCGGTAGTGGCAGAAGCCGTAATAGTCAGCATCCTCGTTTTTCCAGGCCCAGTATTGCGCGGTTAGCTCACAATACCGCGGGTTTTCCGCAGAAATGTTCACACCTTCGTCGTCATGCAAAGTGTTCGTGAAACGAGTCGCAGCATTCGCCGCGCCCACCTGCACCGGAACAATACTGTTCCCCTCAGGGAACGTGGCCTGCTTATGTGCCGACACAAAGATTTTGATATTCGGATGGTGCTGTTCCGCTGTGAGAACCATGTGAGATATTCCGCCTTACTAAGACAAACGTCCTTTCCTCAATAGAATATATGAGAGTACTGCCGAAGAGGGACGCTCTACGAGCTTTTGCACCCAAATACTTCGCACGAGTAGGATAGGACGTTTGTGAAAGACTTTTTCGAAAGCCTCAAGAAGAGGTACCACTATGCGATGGTGGTTTTCAAGGAACTGGTGAAAACCGACTTCCAGCTGCGATATCAGGGCTCATTCCTGGGCATGGTGTGGTCCGTGCTGAAACCGCTGATGCTGTTCGCCGTGATGTACGTGGTGTTCGTGAAGTTCCTGAAGTTCTCGGATGGCACTCCGACTTTCCCGATTTCATTGCTGTGCGGCACCTGCCTGTGGAGTTTCTTCTCCGAATCGACCAGCATGGGAATGCGCGCCATCGTCGATCGTGGCGATCTGCTGCGCAAGATTCATTTCCCGAATTACATCATTGTGGCGTCCACCACGATGGGTTCCATGATTTCCCTGGCATCAACCTTGTGGTGGTCATCCTCTTCGGTTTCTTCGCCCACGCACACTACACCTGGCGCATCCTACTGGTTCCGCTCAGCATTATCCAGCTGTATTGCCTTGGTCTTGGCGTTGCTCTGCTTCTTGGCTCGCTGTATGTGTATTTCCGTGATGTGGCCCATATCTGGGAAGTGGTGCTGCAGGCCATGTTCTATGCCACGCCTATCATCTACCCGATTTCCATGGTGGCGCAGAACAAGGAGTTCTCCTGGGCTGCCGACATTCTGATGCTTAACCCGACCACGCAGACCATCATGGATATCCGCCATAACCTGCTGTCTCCGGAATACGTGCCGACCGTGTGGACCATGGTGGATAACAAGCTGCTGTGTCTGCTGCCGTATGTGCTGTCCGCTGTGATTCTGTGGCTGGGCATCCATGTGTTCCGCAAGTACAGCGCCAAGTTCGCGGAGGTGCTCTAAAGCCATGAGCGAGGTTTCGATGACTGACAACAACACTGTTGATGAACGTCCGGTCGTACTCAAGGTCGACCATGTGGCCAAGTCCTTCCGTCTGCCCACCGAACAGGCCACCGGTCTGAAGATGGCTTTCCTGAACTGGACGAAGGGCATCAAGGGCTACACCGAGCAGCATGTGCTGCGCGACATCAATTTCGAAGTGCATCAGGGCGATTTCTTCGGCATCGTCGGCCGTAACGGTTCCGGCAAATCCACGTTGCTGAAGATCATTTCGCAGATTTACGTGCCGGAACAGGGTTCCGTGATGGTGAAGGGCAAGCTGGTGCCGTTCATCGAGCTGGGCGTCGGCTTCAATCCGGAGTTGACCGGACGTGAGAACGTGTATCTGAACGGCGCGCTGCTGGGATTCACGCACGAGGAAATCGACGCGATGTATGACGACATCGTGGAATTCGCCGAGCTTGAGGACTTCATGGACCAGAAGCTCAAGAACTATTCCTCCGGCATGCAGGTGCGTCTCGCCTTCTCCGTGGCCATCAAGGCGCAGGGCGACATTCTGGTGCTCGACGAAGTGCTCGCCGTCGGCGACGAGGCGTTCCAGCGCAAGTGTGACAACTTCTTCGCCGAAATCAAGAAAGATCCGACCAAGACCGTCATCCTTGTCACTCATTCCATGGACGCGGTGAAGAAATACTGCAACAAGGCCATTCTCATCAAGGATGGCGAGATCATCGCATCTGGCGACAAGAACGATGTCGCGGATCGCTACACGCTTGAGAATCTCAAACAGACAGATTCTCAAGATACTAAAGAAGTCGTAGAAGAAAGCAATAAGCCATGGCTCAAGGTTCTCACAGCTTCTAAGCCCGTTTGCGGCAAAGATGATGTTTTTGAATTCGATATCGAATATTTCTTCGATCAGGACGTTGATTTCTACTTCACTATGACCTTGATTGATATGAAACGAGGGGGACTGACTTTTGATCCAGGCCCTAGTTCATATAAGTTCCACAGGCCAGGACACCACAAAATACGTTTTGCTTTGCCTGTCAGTATTTTCAACAATGGCGATTTTCAGATTGTGGCATCATTGCGCGTTGATGATCCTGATAATCCCAAAAAACCCAAGGCTATCGCTTTCGCGAACGGAGAAGACGCCTGCGTCTTCGCTATTCGCGATTCACGAAACGGAGATTATGCGCTACTCAACAATGACATCCTTTCGATTAAATGCAAAGGATTAGTTGACTAGTTCTTCATTGTTGTGCTGAGCGACCTATTCTTGGTCACTCAGCACAACAGTGGAATACTCCCTCTTCCTGCCCGTTAAGCACAGTACGGAGAAGAAAAAGATGAACGATCGATTGTCAAAGGACTCTTCGGCCCCTTTTTTCTCAATCATCATCCCTTCCTACAACAATGGTAGCTATCTTCAAAAGTGCATTCAGTCGCTTCAAAAACAATCCTTTGAAGCTTGGGAAGCAATCATTGTCATTGATGCAAGTCCCGATGACGCATTTCACATTGCTAAACAGCTGTCCGACAAAGATGGCAGAATTCAAATTATCAATAAAACTCAGAACGAAGGGACCCATCTCGCGCGGAAAAGTGGCGTAAAACGCGCACAAGGGGAATACGCCCTTTTTCTAGATGCAGATGATGAACTCGCAGATAATGCACTGTCGTCTCTAGCAGCACTCACTTCGCAACAAACATTTGATGTGCTTCATTTTGGGACTGAGCTTTTTGGAGAAAACATGCCTGAAACGGTATGTTCCGACATTCTCCAACTTAGCAATCGGAATTTGCCCACATTACATGGTCAGGAAATCGCTTTCTCCTCTTTCACTGATTCCGAAAAGAATCGTCAAGACTGGCGTATCTTGCAACGTTTGTATCGTACCAAACTTTTGAAGAATGCCTTTAGCTGTATGTCCGACTCCCGCCTTGGCAGAGGCCAAGATAGCTATGAATGGCTTGTCATCGCGAGTCTTGCGGATACAGAAGTCTTCCATAATGAAATCATTGGATACCGTTATTACTTAGGGCGGGGCATCACTACTTTTGAACCGATGTCAGATCAAAAGTTCGTTTCGCTCTCTTCAAATTATGGGACTCTGATACGTACAGCTTCTGAGTATGCAAGTACTTTTTCTAATTTTGATTTGTCCCCGTGCATTGCAGAGCTTCGCCGAAGATTATTGGAAATGCTGTTCGGCGATTGGTACGTGAGATTATCCGATAAAGACAAGCTATCCGTCCTTGCTGAGATGCAAAAAGATTTTACCCGGATAGAAATCGCCACAGAATTAATGCGTCTTACACGCGACGACGCGTACTCCCGTTGGGTTGCGGGGGATTCTTTTAATAAGAACGCTCGCTATGTCCATTGGAAAGAAATAGCAGAAACAATTGCAGGGGACGATTTGACTCCCCAATACGAAGAATACCGAAACCAAGCACTCAGACACTTCTCTGACTTGCGAACACGGCTTCCCAAGCCAGAGCAGGCGCCAGACCCTTCTTCTCGGAATCTCGCCCATCTCTTCTCACGAATTAAAACCTTTTTCTCCTCTACCCGAAGGAATAAATAACAGATGTCTAGTAATAATCCTTTCTTTAGCGTTATCATTCCTTGCTACAACTGTGCAAAATATCTGCCAGAATGTCTGAACAGCCTGATTACCCAAGATTACACTCAATGGGAAGCTATCGTAGTCAACGATGCGAGCACCGACAATTCCTATGACGTTGCTTCCCGCTTTGCTACTCAAGATAATAGAATTCGTCTTCTCAACAAAGAGAAAAACGAGGGCCTCCATCTTGCAAGAAAAAGCGGAACAGCCCTGAGCGCCGGCAAATATGTTCTTTTCTTGGACTCAGATGACGCCTTTGCAAAGGGAACTCTTAACAAAATTCATTCGACAATTCAAAAAGAATTACCTGACATTCTGCGTTTTGGCTTAATTTGCAGAGAACAAAAAGGTATGAGCAGCCGGGCCGCCCGTGATTTCGAAGCTTGGGCAAATGTAGATTCTCCCGTTTCGGATCAAGAGCAACTACTTTCAGACGTTTTTATTTCAGCAAATGAATATGGAAGAGACTGGCATGTGACCCATAAAGCTTTCCAAGGCGATATTTGTCGCAAGGCTTTTAATGTCATGACAGATTCACGTCTCGAGCGTGCTGAAGATAGCTACGAATTTCTTGTACTCGCAAGCATGTCGGATCTGGAATTAACCGATACCAGCATTCATGGATATATATACAATATTGGGCGTGGTGTAACTACGAATAGTGCGCTTCCCCTTAATCAATTTCTTATCTCGGCAAAACAAATGAAATCCTGTTGGATGGAAGCTGAGCATTTTGCGAGTTCCACAGATTCAATGCTCGTGAAGGAATCGGCAGTTCGATTAAAAGAGCGACTTACGTTCACATTGATGAATGAATGGAAAGATCGCGTATCCGAAAATGAAAAAGTTGAAGCTGCGAAATCCATTGCTTCAATTATCGGAAAGACAGAAGCAGCAACCGCGTTAATGAGATTTGCACGAGATGACGCGTATGCTTCACTCGAATATCTCAATCCGAAGACATCATCTTTCTTAGCTTGGGCCGATTTGGCAGAAGAACTAACCAGCGGAATCGATACATTACCGGTTTCTTACACTCAGATGAGAGATGCCGCACTTCGGCATATTCAAGAATTCAAGGGAACACAGACTTTGCATAAGCAACAAGAAGAACAACGCATTAAAATTTTTGTCTCCACGCATAAGAGGACTTCCACTTTCCCAAGTGACATTCTTCAACCAGTCCATGTTGGATCAGCAAAAAGTCCCACGCGTTTCCCCTACTGCTGGAGCGATGATGAAGGCGAAAACATCTCCAACCGCAATCCACGCTATTGCGAATTAACCACGCAGTATTGGGCATGGAAGAACATTGACGCAGACTACTATGGATTCTGCCATTACCGTCGTTACTTTGACTTCTCTGAGACCCCGCACGAGGAAAACGCATTCGGTGAAGTCATTGATGACTACATCGATGCCGATGCGGCAAAGAAGTATAGACTGGATGACGAGAGCATCGCCAACGTGGTGAAGCAGTATGACGTCATCACCACGCCATTCGGCAATCTCAAAAAAATCATCGATAAGCACGGCACTCCACGCGCGCTGTGGGAAGCCGCTCCCCTGCTGCATGACGATGATCTGAAGCGTTGCTACCAGATCCTGTGCAGCATGTACCCCGACTACAAGCAGGATGCACAGGCGTTCTTCAACGGCAACAAGGCCTGCTTCTGCAACATGTTCATTATGAAGAGGGAGATCTTCTTCGACTATTGCGAATGGATGTTCCCCATTCTCGAAGAGTTCGACAAAAACACCGACTACAGCACGTACAGCAAGGAAGCCCTGCGTACGCCAGGCCATCTGTCCGAACGTCTGCTCAACATCTACCTGCTGCATCACAAGCGTATCGGTTCCAACTGGAAGTTCAAGGAACTACAGTGCGTCCACTTCACCAATCCGGAGCCAGCGGAGCAGCTCAAGCCGCTTGACATTACCGACAAGCCAATCGTTCCGGTGGTGTTCGCAGCGGATGACAATTATGTTCCTCAATTGACCACCACCGTGTATTCGGCCATGAAGAACGCCGATCCGCACTACTTCTATGATGTGACGGTGCTACAGCGCAATATCGCCTGGGACAAGCAGGAACGTCTGCGCGGCTTCTTCAAGCAGTTCCCGAATATGAATCTGAGGTTCACCAACGTGGACCGCGAACTTGCCGGTTACGACCTTTCCACCAACAACGCCCATATCAGCGTGGAGACATACTACCGCTTCCTGATTCAGAAAGTTCTGCCGTTCTACGACAAGGTGCTGTATCTCGATTCCGACATCATCATCAACGGCGATATCGCGAAGCTTTACAACATCGACTTGCAGGGCAAGATGCTCGGTGCGATTCGAGACATCGACTTCCTTGCCAATCTCAATGTGAAGCACGGCAAACGCATGGGCTACGCGCAAACCGTACTGAAGATGAAGAATCCATACGATTACTTCCAGGCTGGAAGTGCTGGTGCTCAACACCAAGGCGATGCGTGAGCATTACACCATCAAACAATGGCTTACCTACGCCTCGAATCCCGATTTCATCTACAACGACCAGGACGTGCTCAACGCGCACTGCGAAGGCAATGTGCTGTACCTGCCGTGGGAATGGAACGTGGTGCATGACTGCGGCGGTCGTGTCGGCAACCTCTTCGTGCAGGCGCCGAACGACATTTACGACGCGTATATGAAGTCGCGCAACGATCCACAGATTGTCCACTATGCCGGCTTCCAGAAGCCATGGACCGACCCGGATTGCGATTTCGCTTCCATGTACTGGAAGTACGCACGCGAGACCCCGTTCTATGAGCGTCTGCTTAAACGTGTAGTAAAGGCAAACGAATCAGAGATTCCAGCCGGCGTGCTCCGTCCGAAGCACGAGCGCGCAGTCGGGGAGGACAACCCGATTCGCAAGATTGTCGATCCGCTAATGCCAATCGGTTCCCGTCGCCGTGATGCGGTGAAGGCGATCGGCCGAGCAGTTCGCGGTCGTCACTGACAGAAATGGGTGTTGTATTTTACGACACCCATTTCTGTATTATTTATGCCATCGTTTTAATCAGAGGTTCTTTCGTTTTACCAATCGATTCACTCATGAACGCTAAGAACAATGGCGCGATGCAAATCAGTTGCAACACATATCGGGTTGGCTCTCCACCCATGCCGGACACTGGTACCAGCAACAGATACACAAACGACATATCCACCGGAAGCATCGAAGCCACGCGACTCCATTTGCCTTTGCCGGGACGCAAAGCCAAGTACAGCATGAAGCAGGGCAGGATGGATGACCACAATGCCCTTGAAAACAGTGCATTCAATACGGGCACGCTCTGTTCCATGTCATATACAGAACGTGCAGTATCACTTCTGCTTGCCTTCAACGGCCACTGCGGAACATATTCTAAAATCGGATCGTAATACCATGCAGATTCAGTGCAAACCACCATATCGCTTGGAGAACCATCGTTGTTAGAAAAGCTGAACCAGCCGCGAACCAATCCCATCCACGATTCCAAATGACCGATCGGGTGCTCCACTGTCTTCTTGAGCCACAGCTTCATAAAATCGCTGAACAGATCAGGGTCTTTCAAACTGGTCCCTTTTACCGGATCTGCGATCTGCGGGTCGTAAGCTTTGGGAATCTTTTTATAGTCAATGGTCAGGAAGTCAGAAATCAGTTTCTTCTCCTGCTGAGTCATGTCCTCACTGTTGTATTTGACGTCATGGGCAACCTGCTGAATGGCAAACGGGATGCTTTCCTGCTTACCACTAGGGGCAACGCCAAGCGCCGGCATAACGGCTTTCGGAATGATGACCATCATGACAATAGCAATTACTGCGCCGATGGCAAACGCGGTAGCTTTCGCTTTTTTCGACAATCCGACAATCAGAAACATCAGCAGCAATGAGGGCACCACCACATACACGCCCGCTTTCTTCGTCAGGCACGTCAGTAAGCCACACAGCAATAATGTAATAATGATTCCTGGTTTAGACAGTGATGAACCTTTGGTGCGAATACCGTCAACGAACAATATGCAGAAAGGGATGAAAAACAGAACGGAAATCGTATCCTTCGCTAACGAAGAAAACATCACCGGAAAAAGCGGGAACAATGCCAAAAATGCCAATTCCACATGACACAACCATTGCGGAACGCCCATCTTCCTCGTGTACAAAAGCATCCAAGAGAAAAGCAGCGGCGCTGCAATAAGTTGCACGACAATCAGCAGATACAAACCATAAATGGAATTATGGAAAGCCCATTGTCCAAAATCAGCGAACCAACCAAACAAATACGTTAAAGCAAAAGGATGATGGTCCGTGAATCGTTCCACACCATAATGAATGAGCAACTGTTTGGAGGTATCCGACCAATACACGCCAGGGAACAACCAAAATTCATACGGAAGCCAGCACACGGCAATCACCGCCGCGTTCTTCAACCACGGTTTTATCGCATACCCATATTCGAAAAAGCCATAATGCTCTACTTGGTCTTCCCTCTTCGCTCCCTGCACTTCGGCAATCAGCCAATCAGCGAAGCGAAATAATACACAGAAAAGCACACAGAAAAGCAGCACCTTCACGCATAACGCGCTTTTAATTTGCATGATATGACCTTCAGGATTGGAAGCCTCATCTCCCAAAGCGAACATCATGCCAAGAACCAGCGGAACCACAATTCGTGGTTCAATTTTCTTTAGCATATTCAATCCGTTCATTTTCATTTCTTCTTTATCGGTTCGACTAATTCATAATGCTTACAACGCGAACAAACGATTAATATACGGGATCTTTCGGAACAGCACGGATACTGCAAGACATATGGCGAACACGCAACCGCACAACACCACATTCAGCAAAGTCACTGCAACGGAATTCAAGTTTCCCATGAACTGGAGCCATGGTAGAGCCTGTAATCTGCTCAACAGCACCAATCCGACCAAATGCAGCATGTACACGCCGAACGTGTTCATGCCGATCACCTGGAATACTTTGGCCCAAATGCTTGGATATTCACCCGCCCCAATACCAACAGAATCAGTATCGTTGCAACGAATGACGGTAGCAGCCAATAGCCGTTCTCCACAGTCAAATTAGTGCCGTGGGTGGCATGCTGGTATCGCTGGATCAGTAACGTCAACACATAGCAGACAACGATGCCAGCGCTGGCTTCACCCCAAGAGATATCGAACAGGGGATGATGGACGTCGGCATCGAGTTCCCCGGTCTGCTTCTGCTTTAGATAGCGCCCAATCATCCCTCCAATCAGGAAATACAACAAAACGTATCCGTACGAGCCGAAAATGTAGAATTCATCAAGTGCATTCAGAATCGAGGCGAAATCATGGTTCGTTGCGGTTCCCAGAATCTGCAGAACAAGTTTCAGGGAATCCTTGCCCACAGTAAAACCAGCCAAAACAGCCAGCAGCGCGTTGAATGCAAGCTTTCGTTCCGAATCGAACGCCATTTTCATCACAGGCAAAACAAGGTACACTGCGATCAAGGCGTTCATGAACCAAAAATAACCGGTCGGATAATCTCCAAAGCCACCGCCAAGCAGGAACAGCACAAGATCCTTCAACGTCACCGGATGGGAACCGTCCACGAAAACGAAGAACGCCGCGGCAAGCAGCCTCCAGATGGTGACCACAATGACGATGTTCAGCGTCTTCCGATAATGCTTCGCCTCATCCATCTTCCGAGGAAGAAGCAGCGCGCCGTTCACAGTGAAGAACAATGGCACGCACACCACGCACAATACGGTGACCGCCGTTCCAGCAAGCCCGCTGGAATAGAATCTCGTGTAAAATGAGTAGTGGAGCATCACTACAAAGAACATCGCCATCGATTTGATAATGTCATACCCAACCACGCGTTTTTTCATTCGCTTATATCGTTTCCCTAGCAATTATATTTATAAAACATCCGCACAATCCCATTCCTCGTGCTGTATCCCACGCAGAAACCTGTAGCATGATGAACTCGTGCAAAATCGAAAAACGGCCAGTACAAAAGCTATAGTAGAACGTATGCCTGAGAATTCAAACGTTTCCGTTGCGGTGCTGCTTCCTTGCTATAACGAGGAAGTCACCATCGGCAAGGTGGTACGCGACTTCAAAGCAGCACTGCCGCATGCCGACATCTATGTGTATGACAACAACTCCACTGATCGCACTGCCGAAATCGCTATGGCCGAAGGTGCGATTGTACGAAAGGAACCGCGCCAAGGCAAAGGCAACGTGATTCGCGCCATGTTCGAAGACATTGACGCCGACGTATATGTCATGGCAGACGGCGATGATACTTACCCTGCTGATGCGGCGCCAGCCATGGTTGATAAAGTGCTTGAAGGCTATGACATGGTAATCGGTGACCGCCTGAGCTCCACATATTTCCAAGAGAACAAGAGACCATTCCACAACTTTGGCAACCGCTTGGTACGCGGTTCCATCAACGGCCTGTTCCATGCGGACGTCACCGACATCATGACCGGTTACCGAGCGTTTTCGTTCACATTCGTCAAGACTTACCCAGTGCTTTCGCGTGGCTTCGAAGTTGAGACCGAAATGACCATCCATTCGTTGAACAACAATCTACGCCTGTTCGAGATGCCGATTCAATACCGTGACCGCCCGGAAGGCTCCGTCAGCAAACTTGACACCGTGGGTGACGGCATCAAGGTGATGAGCACCATCTTCCGCATGATCCGCGAATACAAGCCGCTGCCGTTCTTTGGAGGGCTCGGAGCCATTATCGGCATCATCGGCATCATACTGTGCGGTAGCGTAACAGTAGACTTCTGGCATACCGGCATGGTGGCGCGCTTCCCCACACTCATCGGAGCAGTTATGCTCGTTATCGCGGGAATCCTGCTGTTCATAGCGGGAATAATCCTCGACGTCATGGCCAAGAACGATCGTAAGGCGTTCATCATCGACGCCAACCAATTTGCCATGATGAGACGCAAAAAATAACGCAACTTTCAAATGTGGCCTGAGAACAAGCAGTTTTGTTCTCAGGCACATTTGAAATATCTACTGCTTGACTACTTCACCCACTTTTGAGCGTTCGTGCCATTCGCACTATACAACTGTACGTTAGCGCCATTGGCAGTAGAAGCACCCGAAACATCCAGAACCTTGTTCTCCGCGAGCGCGGACTGGAAGGTATACGATCCGTCTGAGTTCTTGATGGCGATCCACTTTTGGGCATACGTGTTGTTTGATACATACTGCTGAACATTGGCTCCATTTGCAGTGCTTGCACCGTAAACGTCTAATACTTTGCCGGAATTCACGCTAATCAACGTCACATAGCCATTGCCGTCATGCGTTACTTTCCATTTCTGTGCGTTTGTACCATTACCGCCCCACAATCGCACATTGGCGCTATCGCTCTTGGAAGCACCGGCAACATCGACTTTCATGGAAGTCTTCAGCTTTGATCCGAACGCATAGGTGCCGTCAGGAAGATCCTCCTATGTGAATCAGCTGTGGCATCCATACGTTCTCTTGGAGTAGATACCTTGCTTATTGTCCACTGCTGGGCTGCCGTTCCATTAGGCGTGTACATCTGCAGTTTGGTCTGCTGCGTGGCGTTGCCGCCAGGAATATCCACGGCTTTGTTCGCGTTCACTGATATTAATGTCACCTTGCCGCTACCGTAGTTACGTACGGTCCATTGTTGGGCGCTGGTACCGTTGCTGTCATATTGTTGAAACGCTGCACCATTGGCCGTCGAGCTCCATACACATCCAATGCTTTACCGGAATTCACATTGGTAATGCGGTAGGTCGCATTTCCTACCGATGTAAAACGATACTTTTGCGCGTTGGAACCGTTGCTTGTATACAACTGGATTTGCGTGCTATTGGCAGTTGATGCACCAGGAACGTCGAATACCAATCCAGTGTTTTTCGTTGATCGAATCGTTGCTGGCGCATCTGTCGGAATATTGACTTCGCTAGAGGAAAGAGTGAAGAGTTGCGCGACCGTTCCGTTAGGCGTATACAGATGAATCGCGGTACCGTTGGCCGTGCTACCACCACTTAGATCCAGAACCCAATTGCCTAATGCGGATTGCAAGTAATAACCGGCTCCCGAATCACGGATGAACCAACGCTGGGCGTTCGTACCATTCGCCGAATACTGCTGCACCACCGCATTATTACCCGCAGCGCCATTACGAACGTCCAAGGCCTTACCGGAATTCACATTAACAATCACATAGCTGCCATCAGACTGTTTAGTGAAAGTAAACTGCTGAGCTTTGGACCCATTGCCGGAGTACAGCTGAATAGCTGTGGAATCCGCTCCACTGGCTCCAGGGATATCAACACTAGAAGCCACTTTGGAACGTACATTGATGTAATAATTCCCATTAGGAATGCTCACAGCACTCATCTTGCGCACATCAAGGGAAGGCTGAGAATCGTCATTCCCTCCATTCTGCACAGAAGTCTTATTGCCAAAGGCACTCATATCCACGGAGCCACTGATACCGTTGATATGACCGCTTTCGGTGTACTGCCAGCCACGATCGTTGGTCCCGAACGCCGTGAATTCCATCTGCGGACCATATTGCGCCACCCAGCGTGTCTTCGCATAGATGTTCGCATTGTTCAACGGCCCCTGCAAGTAGCTCGTGTAGGAGTACACGCCGAGATTCTGGTAACCGCCGGACTGCAACGCGCCATACCAAGCATTGACGATGCCGTTATACACGTTCGGATCGTTCGGCGGCGTGTGCCCGGTCCACGTCCAACTCTCAAGGTCGTAGTACACGGGGTATTTCAAGTCGTTCGGTCTCACGCCAAACTGGCGGAGCTTGGACACCACATCGTTGCCCTCCTGCCTGGAACCGCTCGCATCCTCCGCATACGAGTACCAGTAGATGCCGAACGGAATACCCAGCCGCTTGCATTCATTAATGTTGCGTTGCGCTTTGGCATCGGCGTCATTGCCCCATCCAAAGCCAAGACGGATGATCGCGCCTTCCACGCCGCCGGCTTTCGCCTTAGCCCAATCGATATCCCCCTGCCATGAAGAGACGTCGATCACGCCTTTGGCCTGCTGGGCGAACAGGTTGTTTCTATAGTCGAAGAAGGCTTTCGTATTGTTGTAGGTTCCCCAATGCGCGCCGTAATCGTTGCCATCGAATTTGGCAAGCTTCACGGTGGCTCCGTTTTTTGAGGACGATTGCTCCACGGATTGTTTCACAGATTGTTCCACAGCATCTTTCACATCCGAGGCACTCACCGGAATGAATGATTCGCCATCCGTTTTGGCCAGTGGATCAGGTTGCTGCGATTGCGTACCAACCAGCTGAGCGTCCGTCACGGTTTCGCCGGTCTCAATGTTCTGTACATCACCTTCCGGCGTAACCGCAAGGTTCTCCGAAACCACAGTGGAATCGTCCGAAATGTTTTCGCTTACCGTTTCCGGCAGCGTCGCGTTCGGATTGTCCGGCATGCTGTTTGACGAATTCTGCGCATCATCCACAGTTGCGGCAAAAGAACTTGGCGTATCCTCAATCGCAATATCCTGCATGGCGTAAGCCGGCACCACGGCAACGGAAACCGTCATTGCAACCACGGAAGCGGTGGTCGCAATCTTCATCAAGCTTTTCGGCGATATCATCGTCAGCCTCTCTCACAAAACGCATTTCACGCGTTGACGCAATTGCACACGTAAACTTAAGTGTATTCTGAGATGTCCCCACTCAAAATAAAGCAGATGGACTCCAGACCAAACTTCACATTTACCGAATATGCCACAACATGAAGTGCTGGCATTCGGAAGTGGAACGGGTAACATACCTTATGTATTGTCATTTGGGAACAGAGGACCTTGTCGGACCACCTCCAATAGACAACATCAAAACGGTATCGCGGACTCCTGGAGGAAAGCATGGCACGGCACGAAAAGCAGCCGGACAAAGCTGACGGTCAAACAAATAGCGTCCGTAAGCCCCGAACGTTCAGCAGTACCGCGACCGTCGAAACCAGCAAACCCGACAATTCCGTTAACATCACCAATCGTAACGGAAAGCCTGAAACAGACGCATCAGGGGTTTCCTATCAAACAAACACCAAAGATCCATTCCAAATCGCCATATCGCAAGGCGTGCAAGATGGCGACACTTGGGTGCATAACCATGTCAAGAACTTGATTCGCCGTTCCATCATCGTAGCCGTTATCGTCGTTGCGGTATGCATTGTGGTCTTCGGCGTCATGGGCGTGAGAACATCGCAGAAAATGCGCGAACTGAATGCCATTAACGACTGCAGAGACGCGGTTGCCGCCATGAACGCTTCATATTCCAAGGATTTCCAGCTCAAGGGAAAGATTGTCGACGCATTCTCCAGCATGGATTCCTCATATGATCTGGAAAAGCTCAGCACCTTGTATAAAGAAGAAGTCAAATCGCCGAAGGCGCTTGACTGCAAAGCCGACCCGTCCGGGACCACCAGCAAAGCCAACACCGAACGAGCCGCATATGACAAACAGGCCAGAACCTTCGAGCGGGCGTTGACAAAGAACGAGGCAAATCAGAATTGAGCGCAAAACGATTGGCAAGAACGGCGCTTGCCGTTATCGTAACCGTAGGAATAGTCGTTGCCATCATCGTCGGGTGCGGCCCCAAATGGGGCAACGGTTCAGCATTGCACCAAAACGAAGAAACCGCACAGTCCTCAAATTCGCAGGTTTCCGTGACTTTGCCTTCCTACTACATGGAAAATATGGTCTTCCAGCGCAATCAGCCGTTAGTGGTCAAAGGAACCGTCAAATTCGCGCATGCCAGCAAACAGATTGACGCATCGAAACTATCCGCAACACTTGCCCAAGGCAAGATGACTGCGAGCGTCACTGCGAAAATCGCAAAAAATGGTTCGTTTACTTGCACGTTGAACGCACAGAAAGCAAGCCTCAAGCCGTATTCGTTACAGGTGAAGTACGACGGCAAAGTCGTAACGGAACTGGCGAAAGTGTATGTGGGCGACGTGTTCGTGGCGGCCGGCCAATCGAACATGGAACTCAACTATGCGCAGTACTATGAGGGGAATAACGATGCCTACAACTTTGGGAAGGGTCTAGTTAAGAAAACAGACCTACCGAAACCACTCGTCGATAAGAACGTGAAATTCGTCATTGCGGATCATGATGTGAAGAACACTGATTTTCCGCTGGCCAACGTCAATCTGAACGCTGGCGCGTGGCTGAATGCGGATTCCACGAATTCACTGCATCTGAGCTACTTGGCACAGCAATTCGCCCTTCAGTTGCGCGCGAAGCATCCTAACGTACCAGTCGGCATCATCCAGACCGCGTGGGGCGGCACGCCTATTCGCAGGCATATACGTGGCGGAGATATCTACGCGAACCATATTGCACCGTTGAAGGATTTTCATGTGGCAGGTGTGCTCTGGTACCAAGGATGCGATGATGCGATGAACTTTTCGACCGCTACGGAGTATGAGTCGCAGATGACCGCGCTGATTAATCAGTACCGTAGCGTGTTCGGACGGAAGGATCTGCCGTTCCTGTACGTGCAACTTGCGCGATGGCCGAACTATCAGTACACACAGAACGTGCGAGAAGCGCAACGGACCACGCTTGACAACGCGAATCTGCAAGACCGTTCCAATGTGGCGATGACGGTTTCCCTTGACACCGATAAAGGCACATCCGCGCTGATTCATCCACTCGGCAAGGATATTCTGGGCGCGCGTATGGCCGCGCAGTACCTCGCCATGGAAAACGGTACGAAAAACGCTGTCAGCGTACCCAACGGACCGCTTATCGAACATGCCCGGCACACTGCGAACGGCGCAATCGCCTTGTCTTTCCGGAACGGCACCGCAAGCAGCTGAAAGCCATGCAGCCGAACTATACGAAGAGCGCAAGCGCGAGCGCACCAAACTATAAGAGCGTTCCGAAAGCGACCCCGTTAAGCGGTATCAGCAATATCGCCGCTCCCACCACTACGGCATTGCAGGGGTTTGAGGTCGCCAATTATTCCGGTCAATGGCAGGCGGTCAATGCCACTATCAGAGGCAATCAGGTGTTGCTCACCGCAGCCGATGGTTCAATACTGAACGATCTCAACGCCATGAGCCAGGTACGTTACCTGTTCAGTGGCAATCCGAAGTGCGCGAGCATGCTGTACAACGGCTTTAATCTGCCGGCTAGCCCATTCATCACTATTGTCGAGTGATCTTTGTTGGGGGCCACCGCTAGATAAACCAATACGGGCGGGATAAGTACGGGCGGTCTAAGCCGTTGCTTGGCCTGCTTGGTCATGTTTTGAGCAGGCTGTTCCGGATTCTGGTTTGGTTTCTGGTTTCCTGCTTAAACTATGAAGACTGCTGCAGCATCGCAGAAACTAGACAAATGTCATTTTTCCACCGGTTTATTTAGGCACATTCCCCTCCTACTATGGCATACGGAATGAACGCGAGCGCACAATCACAGATCGAATGCAAACGTGCGCAGGAGAGGAACCACCATGAGGAATCGTATTGCAGCAGCTGCAGCGGCGGGAATATTAACCATCGGCATGGCCGCCTTGCCTTCCGCGGCTTCGGCCAGTGAAGTCGCACCGTCTACGGACGGATTGGCCGGCAGCACCACCATCAGCGGGCAGATCGACCAGGATATGGCCGTGTGCACCGATCAGGCGTGCGAGGCCGTGCAGCACTTGAACAAGACGAATCAGCAGATCAAGTCGGATATGGAAACCGCCAAGCAGCACGCCGAGCAGCTGCATCAGAACGCGCACGAGGACGCCGACGCGCTTCGCCAGTACGGCGAGCAGGCCTGGAAGAACTACCAGGAGGACCGCGAGGATATAAAGAATGCGATTGACGGCGCGGTCAAGCGCGGTCAGGAGCGTCACGACGCTCTGCATCAGGATATGCAGGACACGCAGGCCCACCTCAACCAGATGCATGCCGATATGAAGGAGACCCACGACGAACTCAAGACGAGGCATGACGCGTTTGCGGCGAGCAGCCACCAGTGGCATCAGTCGTTCATCGCGGCGCTGAAGGACGCGAACTCCAAGACGGGTCAGCAGGGCGGCTCATCCGTTGCTACCGGCACGCATGGCATCACGGCTGGAACGAATGCCGGTACGACCGTTACTGGAGTCAACGGCACCACTGGCACTGTGCGCACGGCTGCCGACACTGGCGCGAATGGTGCTGCAACTGGATCCGTCACAGCTTCCGGCGATCAAACCGCCGCGTCCACCGGCGCGCTGACCAAGTCGGAATATGGACAGCTTGCACAAACCGGCATCGGCATTTCCCTTGCCTGCGCAGCCATTCTGCTGCTTGCCGGCCTTGCCTACGCCATGAAGACGTTCGTGCAGTATAAGCGCGAAACCAGCGAAGACTGAGCCGGCTCGCTGCCGGACAGCGTTTGCTTCATCGACTCATGAAAAAACGGTCTCGAATATATCGGGACCGTTTTTCATGCGCGTTTTTCATATGTGCTTTTCATCTGCTATACGCATTGTTGCGATTCAATTGGAATGACGTAGTACAGCGACGTACAATGCAGCGCGAAGCGCGCGTACCGTGCGTGAACCGCGTGTATGTCCAGTATTCCCACTGATTTGTTACGTTGGCCGTTCTGATCAGTCCACTGGTCAATTCGCATAATGGGGAGCACTGCTGGCGATTCGCGGCGACGGCGTATCGCCATTCCCCGCCGTCCGTCCGGTACTACCCGCGCTCCCCGCATCGCCGGCCTTTTCAGCATTGCCGATGTTGGTTCTACGCAACGACCCCGCGGCCAACGAGCGGATGGATCGCCTGCGCTGCGCCTGTTCCGTCTGCGAAGCGGACTGAATTGCGGGAAAAGCGCCCGTTACGGGACGAATACGACCGGTTGCGGTCGGAATAAAGCTTGGTGGCAAAACCTGCGTTGTGATGGCGCTTATGGATGCCATTTGCGGCTGCTGCGTATTATCAGGACCATCCACAGCGTCTTTTTCTTTCACGGTTTGCGATTCTTCCGCACGATTCGCGTCATCATTCGCATCCTCGCCCGTTTGCAAGGCAGACCCAGCTTCGCTCTGCTTTTCTTGTTTTTCCTGCTTTTCCTGCGGAGCGGCCTGCACATCACTCTGCAATACGATTGGCGATGAATTCGAACGGCGTCGGGCAAGCGCCGCCAGAGAGTCACGAGTATCAGCATCGCGTTGGTCAGTCTGCTGGCTGCCGGCAGCCGTCTTGTCAACCATCGTCGTGCTTCTTTCTCTCAACGTCACGATTTCGAGCGTAACGTAGCGCAGCGCAAAAGTGCGCGTAAAACGACGATGTACGCAACTCCCCCACCGAATCGCAATCAAATATCGACATATGAGGGCAAACAATCCCATTATTGAGACCACAGACTGGCACCAATAAGCCGCAGCATGGCAATCAGAGACTTTCCTGGATGCCGGCCCGTACACGCGAGACTTGCGATACGGGACGATTCAAAAAACCGAGGCCAATGAAAGAAGCATTCGGAGGGAATCTGGAAGGAACCGGAAAACGGAGTGGAAAAGAAGGAACCCCAGAAACCGAATGATTCCAACGGTTTCCAGGGTTCCAATCCGGGCGGAGAATACGAGATTCGAACTCGTGAGGCTGTTACACCAACACGCTTTCCAAGCGTGCGCCATAGACCACTAGGCGAATTCTCCAATTATGCAACGCTTTCCGGTGTCTATCCGTTAAGCGCAACTTGACTAGAATACAACAGGACTGGCAGAAGACCAAATCGGCGTGTCGCACTGCTGGTTTGCAGAGTTGGGCATACGTGTCAAGGTTGTGCAACAGGTATGAGCGATCGGCTGCCTTTACTACGGATACTTCTTATTTCGCACACTGTAGATGCTATATTGCCGCCGATGGAATCCAATAGGCAACGGGATTCGGTAAGCATGGGAAAAGATACGAAAAAAGGGTTCCTGGAGCGACGTCCGCCGGGAAGCCCGGAAAGAGAGCATGAAAAAATAGGCCTCCCGGGAGTCAAAGGCTCGACCGGGAGGCCCGATACGTGTGAAGCGGCGGCGTGCTACTCTCCCACACCCTCTCGAGTGCAGTACCATCGCCGCGCCTGGCCTTAGCTACCGGGTTCGGAATGGGACCGGGCGTCTCACCAGGCTATGACCACCGCAAAACCGCGATCACGGAACGACAGCCAAAACATGGCGGCCATTCCGGCCATTCAATTATCACGTGGCGGTTTGGGAACCGGCTAGCGGACGCGAGGCAAAGCCTACCGTTGTATCGTTCAGTGACCATCCCAACGCATATTGCCGTCCAGGACGATCCAGCACAGGAAAGACGCGGAACCAACCCTCCACAAGAGGATCGGAATGTTATGTCGCCGTCGCCCGTTAGTACCGGTCGGCTCCACCCCTCACGGGACTTCCACCTCCGGCCTATCAAACACGTGTTCAACATGCGGGCTACAGGATCTCGAAGATCCATGGAATCCTAATCTTGGAGCAGGCTTCCCGCTTAGATGCTTTCAGCGGTTATCCCTCCCGAACGTAGCCAACCGGCCGTGCCGCTGGCGCGACAACCGGCATACCAGAGGTTCGTCCACCCAGGTCCTCTCGTACTATGGGCAGGCCTCCTCAGGATTCCAACGAGCGCAGAGGATAGAGACCAAACTGTCTCACGACGTTCTGAACCCAGCTCGCGTGCCGCTTTAATCGGCGAACAG
>ENA-OQEX01000055-OQEX01000055.1-human-gut-metagenome-genome-assembly--contig:-NODE-55-length-61164-cov-4.976948_pt1 | contig 61164 bp, 62 predicted proteins | sample MGYA00242802_ERZ504649 | MGnify/ENA primary metagenome ERZ504649 (study PRJEB26092, sample SAMD00036194) | human gut metagenome | host: Homo sapiens | study: EMG produced TPA metagenomics assembly of...
TTAAGTTTGCAAAGGACAATGCAATTGACCTCGTTTTTGTAGCTCCTGATGATCCGCTTGCTGACGGTATGGTTGACGCTATGCAGGAGGCTGGAATCAGAGCATTCGGTCCTAATGCAAATGCCGCTATTATTGAGGCGTCAAAGGTTTTCTCAAAAAATCTCATGAAGAAATACGGCATACCTACTGCAAAGTATGAAGTATTCAATGACGCTCAGAAAGCAATTGACTATATAAAGAACGAAAATACCGCTCCCGTTGTTGTAAAGGCTGACGGTCTTGCACTCGGCAAGGGCGTAATTATTGCTCAATCTGTTGATGAGGCAATTGAAGCAGTCAAAGAAATTATGGAGGACAAGAAGTTTGGCGACTCAGGTAACAATATCGTTATAGAAGAGTTTCTTACAGGTCCCGAGGTTTCTGTTCTTGCATTTACAGATGGTAAGTGCGTAAAACCTATGGTCAGCTCAAAAGACCACAAGCGTGCTTTTGATAATGACGAAGGCCTTAACACAGGCGGTATGGGTACAATCAGCCCGAACCCGTATTATACAGACGAGATTGCCAAAGAATGTATGGATACAATCTTTATCCCTACAATTGAGGCGATGAATAAAGAGGGCAGACCTTTTAAGGGTTGTCTGTACTTTGGACTTATGATTACACCGAACGGTCCAAAGGTTATTGAATACAATGCCCGTTTCGGCGATCCTGAGGCTCAGGTTGTTCTTCCAAGACTTAAAACTGACCTTGTAGATATCTGCGAGGCTGTTATTGACGAAAAGCTTTCCGACCTTGACATTGAATGGGACAACGGTGCTGCGGCTTGTGTTGTTATGGCAAGCGGCGGATATCCTGTTTCATACAAAAAGGGTATAGAGATGTTCGGTCTTAATGATAACGGCGGTGTCGATGGCGCAATCGTTTATCATGCCGGCACTAAGTACGAAAACGGAAAGTTCTATACTAACGGCGGTCGAGTTCTCGGTGTTACTGCAACAGCGGATACACTTGATGAGGCACTCGAAAAGGCATATGCCGCAGTAGAAAAAATTTCCTTTGAAGGCGCTCATTACAGACACGATATCGGCAAAACTAAATAATATATTAAGAGCCACTCATTACGAGCGGCTCTTTTTTTAGCCTGCATTTTTAATCTGCAGTCTTAATTTGTCAGAAATCATGGCAATAAATTCGCTGTTTGTGGGCTTACCTCTGTCGTTGTGAATTGTATATCCGAAATATGAGTTCAGAACATCAATGTCCCCTCGATCCCATGCAACCTCAATTGCGTGTCTTATAGCTCTTTCAACCCGTGAAGAAGTTGTTTCGTACTTTTTGGCAACCGACGGATAGAGCTGTTTTGTCACGGCATTGATAATTTCAGGATGCTCAACAGACATAATGATTGAATCACGCAGATAGTGATAGCCTTTGATGTGAGCCGGAACTCCTATTTCATGGAGAATATCGGTCACTTTCATTTCAATTCCGAAAGCGTCAATAACTCTGCCTTTGCCAAAATTGTTTTTCTTGCTCAAATCCGACAAATCGCTGATAATGGTGCTTAATTCGGAAATGTTATACGGCTTCAACACAAAATACGATGCGCCCGAATTCATAATTTCACGCTCAAGAACAGTGCTGTGGAATGACGAATATACCATAAACACAGGTACTTTCGTGCTTTCCCGTGTAATGCTTCTCATAACACCGATTGCATCAAGCCTTGTCATAAATGAATCCATCAGTACAACATCAGGGTTTTCTCTTTTAATTTTATCGCACAATTCTTCTCCGTCTTTTGCGCAGAAAATAACGGAAATATTCTTACTCTGTAAGATATTAAGATTTTCCTGCGTAAATTCAGAAGCGTCATCGGTTACGATTAGTTTTATTTTGTTGTTCATTATGATTTCCCCCAGTAATTTTTGTTGTACTAATATTACCACAAAATGGTAAAGTTGGCAATACCTTCCATAAAACTTTTTTGAAAAATTGAGAAAAAAGTTTTATAATTTGCGTTACTAAATCAAAAATGAACAAACCATCATATATTTAGTGTTGATTATTGTAGCGATTTGCCATATATTGTGCAAATACACCGTAACCCTCTTTTGGATTATTCAGAAAAACATGGGTAACAGCGCCGATAATTTTGCCGTTTTGAACTATCGGACTGCCGCTCATACCCTGTACAATACCGCCACAATTTTCGAGCAATCTGCTGTCGGTTATTTTTATGACAAAATTTTCATTTGATGTCATATCACGGTTGCATATTCTTTTGATTTCAATTTCATATTCCTGCGGCGTATCTCCGTCAGGCGTTGTTACCATAACAGCCTTTCCTGTTTTTACCTCATCGTCATTTGCAATCAGATATTTCTTGTTTCTTTTATAATTTTCACTTGTTAAATCTCCGAAAATTCCTAAAGGGGAGTTGACGCTCAAATTACCAAACTTACATCGGAAAAATAACCGCAGAAACTGCCGGCTTTACCGCAGACGCTTTTTTCAATGCCGCTGATTTCAGCCCGAACCGCTTCTCCCGATTTTAACGGTAACAAAGCAGCCGTGTCACAGTCGCATATTCCATGACCGAGTGCGGCAAAATAATTATTGCTGTCATCATAATAGGTTATAGTTCCGATGCCTGCACAGCTGTCACGAACCCACGCACCGAGGAGATATACTCCCACGGTATTTTTAATCGGCAAAACGGTTTTATTTTCGGTTTTGCGTTTCTATCAATTTCAACAGTAATTTCATTGCCGTTTGATTTTTCAATTTCAGACTTTAATTCTTCATTTGTGCTGATTTTTGTATTATTTACTTTCTTTATAATATCGTTTACTTTAAGTCCGCCGTCTTTTGCGGGACAAACATATTTTTTACCGTCATAGTAGCTTTCAAGCTTGATTATCATTGCTCCGTTAGCATAAAATTTTACTCCGAAAGCCTCACCGCCAATATAAACCTCATTTTTATCATCAGCGGCATAAGGCGAAAAAGTCGATAAAGTAAATAATAATGTGAAAATCAGGGCAACTGATATAATTTCTTTAAATTTTCGCAAAAAATTCACCTTCTTTCCGTTGCATTTATTATGATTTGCATTTATAATATAGATTAGTGCGTTGATGAAAATATTAAAAATGTTACTGGCAGAGGATTTTCCGAAAAGGCGATAAACAGCCGTGCATTGTAAATTATTTTCTGAAATTATATCATTTTCTTATTATGAGGTATATATGGAAAACATAAATTCTAACCTTGTCGGTCTTACCGATTCCGAAGTTCAACAGCGTGTAAATGAGGGAAAGGTAAATATTTCAACTAATATTAAAACCAAATCAATCAAAAGAATATTTTGTGATAATTTATTTACGCTTTTTAATCTGATAAATGTAATTTTGCTTGCGGCATTGATTTTTGTGGGTTCGCACAAGAATATGCTTTTTATCGGTGTTGTTATCGCAAATATAATTATAGGTATAGTTCAGGAAATTCGTTCCAAAATAAGCGTTGACAAGCTGACTATTTTGTCTGAGAAAAAAATCAATGTTCTCAGGAACGGTAAAATTTCAGAAATAAGTAAAGATGAGATTGTTCTTGATGATATTCTTGTGCTTTCAAGAGGAAGTCAGATTCCTGCCGACTGCATTGTATGCGACGGCAACTGCAGAGTCAACGAAAGCTTGCTTACAGGCGAATCAAATCTCATTGAAGAAAATGTCGGAGATGAACTGCTCTCGGGCAGTTTTATTGCGGCAGGAAAATGCTATGCTCAGGCTGTAAAGGTCGGAGCCGAATGCTATGCCGCAAAGATAAATAACGAAGCCAAATATATTAAAAAAGTAAATTCCCAGATTATGGAGTCATTCAATTTCATTATCAAAATCTGTACAATTGTACTTTTTCCGATTGGCATTGCATTTTTTATTCGACAATTCACTCTGCCCGATGCGACATTGCAGTCTGCTGTAATCAGCACTGTTGCGTCGCTTGTCGGTATGATTCCAAAGGGAATGATTCTTCTTACAAGTTCTGTTCTTGCAGTATCAATTATCAGGCTTTCATCCAAAAAGGTGCTTGTACAAGAAATGTATTGCATTGAAACACTTGCAAGAGTTGATGTGCTTTGTCTTGATAAAACGGGAACGCTTACAACAGACGAAATGACGGTAACAGGTGTCATTCCGTTTGAGGCTGATGAAAATAAAATCAAGAAAGCACTTTCTTCAATTGTAAAAGCGTCTGATGAACTAAATGCAACTTTGTATGCACTGCGTGACTATTCGGATTCCGTTTCACCGTATGAGTGCAGTAAATTCTGCGATTTTTCCTCCGAAACAAAATGGTCGGGCGGTACATTTGAAAACGGAAAGACCTACATAGTCGGTGCGACTGAATGTATTTTAAAAAGCAGAGAAAAGTATTCTGAGGTGTATTCTGAGATTGAAAAGATAAATCAAACCGTCAGAATCCTTGTTCTTGCCGAAAGCGATAGTGAACCGGACAAAGACTCATTGCCTGATGATTTAAAACCGCTTGCACTTATTCTTATCAAGGATAAGCTTCGTGATAATGTAAATGAAACGGTAAAATATTTTAAAGAGCAGGGTGTCACCTTAAAGGTAATTTCAGGCGACAGCGTTAAAACTGTTAAAAATATAGCACTTGACACAGGAATTGAGGGGGCAGAAAATGCAATCGATATGTCAACCGTGACAACCGATGAAGAGCTTGAAGCTGCGGCAGAGCGTTGTAATGTGTTCGGCAGAGTAACTCCGGCTCAAAAGAAAAAGCTTGTGGTTGCCCTTAAAAAGCACGGACATTCGGTTGCTATGACAGGTGACGGAGTAAATGATGTTCTCGCACTCAAGGAGGCGGATTGCTCCGTAGCTATGGCGTCGGGCAGTGATGCCGCACGAAATGTGTCACAGCTTGTACTTGTCAATAATGACTTTGGCGCAATGCCGAGCGTTGTGGCAGAGGGCAGACGAACAATCAATAACCTTGAACGAAGCTCTGCACTCTATCTTGTTAAGACGATTTATTCGGTTATACTTTCAATTTTCTTCATATTCTTCCGCACAGGATATCCCTTTGAACCGATACAGCTTACGCTTGTCGGCGCATTAACGGTTGGACTGCCATCATTTGTTCTCGCACTTCAACCGAATAAAGATATAGTAAAAGGTAATTTCACCGTAAATATAATAGCAAGATCACTCCCAACAGCTTTTTGTATTTCGGCAGATACAATATTACTCGCAATTTTAAAGTATATGACGGATATGCCGCAGGCACAGTTTTCAACTCTCTGCGTATATCTTACTGCATTTTCATGTATGTTGCTTGTAATCAGATTATCAATCCCGTTCAATCCGCTCAGAGCTGTTATGGTCATCGGATGTTCCGCGGGAATAATAATCGGTTCAATCTTCTTCGGCGGATTGTTCTCACTTGCACCGCTTACATTTGAAAACATCGTATTGCTTGTGATCTTTGCTGTAGGCACATTTATTGTATTTAATATATTCTACAATATAGCACAGCACTATATAGAAAAATTCAAAAAGGAAAGTCATCTTAAACTGACTGCAAAAAGAAATGCAAATAAACAAAAACGCTGAAAAATTAATCAGACAACTGAATAATCAAGGCTATGAGGCTTTTATAGTGGGCGGTTGTGTTCGTGATTATCTTCTAGGATTGACTCCGCATGATACAGATATTTGTACAAACGCTTTGCCCGAGCAGACAAAAAAATGCTTTGAGGCTTATCATACTTTTGATACAGGTATCAAACACGGCACAATTTCCGTTGTATGCGGCGGTGAAGTCTATGAAATCACAACCTACCGTATTGACGGCGATTATTCCGATAACCGTCATCCGGACAGCGTAAGCTTTACACGAAACATAAACGAAGATTTGCAACGCCGTGACTTTACGGTAAATGCAATGGCATATAACGCTGAATACGGTCTTGTCGATCCATACGGCGGTAAAATGATCTTAAAGATAAAATTATACGTTGTGTCGGAAATCCCGATACACGCTTTAATGAGGATGCTCTGCGGATCTTGCGGGCATTACGCTTTGCCTCTGTTTACGGATTTTCAATTGAAGAGAACACATCAAAGTCTATATTTAAAAATGCAGACTTGCTAAAAAACATTGCAACAGAGCGTGTGATTTCGGAATTTCTAAAGCTCATCTGCGGTAAGGATGCCGTAAAAATTCTTGACGCTTACCGAGAAACTATTGCTGTTATTATCCCTGAAATTACGGTTATGTTCAATTTCAATCAGAACAACATTCATCATTCGTATGATTTATGGCAACATACCCTGACTGCACTCGGTACAATTGAACCGAATCCCATACTTCGTATGACAATGCTCCTGCATGACATCGGCAAGCCTTCTGTTAAAACCACTGACAACAGCGGTCAATCGCATTTTCAGGGACATCAGCTTGAAAGTAAAAAAATTGCAGACAAAATTCTGCACAGACTAAGATTACCATCTGATTTTATTAACAAAACTCTTTTGCTGATTGAATATCATGATGTCCGTTTTAACGGCAGTAAAAAGCTTATGAAAAAGGTTATGAATGTACTCGGTACAGACCTTACAAAGCAGTTGTTAGAGGTCGAATACGCCGATATATCTGCCCAGTCTGAATATCAGCGAGAAGAAAAGCTCGGATATCTTAAAACGGCTAAAACACATCTTAATGAAATAATCAAAGATAACGAATGTTTTAAGCTGAGTCAGCTTGATATCAACGGTAAAGATATTTTAAACCTTGGCGTAAAAGAGGGAAGAGATGTCGGAAATATTCTCGATTATCTGCTAATGCTTGTAGTAGATGCAAATGTTACAAACAAAAAATCAATACTAATATCAAAAGCCAAAGAATATATTTACGGTAATCAAATAAATAAGTAATTAAAAAAGAGGATTTCAGCAAAAAACTGAAATCCTCAAATTATTTGTCTTAAATTTTATTAAAGAACCTTTGATAAAAATTCCTTTAAACGGTCGTCCTTCGGATTATTGAAGAACTCCTGCGGATTGTTCTTTTCTTTGATAACACCGTCGTCAATAAATACAACATCGGTTGCAACTTCCTTTGCAAAGCCGATTTCGTGAGTAACAACAACCATTGTCATACCTGCCTTGGCAAGCTCTTTCATAACATCAAGAACTTCGCCGACCATTTCGGGGTCAAGTGCAGATGTCGGCTCGTCAAAAAGGAGAACATCGGGATTCATAGCAAGTGCTCTTACAATTGCAATACGCTGTTTCTGACCGCCTGAAAGCTGATTTGGATATGCGTTTGCCTTTTCGGCAAGTCCTACACGCTCCAAAAGATCCATAGCGTCTTTTTTAGCCTCATCTTTGCTCTTGCCAAGGAGCTTGACAGGAGCCATTGTAAGGTTGTCAATGACAGTCTTGTGGGGGAAAAGGTTAAACTGCTGGAACACCATTCCCATTTTTTGACGGTGAACATTTATATTAACCTTTGGATCTGTAATATCGGTACCCTCAAAGAAAATGTGACCGCCTGTCGGTTCTTCAAGTCTGTTAAGGCAACGGAGAAAAGTTGACTTACCCGAGCCTGAAGGGCCGAGAACAACAACTACATCGCCTTTGAAAATGTCAATATCAATACCTTTAAGAACCTGAATATCCTTACCGAATGATTTTTCAAGTCCTCTTACGGAGATTAATGCGTTATCTTTCACTCTTTTTCAATCTCCTTTCAAATCTTCTGAGGATGTACGAAAGCACAAGTACAATTACAAGGTAAATCAATGCAACCGTAATAAGCGGGAAGAATGCCTCGTAAGTTCTTGAACGAATCATATTACCAATGTATGTGATATCTGCAAGTGCAACATAACCTGCAACCGAAGTTTCTTTGAGAAGTGTAATAATTTCATTGCCGAGTGCAGGAAGAACATTTTTAATTGCCTGCGGAAGAACGACCATTGTCATTGTCTGTCTGTTGTTAAAACCGAGTGAACGGCTTGCCTCAGTCTGACCGATGTCCACAGCCATAATACCCGAACGAACAATTTCTGCAACATAAGCGGCAGAGTTCATACCAAATGCAATGATTGCGGCAAAGATACCGTTTCTTACAGACGCAAGAATAATGTAATACATAATCATCAACTGAACTACAACAGGTGTGCCTCTGATAACAGTAATGTAGATGTTGCAAATCGCATTAAAGAATTTCAGAACACAATCACCGAAGCTCCTGCATTTTCTCTTGCCAAGCTGAATATCGTGAGTAGCTCTTACAAGAGCAATGACAAAACCGATAATAACACCGATAATTGCTGCAAACAATGTGATTTCAAGGGTTACAAGCAAACCGCTTAAAAGCTGCTGCCATCTGTTATCTGTGATGAATGTGTTTTTAAAGCTTTCACCGAGATTGCCGAACAAACTGCCCGATGCACTGTCGTTTACGATAATAACCTGAGTTGTGTTTGCATATGAAGTTGAAAAGTCGATATTTTTTCTTCTTTCCGGTGTGTCGGTCATACCTGCCATACCGAAATCGTCTTTGCCGGTCTGAACAGCAGTGATAACAGAATCAAATTCCATATCATCAATAACAAGTTTTTTACCGAGCTTGTCACAGATTGCTGTAGCCATCATCGGATCAAGACCGACAATTTCACCGCCCTCAACATATTCATACGGTGGAAAAGCAGCGTTCGTAGCCATATGAAGTTCACCGTCATACTTGATATCCTTAGGTGATTCATAGGGTACGGTATCAGTATTACCCTCTATGTAATAGCTTTTGATTTTGTCCAGAACGCCCTCGTCTTTAAGCTCTGCAAGAGCTTTGTCGATTTTTTCGGTGAGTTCATGATTTTCCTTTGAAATGCAGATTGCATACTGCTCTTCCGCAAAAGGTTCATCAAGAATTTTTAGTCCTGCATTTGCTTTTACAAATTCCTTTGCCGGTTCACTGTCAATTACAACACAGTCGATTTTATTCTGTGTAAGAGCTACGATAGCGTCGGCACCCTTGCTGTAACGCATAACCTTGGTGCCGTCAGCCTCATAGTCAGATACAAAAGTATCGCCTGTTGTACCTGTCTGAACACCTACGGACGCTCCTTTGATATCATCGGCAGTCTTAATTTCCTTAACCGATGAATCACCGCATCCGGTGAACAGAAAAACAGTGGAGAACAGCATTGAAATCAGTACCAATAAAGTAACTGTCTTTTTCATTGTTTTCCTCTTTTTCTTTCTCTTAAAATATTTATTTGCAAATCTTTATCAGATTCTTGCAACGCCTGATTCAATTGCAGCCTTCTTAACAGCCTCAGCAACAGTTTTACCGATTCTCTTGTCAAATGCCTCGGGAAGAATATAATCTGCATTAAGCTCTTCATCGCTCACGAGTGAAGCAATTGCAAAAGATGCGGCAACTTTCATTTCTTCGTTAATATCGCTTGCACGGCAGTCGAGAGCACCTCTGAAAATACCCGGAAAAGCAAGTACATTGTTAATCTGGTTAGGAAAGTCACTTCTGCCTGTACCTACAACAGCCGCACCTGCCTTTTTAGCAATGTCAGGCATAATCTCGGGAGTCGGATTAGCCATAGCAAAAAGAATAGGATCCTTAGCCATTGACCTAACCATTTCTTCGCTTACGCAACCTGCGGCAGAAATTCCGAGGAATACATCAGCACCTTTCATTGCATCTGAAAGTGAACCTTCAAGGTGAGAAAGGTTAGTAATTTCAGCCATTTCCTGTTTAACAGCGTTAAGTCTCGGATCACCCTTGCAGATAATACCCTTACTGTCGCAAAGTGTAATGTCCTTTACACCCATATTAAGAAGGTGCTTTGCAATTGCAATACCTGCCGCACCTGCACCGTTCATAACAACCTTGATTTCGTCAAGCTTTTTGTGAACAAGCTTGAGTGAGTTGATAAGACCTGCGGCAACAATAACGGCAGTACCGTGCTGGTCATCGTGGAAAATCGGAATATCGCACTTCTCTTTGAGCTTCTTTTCAATTTCAAAGCATCTCGGAGCGGCAATATCCTCAAGATTGATTCCGCCGAATGAACCGCTGATAAGGTAAATTGCGTTTACAATTTCGTCAACATCCTTACTTCTTACGCAAATAGGAAATGCGTCAACATCGCCGAATTCCTTAAAAAGCGCACATTTGCCCTCCATAACAGGCATACCTGCCTCAGGACCTATGTCACCAAGACCGAGAACAGCTGTACCGTCGGTTACAACGGCAACAAGGTTGTTTCTTCTTGTGAGTTCAAAAGACTTGTCATAGTCCTTCTGAATTTCAAGACACGGTTCTGCAACACCCGGAGTATAGGCAAGAGAGAGGTCTTCAGCCGAGTTAATAGGAACTCTTGAAACAACTTCAATCTTACCGTTCCACTCATAGTGTTTTTTGAGTGATTCTTTTCTGATATCCATATCGGTAACTCCTTATAATTAATTCCTTTCCATTATACCCCTAAAAAGCCGTTATATCAAGTAAAAATCACAAAATTCATTTGACTTTTGTACAAAAAAGGTATAAAATAAATGTGCGAGTGTGTTGAACAGCTGCGAGCAGCTGCCGAAAGGTACTGTGCGAGGAAAGTCCGGGCTTCACAGAGCAATAATAACGGCTAACGGCCGCCGGAGGCGACTCCAGGGATAGTGCAACAGAAAATTACCGCCATTATATGGTAAGGATGGAAAGGTGAGGTAAGAGCTCACCGGAGGGCAGGAGACTGCTCTGCCGTGTAAACCCTATTTGAAGCAACACCGTGGTAGGACATTATACGCTTGCTCGGCGTGTCCTTAGGAGGTGGCATCGAGCAGATTCGGTAACGGTCTGCCAAGATAGATGGCTGTTCACGACAAAACCCGGCTTACAGACACAGTCGCATATTAAGGCACCTTTTTTGGGTGCTTTAATATTATTGTCGAATTTTAGCAATTTGTACAAATGTTATGCACATTTGCAATTAATTTAAAAATGCATTGCATTTATGCTGCTCTTTGTTGTACTTTGCTTTATGCTGAAATCTATTGAAATTGATTTAATTTGATTTGTTTCAGTCGACTGATTCGACACATTGTAGAGTTTTGAAATTAATTTGAAAGGTGTGTAAAAATTTGAAAACAAAATCAAAAATACTCAGCGCAATATTGAGCGTGAGCATCCTGTCGGCAAGCCTATCTGCCTTTGTATCCGGTTCACTCGGTGTTCAGGCGGCAGAAAGCTCGCCAACCGTATCGGCTAATAAGTACAAGCTCAAAGATAATATTCAGGACGGTGTAATTTTACATTGTTTTGACTGGACTTATAACGATATTAAGGCTGAATTGCCTAAAATTGCAAAAGCTGGATTTACAAGTATACAGACTTCTCCGGCACAGCCAAACGGAACAGGTACTTGGTATTGGTTATATCAGCCAATTTCATTCAGTATTGGAACAAATGGTGTCGGCACAAAGGCTGAACTTCAGTCGCTTTGTGATGAGGCAGAAAAGTACGGGATTAAGATTATTGTCGATGTTGTCGCTAACCATTTGAGAGGCGATCACAACAACATAGACAACGATTTAAAGCCGTCCGAGTATTGGCATACCTTCGGCGGAGGTATTGACTGGAAAAACCGTTGGCAGGTAACACACGGCTCGATTGGTATGCCGGACATTGCAACCGAAAATCCATATGTTCAGCAAAAAGTCTGCAACTATGTTCAGGAACTCAAGTCGGTAGGTGTTGACGGACTTCGTTGGGACGCTGCAAAACACATTGGCGTTCCGAGCGAGGGCGACGATTTCTGGAAATCGGTAACACAGTACGGTCTTTATAACTACGGCGAAATTCTCGGTGGTCCTGATGACCGTTCGACAGGCAATGAAGACATTATGAAAGAGTATACCGATTATATTTCTGTCACAGACAGTAACTACGGTAAAGAACTCCGTGATTCGTTTAATTCGGGCAAAGCTCCTACTTCAAGCGGAAACTGGAGTGAAAAAGGCATTTCAAACGATAAGCTTCTTTATTGGGGTGAAAGCCATGATACATGGTCAAACAACAAAGACTGGGGCTTTTCAAATGAAATGAGTCAGAATGTTATTGACCGTGCCTATGCGGTTGCGGCAAGCCGTAATAAAGTTACTGCTCTTTATTTTTCCCGTCCTTCTTCAACCAACAAAGAAAGTATCAAAATGGGAGAAAAAGGCTCAACTCATTACACCAGCAGTGAGGTTGCCCAAATCAATAAGTTCCATAATGCAATGGACGGCAAAGCTGATTACTACACCGTGTCAGACGGTTGTTCTGTAATTACCCGTAAAGACGGCGGTGCTGTTATCGTAAAAGGCAGCGGAAGCGGCGAGGTATCGGTAGAAAACGGCGGCGGTTACGCAAAACCGGGTACATACACAGACGCTGTTTCAGGCAATACATTTACAATTACATCAAGCACCATTCAGGTACAATAGGTTCATCAGGTATAGCAGTAGTCTATGATGCCGAACCCGAAGGACCTTCAGCGTCAGTAACTCCGGGTTCAACAAACTACAATACAGATGAGCTCACACTTACGCTCAATTGCAAGAATGCAAAAAATGCTCAGTATTCAATTGATGACGGTGCATTTGTAAACTACACAAACGGTCAGAAAATTACAATCGGTACTAACCTTGCTTACGATACTGTAACCACAGTAACAGTAAAAGCAAGCGACGGCAAGACAACATCCGATCCGGAAACATATACATATACAAAAGTAGACCCGAATGCCGTAAAGGTTGTTGCTTATGATAACTCATCAACCAAGTGGTCTAAGGTCAATGCATATTTCTGGAGTGATGATAATAAAGAAATGACATCGTGGCCGGGCAAGAAAATGACCGACAAGGGTAATAATATTTTTGATATTGAAGTGCCTGACGGTGCAAAATATGTAATTTTCAACAACGGTGACAGTCAGACAGATGACCTCAGGATTGCAGACGGTAATAAAATTTACAGCAACGGTTCTTGGCAGAACTATTCGACTGTAAAACCCACTCAGCCGACAACAGCTCCTTCAACGACAGTCCGTCCTACTACAATCGCAACTCAGCCTACCACAACTCAGCCTACCACATCACAGCCTGCTACAACACAGTCTGCTACAACACAGCCGTCTACAACTCAGCCGGTAACAGAGCCTTCAAACAGAATTCTTATCGGTGATGTTGATTTAAACGGAACATTTACAGTCTGTGATTCAACAGAGGTTCAAAGATACATTGTTAACATATCGACTCTAAGCGATGAGGCTCTCATTGCGGCAGATGTAGACAAGGATTCTGTTATTTCTGTAAAAGACGCAACTATGATTCAGGCTTATATCGTTAAGCTTATTGTTGAAGACTCATACTGCGGTACTTACACAGAAAATGTTGCACCCGCTCAGCCTACAACAAATGTCACAGAGCCAACAACTGAACCGACTTCAATTCAGACGAAGAATTATGTTTATTTCAATAATGCGGAAAACTGGTCAACAGTAAATGTCTATGTATGGAGTTCAACAGATTCGACTTATATGAGCTGGCCCGGCAAGGCTATGGAAAGTATAGGTAATAACACATACAGATTTGAACTTCCGAATGGTGCAGAATATGCTATATTCAATAACGGTTCAGCACAGACAGGTGACTTAAAAATCCCCGATGTAAATATGATTTACTCAAACGGACAGTGGAGTAAATACTCCAAGTAAAATTTAACAAGTTTATCTAAGAGCCGCCCCGCACAATCAAGCGCATTTTGCTGTTTTGATTTTTACTGTCGGGGCGGTACTGCTATTTGTTTAAATCACAATACAAAATAAACCGCCTGTAAAAAATGATTGCCCCCTAAAAGTCAGTTTTTTGCTCTGACCTTTAGGGGGCGTTTCACAATCCGATTGATTTCGGAGGTTTATTTATTCGATTTTTCTATAATTTTTTCGGCACATTTAATGCCGTCAACTGCGGCGGAGATAATTCCGCCTGCATAGCCTGCACCTTCACCGCACGGATACAGTCCTTCAATAAGTACACTTTCAAGTGTATCTGTTTTTCTCATTATTCTGACGGGAGAAGAGCTTCTGCTCTCAACGCCGGTCAAAACAGCGTCACCGTCATCAAATCCGTGTAACATTCTGCCCATTTTCACAATGCCCTGAGCCATTGAAGTGCTGACATATTCAGGCAAAATTTCGTTCAGATTTGAAAACTCATAATTCGGACCGATACTTGGCTTTACATCACCGAGATGTGTGGATTTTCTGTTATTAAGAAAATCGTCAACTCTTTGTATGGGTGCATTATAATTTTCACCGCCGGCAACGAATGCTTTTGATTCAAGCTTTCTCTGCAAATACATTCCGGCAAGCGGATGGTCGGATTCATAATCATCCGGGTTTATTCCTACAAGCAACGCTGAATTTGAATTTTCGGCATTTCGTGCAAATTCACTCATACCGTTGGTGCAAAGTCTGTTTTTTTCGCTTGATGCATTGACAACCTTGCCTCCCGGACACATACAAAATGTATACACACCCCGTCCGTTATCAAGGTGCGTACTAAGCTTATAATTTGCCGAGCCGAGTTTTTTATTGCCCGCAAACCTGCCGTATTGTGCCTTATCAACTTTTTGACGAAGATGTTCAATTCTTGCTCCTACCGAAAAAGGCTTTGCCTCAATCGGCAACTTTAAATCATAAAGCATCTCAAAAGTATCCCTTGCACTGTGACCGATTGCAAGAATAACATTGTCTGTTTCTATAATTTCATTGCCGTTTTTGGTTTCAATAGTTATAGATTTCAGCTTGTTATCACTAAAACCCATTGAAACAAGCTTCGTTTCAAACATAACCCTTCCGCCGAGTTCAATAATCTCGTTGCGGATATTTTTAATTGTGCCTTTTAGCATATCCGTTCCGATATGCGGTTTTGCGTTATAGAGAATTTCATCGGGTGCGCCGTGGCTTACAAATTCTTCAAGCACCTTGCGTTGCCTTATATCTTTTGTACCTGAATTCAGTTTTCCGTCAGAAAATGTTCCCGCACCGCCTTCGCCAAACTGAACATTTGAAGTTGTGTCAAGCTGACCGCTTGTCCAGAACCTGTTCACATCAGCAGTTCGCCTGTCAACATCACGGCCTCTTTCAATAAGAATAGGATTTGCACCGCTTCTTGCCAAAATAAGTGCCGCAAACAATCCAGCCGGACCTGCTCCGACAACAATGGGGGAGGGCGCATTGCCAAATTTCATCTGATTATATTCATACTTTCTCGCAATTTGGGCGTTACCGCATTTTTTACATACCTTTTCCTCGTTGATATTAAGTTCAGCGTCAACGGTTGTAAGAAAGTAGATACTGTCCTTTTTTCTTGCGTCAACCGATCTGCGAAAAATCTTACAGCTTTTTATGGATTTTTCTTCAACCCTCAGCTGTTGGGCAACTGCCTTGCGAACCGATTTATCATCGTAGTCAAGGCTTAAATGTATATTGTTCACTCTGATCATAAATTTTCTCCTGCAATAATTCCTCCGGCAAATGCAAAATGAAGGTTAAATCCTCCGCATTCGCCGCAAAGGTCAATTGCCTCACCGCATATAAAAAGATTTTTTACAATTTTACTCATCATAGTGTTTTCATCAATCTCTTTGCCTAAAACACCGCCCAAAGCACATTGTGCGTGTGAGAAATCTTCTTTTCCGCTTACTGTAAATGACATCGATTTTATTGTTTTGCAAATTCCTGATACTTCGTCCTTTGAAAGCTTGGAACAAATCTTTGACAAATCAACTCGGCTGATTTTCAGAATTGCCTGTCCGATTCTCTTCTGAAAAATCCCTGTCAAAAGCTGTTCACACGGCAAATCAGAAAACAATGATATATGTTGTCTGATTATTTTAATCAGCTCATTTTCCGAATAATCGGGCAATAAATCAAGCACTATTTTGTCGTTCGGTTTAGCAAACAATGAAAGATTGAATACACAAATTCCCGACAGCGAATTCTCGGTAAATTGAATTTCGCCTGTTTCTTCCTTGATTAATCGACCATGTTCACCGTATAACTGTGCCTTGCCCGTAACTCTTAGACCTTTTAATATTTTCAGAACATCGCTTTTAACCTTAACAGGGCATAAAACAGGGGAGAACGAAACAACCTTATGACCGAAATTTTTAAGATAATCAATTGCACTTGCGTTTCCGCCAAGCTTAGGTGCGGCTTTTGAACCGTTTGCAATTACAAGCTTGTTACATATGAAATCGTACTTTTTCTCGCTGTCATCAGACGAAATTTTAAAACCGTTTGAAACTTTTTTTATAAAATTGACATTCTGTTTTGTGAAAACATCTATTCCGAGTGTTTCAACCTGTAAGCGCAGAACATCCAGAACAGATGCGGCGTGTTTGCTTATCGGGTAATATCTGCCCTCGTTATCGTAAAAACTTAAAAGACCGAAGTTTTTAAAAATATTCGCCATTTTATCACCGCTGAATCTTTCAAAAATTTTTTTACTCTGCTTTTTGAAAGAACCGACATATTTATCGGGGGATATACAGTGATTTGTCAGATTACATCTGCCGTTGCCTGTTGACATCAGCTTTTTGCCTAATCTGTCATTTTTTTCGATTATTGCAATTTTCTTTGAACGGTCATGTTTCTTTGCTGTGATTGCACACATAAGTCCCGATGCACCGCCGCCGATTATAATTGCATCATATATATTTTTCTTTTCCATTTTATAAATTCACCAAAAATAAGGCAGCGATGTGCTGCCCAAAATTATTTACGGAGCAAAAATAAAGTTGATTCCGTTTGCAACAAGTACCGAACCGATACCCATTATAATACCTGCGATAACAACACCGCACATAACGGCTATAACGCTTTTCTTAAATCCGAGGTCAAGAATACTTGCCGCAAGTGTTCCTGTCCATGCACCTGTGCCGGGAAGAGGGATGCCTACGAAAAGCATAAGTGCAACAAACATTCCGTTGCCTGCTTTTGCCTCAAGCTTTCTGCCGCCTTTTTCGCCTTTTTCAAGACAGAAAGAAAAGAATCTGCCGATAAACTTCTTGTCAGAACCCCAAACAAGAACCTTTCTTGCAAAGAGGTAGATAATCGGAACCGGGAGCATATTGCCTAAAATGCAGATTACATATGTCCAAAAAAGATTTAAGTCATTTGCAACCGCAACAGGCACAGCACCTCTGATTTCTACTATCGGAACCATTGAAATAAAAAATACTATTAAATACCACATATTTGCTCCTTAGAAATTATATTTTGCCAATACTTGATAAGTATAACAGATTTAAAAGTTTTTTCAATATTTGAGCAAGATAAAATCTTCCATAATAAAGCCTTAAAATTTGATTTATTTGTACATTATGATAAATAATTATTCAAAAGTTGACATTGACTGAATAATCTGTAAAATATATTATGGAGTGATTTGATGAAAACGAATTCCTGTTCAATGCGATTCAGAATAATTATGTTTGTTTTGACCGCGTCAGTGATTGCATTTGCGTTTATTCATTCTTCAATGCCGTCAGTTGAGTCGGCACAAGAGAGTGAAAGCGTCCTTGATTTTGTCACAGTAATTTTGAAATTTTTCGGAATCGATCCGAATCTTTCGGACCACATAATCAGAAAGATTGCTCATTTTACGGAATATACCGTTCTGGGAGCATTGCTCTGTTCATGTGCCTATTCATTTGACCGAATCAAGCCGATAAAATTTGTACCCTACACCGTTTCTATCGGACTGTTTACCTGTTTTGTTGATGAAACAATTCAGCTTGGGATTGAGGGAAGATCGGGACAGGTGAGCGATATGTGGATTGACTTTTTCGGTGTGTTGCTTGGTACGGCTGTAATGCTTGTTGCATTTTGGATTTACAGGAAGATACGAAAGATCAACTAACTATATGTATGCGAATAAGAAAGGAATCAGTATGGGAAATATGGAAAATTCAGTAAAGCCCCATGAAAACAAAATGGGAACTATGCCAATGACAAGGCTAATTCTAACAATGAGTCTGCCTGCAATTTTTTCAATGACAATTCAGGCAATGTATAATGTTGTTGACAGTATTTTTATCGGCAACTATGACGCAGACGGACTGACCGCAACTTCGCTTGCGTATCCTCTGCAAATGCTTTTGATTGCGTTTGCAGCCGGTACGGCAGTCGGTGTAAACTCGTTTGTTTCAAGAAAATTAGGTGAGAAAAATTTTGTTCAGGCAAACGACGGAGCAACTCACGGTTTTGTAACCTGTATTTTTAATTATGTAATATTTTTATTGCTCGGACTTTTTGCGGTTCGCCCGTTTATGGCAATGTACACGCAGAATGAGGCTATTGTAAATTACGGAATCCAGTATCTGACGGTTGTACTTTGCTTCTCGTTCTTTTCAATTGTACAGATTATGGTTGAAAAAACGCTTCAGGCAACAGGCAATATGATATTCCCGATGTTATCCCAGCTTTTCGGTGCAATTGTAAATATTATTTTTGACCCGCTCCTGATTTTCGGTATAGGAATTTTCCCTGAAATGGGCGTTCTCGGTGCGGCAATTGCTACTGTATTCGGTCAATTCTGCGGTATGGTTTTCTGCCTTTGCATTCTTTCTTTAAGAATAACGAAGTTAAAGTTTCGTTCAAACATTTCAAATTGAATGGTTCCACATTGAAATCTATTTATGTTGTAGGCTTTCCGTCTGTAATTATGCAGTCAATAGGTTCCGTTATGATTATCGGACTCAATGCAATTCTTGCTGTTTCGGAGGCTGCCGTTACTGTTCTCGGTATATATTATAAATTACAGAGCTTTGTATTTATGCCTTGTTTCGGACTCAATCAGGGCGTATGCGATTATCGGTTATAACTACGGTGCAAGAAAGAAAAAGAGAATGTATTCCGCTTTAAAGCGCGGCATCATCATTGGCGTAATTATTATGGCGGTCGGCACAATTCTTATGTGGACAATCCCCGAACAGCTTATTGCTATGTTTGGTGGCACACAGGATATTATGGATATCGGTGTCCCTGCATTCAGAATCATAAGCCTTTGCTTTATTCCTGCTGCTGCCGGCATTATCTTTACAACACTTTTTCAGGCGGTCGGAAAGGGACTGCGCAGTCTTATTATGTCATTCTGCCGTCAGCTTGTACTCATTCTTCCGATTGCGTGGGTGCTTTCTATGGTGTTTGATTATACAGCCGTATGGTATGCTTTCCCGATTGCGGAATTTTTCTCGTTAATGCTTGCAATTGCATTTTTTGTCAACCTTACAAAAGGCGATTTCAAAAGCCTTGACCAAAAGATTGAATGACGCAGTTAAATTTGTTCACCTCATTGCATATATTGCATTGAGGTGATTTTTTTGACAGAAAATAATGATAACAGAAATACCATTACATATGACGATGACTGGAAATCTGTTTCATATTCGGAATACCCGAAGGTATCGGAGGAGCTTGATTCAGATGAGGAGGATGTGAACTCTTTATCGGCTGAAAATAGTGATGAAAAGAAAAATTCTCCGAAACAGCTTGTGATAACGATTCAGCTTGTGTGTTGTATCCTTATAGCTCTTGCGGCTTTTTGCTTAATTTATTCGGCGGTGAGGTCTATGCTGCAACACGGGAATGGTACTATTCAAACCTTGAAAAATCCGTTGTTTTTGATACGGGCGATAATAAAATAGATTTATCAAACATGTTTACTGCAACAAGCGATGAAGTTTCGTCTGCTGAGCATTGATTTTACGGTTTCGTATTCACTCGTTTGTCTTGGAGCAATATGTGTGATACTGAATATATTTTAGGATTTCTATGTTGCGTTATGGCTGTGATTATTCATGAGTGCGGTCATCTTTTGCAATGCTCATTTGCAAATCTCCGCCTGATAAAATCAAAATTTCGCTGTTTGAAATCAAGATTACCAATCTTCAAGCAGTTAAACACAACCCGTCAGAACATTTTTATAATTTTTTTCGGACCTTTAGTCAATTTCATTTGTTTTATTCTGTTTTATCTGTTATACTTATATAATAGTGAATTTTTATTGCCGATTGCCTTGGTGAACCTTTGCACGGGACTTTTTAATATGCTGCCGGTTATGTCGCTTGACGGCGGACAGCTTATGTATGTTATTCTGCGCAGAAAATTCTCGGAAAAATCAGCCGAAAAAATCATAAATATAACTGCTGTTATAATCCTTTTTCCGCTGACGGTACTCGGCTTTATGGTTTTGCTAAATTCAAAATATAATTTTTCGCTGTTGTTTGTGTGTGCGTATCTCATTGCGTCACTTTTATGTAAAAACAACAGGTACTACTGACGGAGGATTTCTATGGTCAGCTAAAGAAAGTTGAAAAATTACTTCTGAAAGTTCAAAAGCCGGGAAGATATGTCGGCGGTGAACTCAACGAAGTAATCAAGGATAAAAAGAAAATAGATTGCAGATTTGCCTTCTGCTTTCCCGATACCTATGAAGTAGGTATGTCCCATCTCGGAATGAAAATTCTTTACAGCCTTATGAACGCTGTGCCGCACATTTGGTGCGAAAGAGTTTTTGCCCCATGGTTGATATGGAAGAAGAGATGATAAAACACAATATTCCGCTTTATGCGCTTGAAAGCGGAGATCCCGTGTCCGATTTTGACTTTATCGGTTTCACTCTCCAGTATGAACTCAGCTTTACAAATATGCTCAATATGCTCAGACTTTCGGGTGTGCCGATTAAAAGCTGTGACAGAAAAGAACTTAAAAACATAGTAGTTGCAGGCGGACCGTGTGCCTGCAACCCCGAGCCGATTGCAGATTTTGTCGATATTTTCTTCATCGGTGAGGGTGAAGAGGTTGACCTTGAGGTTATTGAGCTTTTCAGAAAGTGCAGAGCCGAGGGTAAATCAAAACAGGAGTTTCTTGAACTCTCATCTAAAATTGAGGGTGTATATGTTCCTGCACTCTATGATGTAACATATAACGAGGACGGCACAATCAAGTCATTCACTCCAAAAGGAGATGCTCCCGCTAAAATCCACAAGCGTATTATGCTTGATATGGACAAGTCGTTCTATCCTGATAATTTTGTAGTTCCGCTCGTTGAGATAGTTCATGACAGAGCGGTTCAGGAAATTTTCCGTGGCTGTATAAGAGGCTGTCGTTTCTGTCAGGCGGGCATGATTTACCGTCCCGTCCGTGAAAAATCTCCCGAAACTATAAATAAACAATGCAGAGCATTATGTGATAACACGGGTTACGATGAAGTTTCGCTATCTTCACTCAGTTCAAGTGACTACAGTCAGATTGTGCCGTTGCTTGACAAGCTAAATGAGTGGAGCAAAGACGAAAAAGTCAGCATTTCACTTCCGTCACTGCGTGTTGACGGCTTTACAGATGACATTATGAATAAGATTAAAACCGTACGCAAGAGCGGACTTACCTTTGCTCCGGAGGCAGGCAGTCAGCGTATGCGTGATGTTATCAATAAAAATGTTCGTGAAGATGAACTTTTGCAGACTTGCACAACTGCATTTGCAGGCGGCTGGACTACGGTAAAACTCTATTTTATGATTGGTCTGCCTACCGAAACAATGGATGATGTAGCCGCAATTGCCGGCTTGGTCAGTCTGTAGTTGATGCATATTACAAATGTCCCGAAAAGCCAAAGGGCAAGTCGGTGCGTGTAACCGTGTCTGCATCCTCTTTTGTACCAAAACCGTTCACACCGTTTCAATGGGAACCGCAGGATACAATCCCTGTTCTTCATGAAAAGCAACAGCACATTAAGGACAGTATTACAACAAGAAAAATTCAGTTTAACTATCACGATGCCGATACAAGCTACCTTGAGGCAGTATTTGCAAGGGGTGACAGAAAACTTTGTAAGGTAATGGAGCTTGCATGTGAAAGAGGTTTTCATTTTGACGGCTGGAATGATTGTTTCAGCTTGAAAAGTGGCTTGAACTCTTTGATGAATGCGGTGTTGATCCGTCATTTTATGCAAACAGACGCAGAAGTTTTGACGAAATTCTTCCGTGGGATCATATCGACTACGGTGTAACTAAGGATTTCCTTATCAGAGAATGTAAAAAAGCGTACGCAGATACAACAACACCGCATTGCAGACTGAAATGCAACAACTGCGGTGCGGCTAAATACGGAAAGGGTGTGTGTTTTGAAAAGCGTAAGAATATGGTTTAAAAAAGATTTTGAATGTCGCTATATTTCGCACCTTGACCTCAATCGATGTATGCTCCGTGCATTGCACAAGAGCAAAATCCCTATCTGGCATACAGAAGGATTTAACCCACATCCGTTTGCAACATTTCCGTTGCCGCTTTCGCTTGGTTTCAGAGGTGTAAACGAATGTATGGATGTCAAGCTTGAGGATGAAAGCTTTCCGTTTGAAGAAATCATCTCAAGGCTTAACGGATGTCTGCCGAGAGGACTTCGTGTGTTTGATGTAACGGAACCCGTTATGAAAGCCGGAAAGATTACTTTTGCATCATTTACAATCAAGATTTCCTGTGACGGTGAAAACTCCCGTACAGTATGCGAACAACTCAAAGAACTGCTGACAAGCGAAGTATTGAAATTGAAAAGAAATCTAAAAAAGGCATAAAAACCGTTGACATAAAACAGGGTATAAAGAGCTTTGAAGTAACCGAGAAGTTCGACTTTGCAGAACTTGATGTTGTTTTGTCGGCAGGCAGTTCAGATAATGTGAATCCGAATCTGCTTATATCGGCTTTTGAAAACCGTTTTTTGGTTTCCTGTGATATCGACATCACAAGAAATGACCTCTACAACGCAGATATGGAATTATTTAGATAGGTGAATATATGTTTGAATTTACAATACGAGAAAATGATTTTTTAAACGGATTTTTGGATTTATTGAGTGACTATGTAAATAAGTCGTATAAGTTCACCATGTCGTACCTGACAAGCCCTCTTTTGTCAGATGTGCGTGAGAGCGAAAGACTTGTTTTGCTTGTAGTCAACAAGTCTGTTTTTCAGAATATGTACAGTTTCATCAAGCTGAATGACAGCAATATGCAGTTTGCATCATTTTCCTGTCTTGAAACAGCCGTGAACTCAATGCGACTTTACAATGTCCTTGCTATAAATCCGGATTATATGCACGAATATATTACCGGCGGAAACTTTTCGCTTGAAGTATGTGAAAATGAAATTTCAGAAAAACAAAAAAAATACAAGAAAGGTGAAGAGGAGTTCTCGCTCCGTGAATTTGCAACCGGACTTGGCAAATTCAATTCTTTTGAATTGAAAAATGCAGCTGTTGCGTCACAGCTTGTTGACGGCAATATCTTTCTCGGACTTTCCTGCGGCAATGAACTTGGAGAGGATTTGCAGGATGAAGTCAGAAAGAGTATGATCGGTGCATACCTTTCACTTTCAAAGCACAATAAAATGTTTTTTAACGGCGGTATAGATGATACTCTTGAAGAGCTTGAGGACAAGCTCTATGCAAAGTTTCTTGAATATATCAGAAAGTTCTCATAATCTTTTTAAACTTTCACATTACTTTACACAAGCGTTCAATTTTCTGTCACATAAGACAGTTATTATATGCTTGTAAGTTAAAGATAAACAAAAAAACACTTTAACTTCACATAGATAATGCTTACAAGAACTTTTCATAGATTTCCTCTCTAATATGTCGAAAGACACAAAGGTCGGCTTTTCTGCCGACCTTTTTAATTTATCAGGTGTTTTATTATGAATTACTACTCCCTTAATAAATATCTCAAAAATACATTTGGTGAAAAGGTGTACAAAATTTCGCTGAACGGTAATATGACCTGTCCGAATCGTGACGGAACCCTCGGAACAAGGGGCTGTATTTTTTGCAGCAGGGGAGGCTCCGGAGAATTTGCCTCCGATGCACTTCTTCCTGTTCACGGACAAATCGATCAGGCTAAACTGCGAATAAAAAAGAAATCCGACTGTAAAAAGTTTATTGCATACTTTCAGCCGTTCACAAATACCTATGCGCCTGTTGAATATCTTGAAAAAATATTTACAGATGCAATTTCAGAACCCGACATTGTTGCCCTTTCAATCGCAACCCGTCCCGATTGCCTGGGAAATAATGTGTTAGGTCTTCTTGAAAAACTGAACAAGATAAAACCTGTCTGGGTAGAACTCGGATTGCAGACCATTCATGAAAAATCGGCAGATTATATAAGAAGAATGTATCCGCTATCCGTTTATGACTCAGCTACAGAAAATCTTCATAAAATCGGAATCAATGTAATTACACACATTATTTTGGGACTTCCGAACGAATCTAAAGAAATGATGCTTGAATCTGTAAAATATGCAGGCAGTAAAACCGACGGAATTAAACTGCAGTTGTTGCATGTTTTAAAAAACACAGACTTATGTGATGACTATGAAAGCGGAAAATTTGATGTGCTTTCAATGGAAGATTATATTGATATTCTTTGCGATTGCGTTGAAGTGTTGCCTGAAAATGTTGTAATTCACCGTTTAACAGGTGACGGGGATAAAAAACTGCTCGTTGCACCCATGTGGAGTGCCGACAAAAAGCGTGTTTTAAACTCAATCAACCGTGAATTTGCAAAGCGTGATATCACGCAGGGAAGAAAGGCAAAGTAAAAGACTCCCGAATCAATCATCGGAAGTCTTGTTTTCAAGAGTATTGTCGTTGTGATTTTTCTCTTTTTCAGCTTTCTTCTGAGCTGATTTTTTACCGATTGCATATGCAACAGCCAATATAGCCAAGCATCCCGCAGTTATGCCCATGCCGGCAAGGAAAAATTTTATTTGCCTATCTTTAATGGGATTGTAATCAATATATTCGTCATCTGAGGCATTAACAGTTGTAGGCTCGGTCGAGTGTTTACTTTTACCGCCCTTTCCTGTAGCTTGCGTGCTGTTTTTATTGCTTGACGAGGAACTTCCGCCGCTAACCGTTCCCGACGCATTTTTATATATTCTGATACACGATGCAGTGCAACTTCCAACATCCATAAAGTTCACATCGGAATCAACACATTGAATCACTGTGTAGTCAATATACGCAGTACCTTCTTTTATTGTTTTGAAATCAAGCGTTAAGACTTCGCTTCCGCCCGAAATATTTTGTCCTTCAGAATTAAGAAAAACAACTTTAACCTTGCCGCTTTTCTTGTTGACCTGAATTTTTGAGCCGTTATTCACTGCCTTAACCTTCCTAAATTCGATATAATCGGGGTCATATGTAAATTCAAATGTTGCGGCAGAAAGTCGATTGCCGGAATTTGCGAAAAGTGCAACACTGAACAGTCTGTTCGGCTTCATATCTGCATTCTGCATTTCAAAACTTACGCTTGCGGTTGCAAATGCACTTGTTAAAGATATTTGCAATAAAGCTACCAAAATTAAAATAATAGAAAATAGTTTTTTCATAGTTCGCCACATAAAATTAAAATATTTCAAAATCTCACTTGATTTTTCTGATTTCATTTGATATAATAAACAGGTCGTTTGGAGAGATGTCCGAGCTGGCCGAAGGAGCATGATTGGAAATCATGTATACGGTGAACACCGTATCAGGGGTTCGAATCCCCTTCTCTCCGCCACAAACGCTGAACTTATTTTAGGTTCAGCGTTATTTTTTTGACCTGTTTTTCTTAATAAAAGGTGCTGTTTTCATATATATAATTGTATCGTATGGCAAGATTTGTTGTCAACGGATTTACGGTGAAGAGTTAGCACATACAGTGCATTTACGGTCATTTTTAATAATTTTTTAGCATTTCATATGACATAACCATTCAGCTTTCGGTTATTTATTCAAAAAACTGCCACTAAACCTTTACAAACCCTACAAGATATTGTATTATATTAGTAATTATAAATTACCATGGGGTGTTATGTATGAAACCAAAATATAAAAGAGTATTATTAAAACTTTCAGGCGAATCACTTGCAGGCGAAATGAAACACGGAATTGATTTTGAAACTGTTCTCAAAATCTGCAAGCCTATTAAAGAATGTGTTGACGCAGGCGTAGAAGTCGGCATCGTAGTAGGCGGCGGCAACTTCTGGCGTGGCAGAAGCTCAGGCGAAATGGACAGAACAAGAGCCGACCATATGGGTATGCTCGCAACAACAATCAACGCACTCGGTGTTTGCGACGCACTCGAACAGCTTGGAGTTAATGTTCGTGTACAGACAGCTATCGCTATGCATCAGATTGCAGAGCCGTACATCAGAAACAAAGCAGTTCTTCACCTTCAGAAGGGCAGAGTAGTAGTATTCGGTTGCGGAACAGGCAATCCGTTCTTCAGCACAGACACAGCAGCGGCTCTTCGTGCGGCAGAAATTGAGGCTGATATCGTAATGAAGGCTACTATGGTTGACGGTGTATATGACAGCGATCCCAAGAAAAACCCGAATGCAAAGAAGTATGATACAATTTCTTTCCATGATGTTCTCAACAAGGATCTCGCTGTTATGGACAGCACAGCGGCATCGCTTTGCAAGGACAATAATCTTCCGATTCTTGTATTCAGTATTGAAGATCCCGAAAATATCTACAAAGCTGTATGCGGTGAAAACATCGGTACAATCGTAACAGCCAACAACTAATTTGAATTTTTTACTGACTTTTTAACAATAATTATTACACAGGAGGCATAAATATGCAGACACAGTTAAAAAAGCCGGCGAAAGTATGGACAGACGACTTGAGCATATGCGCACGGAATTTTCAGAAATCAGAGCAGGCAGAGCAAATCCCGCAGTTCTTGATAAGGTAAAGGTTGACTATTACGGCGCACCCACACCCGTAAATCAGCTTGCCGCAGTATCTGTTACAGAGGCAAGAACTCTTACCATTCAGCCATGGGATGCGTCTGTATTAAGACAGATTGAAAAGGCTATCCAGACTTCCGATATCGGCATCAACCCACAGAATGACGGTAAGATTATTCGTCTTATTTTCCCGCCTCTCACAGAGGACAGAAGAAAAGAAATCGTAAAAGATGTTCAGAAGATTGCTGAGGAAACAAAGATTCAGATTCGTAATGTCCGCCGTGAACTTATCGACAAGCTTAAAGCTATGAAGAAGGACGGCGAGCTTACAGAGGACGATCTCAAGCAGGGCGAAAAGAAAGCTCAGGATCTTACAGATAAGTATGTCAAAGAAGTTGAGAGCGTTTCTGCAGTAAAGCAGAAAGAAATTTTGGAGATGTAATATGGCTTTTTTCTCAAAGAAAAAAGATGAGCAGATTGGGGTTACAGACCTCAATCTGCCTTCACATATCGGAATTATTATGGACGGCAACGGCCGTTGGGCTAAGAAAAGAGGACTTCCGAGAAAAGCAGGTCACCGTCAGGGTGCGAAAACTTTCAGAACAATAACAAGATACTGTTCCGATATCGGAATAAAGTACCTTACCGTATATGCTTTTTCAACCGAAAACTGGAAAAGACCGCAGGAGGAAGTTGACGCGCTTATGTCGCTCTTTAAATCATATCTTAATGAAGCACTTGAAGATTTTAAGGATGACAGCATTGTAGTGAAATTCATCGGTGATAAGTCGGGTTTTAATGATGAACTTCGTGAGCTTATGATTGAAAATGAGGAGAGTTCAAAAGACCGTGACGGTATGGTTCTCAATATAGCTATGAATTACGGCAGTCGTGACGAAATTGTCAGAGCCGTCAGAAACATTTCCGAGGATGTCAGAAACGGAAAAATTTCTTCCGATGACATAACAGAAAATCTTTTTTCAAATTATCTTTATACCGCAGGTCAGCCCGATCCCGACCTTATTATCAGACCGAGCGGTGAATACAGAATTTCAAATTTCCTTTTGTGGCAGTCAGCCTACACGGAATTTGTTATAATGAACAAGCTTTGGCCTGATTTTCAGAAATCAGACCTTGACGAAGCATTAAAAATATACTCCTCCAGAAACAGAAGATACGGTGGAGTCTGATGAGAGTTGATATAAAATGAAATCCCTCAAGCCACGGCTGCTGACAGCCGTAATAGGAATACCAATACTGCTGATCGTTCTGTTTGTTTCGGAACTTTGGCGCCCATTTGTAGGCATAATCATAGGAGCATTCTCGGTATTTATGATAGGCGAGTACCTTCATGCAAGAAAGATGCTTTATAAATTTCACCTTTCAATACCTTGTATGCTGTTTGCTTTCCTGCTTTCAGTTTTAGTTACGACAAGGTATCTGTATGTTTTGATTTTTGCTTTTATACTGACAGTCTTTGCCGTAATGATTTTTAAACACGAAAAGACAAACTATGCCGATGTTGCATATTCAGTGTTCGGAACATTTTTAATTTCTTTTGGAATGAGTGCCGTACCGATTGCCTGTGCATCATCTGTATCAATTACTTTCTGCTATATATGTATTTTCGCATTGCCGTGGATGGCAGACGCAGGCGGCTTTTTTATCGGAGCATCGTTCGGCAAGCACAAACTTTGCCCGAAAATCAGCCCTAAAAAGACTGTTGAGGCGCAATCGGCGGAATACTTTTCTGTGACCTCACAGCAGTAATTATAGGTCTTATATTTCATTTTTGTGTTATGCCTGACGCTAACATTAATTTCTGGGCATTGATTCTTCTCGGTGTAATTGACGCTCCTGTTTCAATTCTCGGTGATTTGAGCTTTTCACTCATCAAAAGAAATTACGGAATCAAGGACTACGGTTCAATTTTCCCCGGTCACGGCGGAATGCTTGACAGGTTTGACAGCATAATATTTACTGCCCCTGTTCTTGTGGCAATCAATCAATTCATACCTTTCATAACAGTGGGGTAAACTAAAATGGTAAATTCACTTTCAATTCTCGGATCGACGGTTCAATCGGAACTCAGACGCTTGATGTTGTAGATAAACTTAATTTAAAAGTTTCCGCACTTACAGCGTCAACAAATATAAAGCTGCTTGAAGAACAGGTAAGAAAATACAAACCTGAACTTGCAGTAGTTTTTAACGAAGAAAAAGCCAAAGAATTCAAAGATAATATAAAAGATACAAACACCCGTGTTTTAAGTGGTATGGACGGACTTATTGAGGCGGCAACGCTTGAGAATGCCGACCTTGTTGTAAATTCGGTTGTCGGAATGGTAGGCTTAAAGCCTACACTTGCAGCGGCAAACGCCAAAAAAGATATTGCTTTTGCAAACAAGGAAACGCTTGTAACAGGCGGTAAGCTTGTATGTGATGCGGTAAAGAAGAACGGTGTAAAGCTTCTTCCCGTTGACAGTGAACATTCTGCTATCTTCCAATGCTTGCAGGGAATGCCTGAAAAGAAAATGCTTAAAAAGCTCATTCTTACAGCATCCGGCGGCCCGTTCTTTGGCAAAACAGTCGAAGACTTAAAGAATGTAACAGTTAATGAGGCTCTCAATCATCCAAATTGGAGTATGGGTGCAAAAATAACCATCGACTCTGCTACAATGATGAACAAAGGTCTTGAAATCATTGAGGCGAGATGGCTTTTTGATGTTCAGCCCGAAAACATTGATGTTGTTGTTCATCGTGAAAGTATCATACATTCTCTCATAGAATATGTAGATAATTCCGTAATTGCACAGCTTGGACTCCCCGATATGAGGATTCCGATACAGTACGCAATTACATATCCTAAAAGATATGAGTCACCTGTCGGTGAATTAAGTCTTGCTCAAATCGGCAAAATGACTTTCTTTGAACCTGACTATGATACTTTCAAATGTCTGAGAGCCTGTAAAAAAGCTCTTTCACTCGGAGGTGTTGCAACAGCAATTGCCAACGGTGCTAATGAGGAGGCTAACCGTCTTTTCAGAGAAGGTAAAATCACTTTTCTTGAAATCGGTGACCTTGTTATGGGTGCAATTGATAACATAGACAATTTTGAGCCTTTATGCGTTGATGATGTGTTAAAGGCAGACAAACTTGCAAGAGAGTATGTACTCTCTAAGCTATAATTTGCGGTAATATTTTCCACTGCTGTCTTTGCGACGGCAATGAATATTTTGGAGTTGATTTATTTTAATGCAAATTTTAACAGTTGCGGCTCTCATTGTAATAGGAATATTACTTTTTGAGCTTATAATTTTTTCTCACGAATTCGGTCATTTTATTACCGCAAAGCTTTCGGGTGTAAAGGTAAATGAATTTGCACTCGGAATGGGACCGAAAATAATAAGTTTTGTTAAAGGCGAAACAAGGTACTCGCTTCGTCTTTTTCCTATAGGCGGTTACTGTGCCATGGAAGGAGAGGATGAAGACAGTGAAGAAAAAGGTGCTTTTAATAACGCAAAAGTTTGGAAGAGAATGATTATCATAATCGCAGGTGCGGTTATGAATATTCTTCTCGGCTTTGTTATGATGTTTGCCTTTACCGTTCAGGCTGACAGCTACAGTTCAACTACAATATCTCAGTTTCAACCCAATGCATTTACTGCAAACACAGGTTTACAAACAGGGGATAAAATTGTTGAAGTGAACGGTTATTCGATTTGGAATTCACGAGATTTGCAGTTTGCAATCTCAACTCTTCCATATGAAACAGTAGAAGGCAATACACTTGAGGTATACAAAGAAAGAGCAACATCTGCCGCTTGCGGTGTATATAATAAGTATGCAAAAGACGAGTCTCTTTCAAAGGATGAACTTCAAAAATACTATAATGCTCTTTCTGAGGGTTGTTCAAAAATAAATAAGGCTGCAAGCAAAGACGAGGCTAAAAAACTTCTTGATGAAACTTGCAAGTCAATTTATGCAATTGACAAATCATATGATATGTCAAAGTATAAAACACCCGAAATAGACACAACTACATCAAGACCAAGATTCATGGGTGATGTAAAAGTTGTTCGTGACGGCAAAGAAATAACACTTGAAAATGTACAGTTTTTCACCTATTACGCTGATGAGGATGCCGAAAAGGAAAACAAACCTACTGTTGCGTTTGACTTTGCAGTTGAACCGATTGAGAAAAATGTCGGTACTGTCCTCGGTGAAACATTCACACAGACCTGTTCAATGGCAAAAACCGTGTGGACATCTCTGGTGTGGCTTGTTCAGGGCAGATTTACATTCAACGATATGTCAGGTCCTGTTGGTATTGCTACGGCTGTCACTCAGGTTGCATCAATGGGACTTCAAACAGGCTTCGTAGATGCAGTCAATAACATTCTTTTTGTAATGATACTCATTACGGTAAACCTCGGAATTGTAAATATGCTGCCGTTCCCGGCGCTTGACGGCGGAAGATTCTTATTTTTGCTGATTGAATGGATATTCAAAAAGCCAATTCCGAGAAAGGCAGAACAGATTGTGAATACAGTCGGTCTTGTTCTGTTGCTTGCATTTATGCTTATTATTTCGGTGAAAGATGTGTTCCAGCTTGTAACGGGAACATTCCCCGGAATGTAGACAAACGGAGGAAATTTTATGGGAAGTAAAATTCAGGTAACTGCCGGCAATGTAAAAATCGGCGGCGGTGCTAAAGTAAGCGTTCAGTCAATGCTCAACATTCCCTCAACCGATATTGAGGGTTCTGTAAGACAGGCAAAAGAGCTTGAAGAGGCCGGTTGCGAAATTATTCGTGCAGCTATTCCTAATAAAGATGCAGTAAAGCTTATTCCTGCCCTCAAAGAGGCTGTAAGCGTCCCGATTGTAGCCGATATCCATTTTGACTATAAGCTTGCGCTTGAGGCGTGTGCGGCAGGCATCGACAAAATCCGTATCAATCCGGGTAACATCGGATCAGACGATAGGGTAAAGGCGGTGGCAGACGCTTGCCGACAGCGTGGCATTCCGATAAGAATCGGTGTTAACTCAGGTTCGCTTGAAAAGGAAATTCTTGCAAAATACGGTCATCCCACACCCGAGGCACTCTGCGACAGCGCCTTGTACCATGCATCACTTCTTGAAAAATTTGATTTCAACGATATTGTTCTTTCAATGAAAAGTTCAACCGTTTCTACTATGATTAAAGCCTATGAGCTTGCCGCAGAAAGGTGTGACTATCCGCTTCACCTCGGTGTTACAGAGGCGGGAACAGAAAGAATGGGTATTATCAAATCTTCTGCCGGAATCGGTGCATTGCTCCTCCATGGTATCGGTGATACAATCAGAGTTTCACTCACAGCCGATCCTGTAAAGGAAGTTTATGCTGCTCATGATATTCTCAAGGCTCTTGATATTGAGAAAGACGGAGTTCAATTTGTTTCATGTCCGACTTGCGGAAGAACAAGAATTGACCTTGTGAAGATTGCAAACGAGGTTGAAGATAAACTCAGAAACTGTAAAAAGAATATCAAAGTAGCGGTAATGGGTTGCGTTGTAAACGGTCCCGGAGAGGCAAGAGAAGCTGATATCGGCATCGCAGGCGGTGACGGTTGCGGTCTTGTATTCAAAAAAGGCGAAATTCTTCGCAAAGTTCCGGAAGATAAACTCGTTGACGCACTTTTGGAAGAAGTAGAAAAATTATAACTCTATCAGCAGTCAAAATACATTTGCTGTAATATGACAGAAGGACATATATGAAAACATTAGGAGAAGTCTTTGACTCCCAATTCGGCATTAAACTGCCGCAACAGATTTCACAGGGAGAACTGACACAACTTAATATTAACAAACAAGCCCGTTTGATTACTTTAGCAGTAAAATTCAACGGGCTCGTTGAGCGTAATACGCTTTTTGACACGGAAAAGCTGATTACCAAGACACTTGCGTATCATACTGTAATAAAACCGCATTTTCCGACAGAGTTGTTTTCCGCTGATTATTTTCCTCAGCTATACGCAGCCGTAAGGCGAGATATTCCGAGTATTAACGGAACTCTCAACAATGCTGAGGTTAGGTTTGAAAACAATACGCTTACTATAAATCTTCTTAACGGCGGAAAAACTCTCCTTGACAGTAAAGGCTTTGACAAAGCACTTATAAAACTCGTTTCGGAAGATTCAATCTTTACATTTCCGTTAATTATACCGGAACCTTTGAGGTTGAAGAAAACAGCGAAGAATACAAAGCCGCTATTCAGGATGCTCAGGAGAAAATCAACCGAGAAAATCTTCAGAAAGCCGCTGAATTCTATCAGGAAGAGGTTGAAACAGCAGAAAGAGAGAAGAAAACACGCTGAAAACACTACTGTTGAAATTGAAGTTCGTGAGGGCAAGTTTGCAACACCGCAGATTATTCAGTCCTCAATCCGTCCGTTATACGGTCGTTCAATCAGGGGGAAAATGATTCCCATTTCTTCAATCTCAGGTGATTCGGGAAGAATTGTGGTGTGGGGCGATGTATTTGATATTGAAAAGAAAGTCACTAAAAGCGGTGACAAAAATATTTTCACTATCGACATAACCGATTATACCGGTTCAACAACAGCTAAAGTATTCAATTCAATCAAGGAATCAGCCGTAATTGATAATATTAAAAAAGGCGATACAATCGTTGTTCAGGGTGATGTTGAGTACGATAAATATGCAGGCGAACTTGTTGTAAATGCCCGTTCAATCGGTACGGCTCAAAAAGTAAAAGTAGTTGATAATGCCGAGAAAAAGCGTGTTGAACTCCATATGCATACAAATATGTCGCAGATGGATGCCGTAACATCGGCAGGTGACCTTGTAAACCGTGCTTATCAGTGGGGACACAAAGCCGTTGCAATTACTGACCACGGTGTCGCACAGGCTTTTCCCGATGCAATGAAAGCCGCAGATAAAATCAACAAAGACGAAGAGAAAATTAAAATCATCTACGGTGTTGAGGCATACTTTATGGATGACCTTGTAGAGTCTGTAAAAGGTGATGCCGATACAGGTTTTGACGGCACTTTCATCTGCTTTGATATAGAAACAACAGGTCTTTCAGCCGCCCGTGACAAGATTACCGAAATCGGCGCAGTCAAGGTTGAAAACGGTGTCATCACTGATACTTTTTCAACCTTTGCAAATCCCGAAATGCCGATTCCGCAGAAAATCACTCAGCTTACAGGCATTACCGATGATATGGTAAAGGACGCTCCGTCACAGAGCGAAGCGGTTAGTGCATTTCTTGAATTTGCCGGTGACAATGTGCTTGTTGCTCACAATGCTCCCTTTGACACATCCTTCATAGCAAAAGCCTGTGAAGATATGGGCAGGAATATAACTACACTTCAATCGACACGGTTGCAATTTCAAGAGCAATCCTTACAGATATCAAGAACTGCAAGCTTGATACGGTAGCAAAATTTTTAAGGCTCGGCGACTTCAATCACCACAGAGCAACCGATGATGCCGAAATGCTTGCGAGAATTTTTATAAATCTCTGTCAGCGACTTACAGATGATTACGGTATAACAAAAACAAACGACATTAATACAAAGATAGCAGGCGGAGATTTTAAGAAGCTTCCGACCTATCATCAGATTATTCTTGTAAAGAATAAAACAGGTCTTAAAAATCTTTACAGACTTATTTCTTACAGTCATCTTAATTATTTCTATAAAAAGCCGAGAATTCCGAAAAGCGAGCTTGTAAAGTACAGAGAGGGACTCATAATCGGCTCAGCTTGTTGTGCAGGTCAGCTTTATATGGCAATTCTTGGGGGCAAGCCGTGGGGCGAACTCAAACAGATTGCGTCATTCTATGATTATCTTGAAATTCAGCCTGCAGGCAATAACAGCTTTATGATTCGTGACGGCAGATTTAATTCTGTTGACGAACTTCATGAAATTGACCGTACAATAATTAAGCTTGCAAAAGAACTCGGCAAGCCTGTATGCGCAACCTGCGATGTCCACTTTATGGATCCGACAGATTCCGAATTCAGAAAAATTCTTATGGCAGGTCAGGGCTTTAAAGATGCTGAACAGCAAGCTCCGCTTTATTTCAGAACAACTGCTGAAATGCTCAAGGAATTTGAATGGCTCGGCAAGGATAAAGCCTATGAGTATGTAGTAGAAAATCCCAATAAAATCGCCGATATGTGCGAATATATCAGACCTATTCCAAAGGGTACATTCCCGCCTAACATTGAGGGCGCACAGGAACAGCTTATTGATATTACATGGAAAAGAGCAAAAGAGAAATACGGCGATCCATTGCCTGAAATCGTAAAGGCAAGACTTGACAAGGAACTTAATTCAATCACAACCTACGGATTCTCGGTACTTTATATGACTGCTCAAAAGCTTGTTGCAGACAGTGAGGCACACGGATATCTTGTCGGTTCACGAGGATCGGTAGGTTCTTCTTTCGTAGCTACTATGTCCGGTATTTCGGAGGTTAATCCGCTTTGTCCGCACTATGTATGTCCAAACTGCAAACACAGCGAGTTCATCACAGACGGCAGTTACGGCTCAGGCTTTGATATGCCGCCAAAAAACTGTCCCGAATGCGGTACTCTTATGGATCAAGATGGTCACGAAATTCCGTTTGAAACATTTCTTGGCTTTAAAGGCGATAAAGTGCCTGATATCGACCTTAACTTCAGTGGTGAGTATCAGTCAAAATCTCACCGTTACACGGAAGAGCTCTTCGGTAAGAATAATGTGTTCAAAGCGGGAACAATTTCTACAGTAGCCGAAAAAACAGCACTCGGCTTCGTTAAGAAGTTTGCACAGGAGCGAGGTCTTGTAATGCACAAGGCTGAGGAAAAGCGTCTTGCAATCGGTTGTACGGGTGTTAAGAGAACCACAGGTCAGCACCCCGGCGGTATGGTTGTTGTGCCGAGAACAAACGATGTTTACGATTTCTGCCCTGTTCAGCATCCTGCAAATGATGTGAACTCAGATAACATTACAACCCACTTCGACTTCCATTCAATTCATGATACAATCACAAAACTTGATGAGCTCGGACACGATGTTCCGACAATCTATCATTATCTTGAACTCTACACAGGTATCCCCGTAATGAAAGTTTCAATGAGCGATCCCGAGGTTATGTCGCTGTTTACTTCTCCGAAAGCACTCGGAGTTACTGAGGAAGATATCGACTCAAAAACCGGTACATTCAGCCTTCCTGAATGCGGTACGTCTTTCGTAAGAGGAATGCTTGTTGAGGCACAGCCCAAAACCTTTACCGACCTTTTGCAGATTGCAGGTCTTTCGCACGGCACCGATGTATGGCTCGGAAACGCTCAGGAACTTATTCATAACGGAACCTGTACAATTTCGGAAGTAATCGGTACTCGTGACTCGATTATGACTTATCTTATGCACAAAGGTCTTGAACCGGGTATGGCATTCAAAATAATGGAGATTGTCCGTAAAGGTAACGCAACAAAACTTCTTACAGAAGAACACTTCAAGGCTATGCGTGAACACAATGTTCCCGAATGGTATATTGATTCATGTATGAAAATCAAGTATATGTTCCCGAAAGCCCATGCCGCAGCCTATATGATTGCAACGCTCAGACTCGGTTGGTACAAGGTTCACAAGCCCGTTGAATATTATGCGGCATACTTTACCGTACGAAGCGAAAATCTTGACGGTGCAATTGCCATGCAGGGACATCAGGCTGTCCGTGACAAGATGAACAACATAAAACAAAAACAGAGTGTTCACGAAGCCACAGCCAAGGATGAAGCAGAGTTCCAGACTTGCAGATTGTCAACGAAATGATGGCAAGAAAAATTGAATTTCTTCCTGTTGATATCTACAAATCCGAGGCTAAAATGTTCAAGGTAGAGGACGGAAAAATCAGACTTCCGTTTTCATCTTTACCCGGTGTAGGCGGCGCCGCCGCAGATTCACTCGCAGAAACGGGCAAGCACACAGAATATCTTTCAATTGAAGATATGCAGATAAAACAAAGGTTACTAAGGCTGTTATTGAAACACTGAAAGATGTCGGAGTTCTCAAGGATTTGCCTGAAAGCTCACAGATGTCATTATTTTAAGGAGTTGTCTAAATGAAAAAACTGCTTTCGCTAAAAACTTTGCTGATTTGCATTTCATTTACAGTATTTCTTTTACTTGTAAAAGATAATATGGATGTTGTGTGGTCGGCAATCGGTTGGATAACAGGCATAATCACTCCGTTTGCAATCGGGTTCCTTTTTGCTTACATCCTTAACTATCCTTACAAATTTTTCTACTCCAAAGTTTTCGGCAGAATGGGGCGAAAGCGAAAATTCCTTGCTAACTTCAGAAAACCCCTTGCGCTTATTATAACCTATGCAATTGTAGTAGCAATTTTTGTTGTTATAATCTCAATTGTAGTTCCGCAGATTGCAGCCAGCCTGTTCAGTCTTATTAACAGCCTGCCGCAGTATGCAGGCGTACTTTCTGACATGACAAAAACAGTAGTGCATTGGATTAACCATACATTCAGTATGGAAATTGACGCAAGTGAAGTAATAAACAACTTCTTCAAGTATATTACAAACTTTATTTCGGCAGGCAATATCACCAGTTTTCTCGGCAACTCTACAAATGCCGTATTCAGCGCAATTATGTCTACGTGTAACGGTGTGTATAACTTCCTGCTCGGAATCGTTATTTCAGTTTACTTCCTTGCCGCAAAGGAAACACTTTGCCGTCAGATAAAAAAGCTTGCTGTTGCTTTTATTCCGATAAAGTATCTTCCTAAGATTTATGAAATTGTCGATATTACAGATACAAAATGCGGCCGTTTTCTCGTTGGCGATATCATTGATGCGGCTTTTCTCGGTGTTCTCACATTCATTACAATGTCAATTTGTCAATTACCGTACGCACCGCTTATTGCGGTTCTTATCGGTGTGACGAATATTATTCCGTTCTTTGGACCGTTCATCGGTGCAATTCCGAGTGCTTTTATCCTCTTGCTTATTGATCCGATTTACATGATTATTTTCATAATCATTATAGTTATAATTCAGCAGCTTGACGGCAATCTTTTCAAGCCGAAGATTATCGCAGTCAGGTCGGTCTTTCAAGCTTCTGGGTACTGTTCAGCGTAATTGTCGGCGGAGGAATGTTCGGTGTGCTCGGTCTTATTCTCGGCACACCAATCTATGCCGTAATCTATGCTCTTGTCGGCAAGAGAGTTAAAAACAAAATTGACTCAAAGGGTAGAATTGCTCAGGAGGCTCTTGATTTTGAGGTGCTTAACTATACCAAAATTGCCGCAGAGCAGAAAAAACTTCGTGAAGAAAAAGAAATGCAGCAAAGAGAAAAATTTATGAAATTCATCAACCGTAACAAAACAAATGATGAAGACGAATCCTCAGATAATACAAATGAATAATCGTAAAATTTTCGTTTCATCTGAATAGTGTTGACAAATCAAATTTAGTGTGTTAATATATTACCATATTAACACACTAAAGCGTTGAGAGGTAATTATGAAAAAGAATTTAAAAATGACTCCCGAGGGAACAAAGGACTTTCTGTTCGCTGAATGTTCCGCTATGGATTATATCTGCACAAGCATTGAAAAGGTATTTGTCAAAGGCGGATTTAAACGGGTAATAACTCCTGCTCTTGAATTCTATGATGTGTTCTCAATTCCGTCAAGCGGAATCTCGCAGGAATCAATGTTCAAGACAACCGATAACAAAGGCAGACTTCTTGTTGCCCGTCCTGATTCCACTCTGCCGATTGCAAGAATGGTTTCTACAAGACTTAAAAACAATACACTTCCTGTTCGACTTTACTACAAGCAGGCAGTATATCGCAACAATCCGTCACTTGCAGGAAGAAGAAACGAATTTCTTCAGATGGGTGTTGAACTTCTCGGGGCAAAAGGAAAGAGAGCCGACCTTGAAATTCTCACCTCGGCAATAAAAAGCATTTCAGCCGTTGCCGATGATTTCAGAATTGAACTCGGACATGCCGAAGTATTCAATGCTCTGTCAAAAGAACTCGATATTGATAACGATTACAAAGAAAAAATCAGGGTATCAATCGAAAGTAAAAACTACTCGGCGCTTAACAATCTTCTTGACAAACTCAAGCCTTGCAAGACTGTTTCCGCAATCCGTTCGCTCCCGTCACTTTTCGGCGGTGAAGAAGTGTTTGATGAGGCATATGACATCTGCAAAGGTACAGGCGCCGAAAACGCTCTTGATTATCTCCACTCAATCTATAAAGAACTTTCCGTGCTTGAACTCGGCAACAAGCTTATCATCGACCTCGGACTTGTTCAGAGAAACGATTACTATACGGGAATCGTATTTTCAGGGTATATTAACGGAATCGGTGACGCTGTTATTTCGGGAGGAAGATATGACGATCTTCTCAGCGAATTTGACGCTCCTATGGGTGCGGCAGGCTTTGCGATTGATACAGACGCAATTACAATGAAACATCTTTCCGATGATGATGTAAATTATTCAGATAATCCCGATGTTCTCGTTTTTGCAGAAAACGGACATGAAATGAAGGCTCTCAGATATGTTGACGAGCTTAATGAAAAGGGAATAAATGCACAGTTCAGCGTACTTGAAACTCTTGAAGAAACAGAACAGTTTGCAAAATCAAGAGGAATTGCAAAAGTTGAAAGTATATAATCAAGCTGTCGGAAAGGATTAAATATGAAACCATTAAGAATTGCTCTGACAAAGGGCAGACTTGAAAAGACCACAATTGAACTTCTTGAAAAAATCGGATATAATTGTGATGAAGTAAAAAACAAGGGAAGAAGGCTTATTCTTCCGATCGGCAACAATGATTTTGAAGTTGTGCTTGCTAAAGCCGCAGATGTAATTACATATGTTGAGCACGGTGTGTGTGACCTTGGTGTCGTTGGCAAGGATACAATTCTTGAAAACGGTTCATCTTTTTATGAACTTCTCGACTTAGGATTCGGTAAATGCCGTTTTGCTCTTGCTACAAAAAAGGACTCCGATTTTTACGGCGGTTACAAAACAAAGACAATTGCGTCAAAATATCCCAATGTAACCAGAGCATTTTTTGACGATAAAAATATGGATGTAAGAATCATTAAGATTGAGGGCTCGGTTGAACTCGCTCCTCTTGTAGGTCTTGCAGACGGTATTGTAGATATAGTAGAAACCGGTTCAACGCTCAAGGCTAACGGACTTGAAGTAATTGAATGGGTATGTGATATTTCAGCAAGACTTATTGCCAATACGGCAAGTCTAAAACTGCGCAAGGCTGAAATTGAAGAATTGCAGAAAAAACTGGAGGCTGTCACAAAATGATTACAACTGTTGTAGCAGACGGAAAAAACGAATATGAATTTATTGATTTGCTCAAAAAGAGAGCGCAGAATTCAGATAAAAATGTAGTTCCGATTGTTTCGGAAATCATCGAAAATGTTGCAGAAAACGGTGATAAAGCCGTAAAGGAATATACCGTTAAATTTGACGGAAAAGCACCTGAAAAGGTAGAAATTACTTCCGATGAAATCGACAGCCTTATTGAAAAATGCGATAAGGATTATCTCGAAACAATCAAAAAGGCAGCCGCAAATATTGCAGACTTCCATAAAAGACAGGTTCAGCAAAGCTGGCTCACAACAAAGAATAACGGCGTAATGATGGGGCAGAGAATCAGAGGCCTTAAAAGAGTAGGTATCTATGTTCCGGGTGGCACTGCAGCATATCCCTCATCAGTCTTATGAACGCAGTTCCCGCTAAAATTGCAGGTGTTGAGGAAATTATTATGTGTACACCTCCGCAGAAGGACGGTACACCGAATCCGAATATCATCGCCGCCGCAAAGGTAGCAGGTGTTGACAGGATCTTCCTTATGGGCGGTGCACAGGCAGTGGCCGCACTTGCATACGGTACTGAATCCGTGCCAAAGGTTGATAAAATAGTAGGACCCGGCAACATCTTTGTTGCAACAGCAAAAAAACTTCTTTACGGAACAGTTGACATTGATATGATTGCCGGTCCGAGTGAAATACTCATCATTGCCGATAAGTCTGCAAATCCAAAATTCCTTGCCGCAGACCTTATGAGTCAGGCAGAGCATGACAGGCTTGCATCTGCAATTCTGCTTACCGACTGCGAAGAGCTTGCCAAAGAAACTGAAACAGAGCTTGAAAAGCAGATGACCGCTCTTTCAAGAAAAGATATTATCCGTTCATCGGTTGACAATTTTGGTGCAGTTATTGTATGCAGTGATATGTCTCAGGCGATTGAATTTGCTAACGAGCTTGCTCCCGAACATCTTGAGGTTTGTTGTGAAAACCCAATGGAGTATGTCGGCAAGCTTGATAATGCCGGCTCTGTATTTCTCGGCAACTACAGTCCCGAGCCTCTGGGCGACTATTTTGCAGGTCCTAACCATGTTCTTCCGACAAGCGGTACGGCAAGATTTTTCTCACCTCTTTCGGTAGACAGCTTTGTAAAAAAATCAAGCTTTATTTACTATACGGAAGACGCTTTGAGAAAAGACGCCGAAGATGTAGTTCGCTTTGCAGAAACAGAAGGACTTACAGCACACGCAAATTCAATTAAAGTACGTTTTGATATGAAATAAGAATGGAAGTTATGCAATGTCTTATGAATTAAACAAAAAAATTCGTGAACTTGAACCGTATGAACCAATCAGCGGTACATATAAAATTCGACTTGATGCAAACGAATGTCCCGAAAATTATCCTGATTTCATCAAAGAAGAAATCAAAAATGCAATTGATACAATTGATTTCAACCGCTATCCCGATCCGCTTGCGGAAAAGGTTGTTACGGCTTTTGCGGATTATTACGGAATCAATCCAAAATATGTAACCGCAGGCAACGGCTCAGATGAACTTATCTTTTTGATTGAAGCCGCATTTATGGAAAAAGGGGACAGGATGCTTTGCGTTGCTCCCGATTTTTCAATGTACAAATTCTATTCATCAATCTGTGAGGTTGAATGTGACACATTTATCAAATCCGACGACCTTTCAATTGATACGGATGCACTTATTGAAAAGGTAAATCGTGACAATATCAAACTTCTGCTTTTTTCAAACCCATGCAATCCGACAGGGCAGGGTATGAACGCCGAAGATGCACGCAGACTTGTTACAAGCGTAAATGCACTTGTAATTCTTGATGAAGCATATATGGATTTCTGGGATCAGAGTCTTATAAATGAGGTTGAAAAGTATTCAAATCTCATTATTTTCAGAACCGCATCAAAGGCAGTAGGCTCAGCGGCACTCAGACTCGGTTTTGCCGTTGCAAATGAAACAATTTCAAGAGCTGTAAAAGCGGTAAAATCTCCGTACAATGTGAACACATTTTCTCAGGTTGTCGGCAGTATAATATATAAAAATAAAGATTATCTCAAAAACAGACAAAAAACAATTGTCAGAAACAGAGAAAAGCTGTATAATGACTTATTGAAGTTGTCCGCTCTTTCCGATGATTTTAAGGTTTACAACAGTTGTGCAAACTTTGTTTTTGTTAAAACATCATTCGGCAAAGACTTGTGGAACTATCTCAAGGACAATTCAATTGTAATCCGTTTTATGGGTGATTACATCAGAATTTCCGTTGGCACAGAAGAAGAAAACGAAGACTGATAAGTTGCATTAAAACTTATTTATCGAGGTGATTATATGCGCAGTGCATATGTTGAGCGTAAAACGAAGGAAACCGACATAAAGCTAAAACTTAATCTTGACGGCGGCAATATTAAAATTGATACAGGCATAGGCTTTTTTGACCATATGCTCAATTCGTTTGCCACTCACGGCAGATTCGGACTTGAGGTTTCGGTAAAAGGCGATCTCTATGTTGACGAACACCACACCGTTGAAGACACAGGTATAGTTCTCGGCAAAGCATTTGCAGAGGCTCTTTCAACCAAAGAGTCAATTGAGAGATTTGGCAGTTTTTATGTTCCTATGGACGAAGCGCTTGCGTTTGCATCTGTTGACATCAGCGGCAGACCTTATCTTGTATTCGATGCTGATTTTCCGCAGGAAAGATGCGGCGGCTACGACTGTTCAATGACAGTAGAATTTATGCGTGCATTTGCATTTAACGCACAAATCACACTTCACCTCAAATCTGTTTACGGTGACAACTCTCACCATATCACAGAGGCTTTGTACAAGGCTTGCGCACACGCACTCCGCCTTGCAGTAAAGCAAAATTCTTCAAATGTACTTCTTTCTACTAAAGGAGTGTTATAATGATTATTTTACCCGCTATTGACATAAAAGACGGCAATTGCGTCCGTCTTTTCAAGGGTGATTATGCAACCGTTCAGAAGGTAGCAGAGTCCCCGTATATTGCCGCTCAGGGCTTTGCTGACGCAGGTGCAGAGTGGATGCATATGGTTGACCTTGACGGTGCAAAAGATGCAAAGCTTGTTAATGCCGATCTTATTGCGGATGTTGCAAAAGCTTCGGGACTTTCTGTTGAGGTCGGCGGAGGAATCCGTGATATGAAAGCGGTTGAATATTATCTTTCAAGAGGAATAAACCGTGTTATTCTCGGTTCAGCCGCAGTTAAAAATCAGCAGCTTGTTATTGATGCCGTAAAAGAATACGGTGAGAGAATTGTAGTTGGCATTGATGCAAAGGACGGCATGGTTCGTGCAGAAGGTTGGATTGACAATTCGGAAATCAACTACATTGAGCTTGCAAAGCGTATGGAAGATGTCGGAGTAAAGACTATTGTGTTCACAGACATTGATCAGGACGGTACTCTTGCAGGTCCTAACCTTAAACAGCTTAATGACCTTGCTCACGAAGTCAGCTGTAATATTATCGCAAGCGGCGGTGTTGCAGTTCTCAAAGATATCATTAATCTTGCAGAACTCGATGTCTACGGTGCAATCTGCGGTAAGGCTATCTACACAGGTTCGCTCGATTTGAAACAGGCGATCGAAGTAACAAATAAAATCTGAGGTAATTATGGATCTTGATAAATATTTTGTAAAATCCGAACTTATTCCCGCAATTATTCAGGAAAAGTCAACGGGTGAGGTACTTATGCTTGCATATATGAACCGTGAAAGTATGCAAAAAACTTTTGAAACCGGTTACACATGGTTCTGGTCAAGAAGCCGTCAGGAGCTTTGGAACAAGGGTGCAACATCAGGTCATTTACAAAAGGTAATTGATATATATGCCGACTGCGATGACGATACATTGCTCATCACTGTTGAACAGACAGGTGCGGCCTGCCACACGGGAAATCATTCCTGCTTTTTTAAAAAATTAAAATGAGGAGAATTTTAATATGAACGACAGAGAAGTCCTTGAAGCACTTTATGCTACAGTAGAAAACAGACGAGATAATCCAAAAGAGGGTTCATACACTTGCTACCTTCTTGATAAAGGAATTGACAAGATTCTTAAAAAAGTAGGCGAGGAGTGCAGTGAAACAATCATTGCGGCAAAAAATGATGATAACAGCGAAACTGTTTATGAAATTGCAGACCTTATCTATCATCTTACTGTAATGATGGTAAAGCTCGGCATTCCGCTTGAAGATGTTCTTGCCGAACTTGACAAGAGAAGCGAAAAGACAGGAAACCTTAAAAAGTTCCATGTTGTTGACAAAAATTCATAACTAAAAGCACAAACAAAAAGGCCCTATGACTTTGGTCATAGGGCTTAACAGTATGTATATATTATTTTTATGCATTAACAAAAGCAAATTTAGAAATCGCCTGTTTGAGATTATCATCAGGTTCTGATTCAAGAAGAAGTTCAATCGGAATTTTTCGTCAATTGCAAAAAATCCCATCAACGAATGAGCATCAACAGTATTATCGCCGTTTCTTAGCATCATTACTGTATCCGGAAAGTGAGCAAGAGTTTCAAACATATCGATCATTTCTTTTTTATTTTAACGGAAACCGGTACAGAAAACAAAATCTCACCTCCATTGTTCATCTAGTCTATATTTTATCATTAATTTTTGTCTAAATCAACAACGAATTAATGAATTTTTGCAATTTCAACTATTTACCCAAAAAAGGATGGTTAGTGAATGAATTTTAATATAATTACACTCGGCTGCAAGGTTAATCAGTATGAATCACAGGCAATGCGTGAAGATATGTTGAAGAACGGATTTCTTCTCTCGGATGACAGGGACAGGGCAGACATAACAATCGTTAACAGCTGTACGGTAACATCCGTAAGTGACGCAAAAACCGCAAGATTCTCAACCGTGTCCGCCGTGAAAATCCTGACGGAATTGTTATTCTCACCGGCTGTATGCCACAGGCTTTCCCCGAAGAAAGCGAGAACTTTTCAAATTGCGATATCGTACTCGGCAACGCAAAGAGAGCCGAACTCGTTCCTTCAATTTACAAGTTTCTCGAAGAAAAACAGAAATTTGTTCATATAACAGAGCATATCGGAAAAGGCGAAAAATACGAAAACCTTTCCGTATCGTCACTCGGAGAGCATACAAGAGCTTTCATTAAAATTGAGGACGGTTGCAACAGATTCTGTTCTTACTGCATTATTCCGTATGCAAGGGGCAGAGTACGTTCAAAATCTCTCGAAGATTTAAAGGCAGAGCTTATTCAGGTTGCCGCAAACGGTTACCGTGAGGTTGTTCTTGTTGGTATTAACCTTTCCGCCTACGGTCTTGACGAAGATTTTGATCTTGCGGATGCTGTAGAATGTGCTTGTTCCGTTGACGGAATCGACCGTGTAAGACTCGGTTCAATCGAACCCGAAAGAATGGATAAAGAAATGATTGCCCGTCTTGCCGCACAACCAAAGTTCTGTCCGCAGTTTCATCTTTCACTGCAGAGCGGTTGCGATAACACACTCAAAGCAATGAACCGTCACTACAATTGTGCAGAATACGCTGAAATTGTTACAAATCTCAGAAACGCTTTTGAAAACAGTTCTATGACAACCGATGTAATGGTTGGATTTGCCGGTGAAACAGAGGAAGATTTCAACGCATCTCTTAAATTTGTAAAGTCAATCGGCTTTGCAAAGGTGCATATCTTCCCGTATTCACGCCGTAAAGGCACTGTTGCCGATAAAGCACCAAATCAAATTGATCCGCAAATCAAAGAGCAGAGAGCCAAAATTATGGAGCAGGTCTGCGATGAAACCAGAAGGGAATTTCTTAAAGAGCAGGTTGGCCTTTGTGAATCTGTTCTCGTTGAAAGACTTCGTCACGGTTATCTTGAGGGTTACACAAAAAACTACACGCCTGTTCATATTAATTCCGAAGATACAAGTCTCTGCGGTAAAATTATTGATGTGAAAATTACAAAATCATTTGATGACTACTGTGATGCTGAATTAGTTTAAAGCGTTAATCAGATTATTAATCTCTTTTTTTGCAGTATCATCCTCAAGCTATTATAGCTGTAAAGCATAAAGCCCCTGACAGATTTATTGTTACGCAAAACATCGTATTCATCGGCAAGAATACTGTCACTTAAAAGCCATGTTTCTTCGTCATATTCGCCGTTACCTGCCTTATAACCGCCAAGACCTACATACAGTTTTACATTTTCGTCAAAATCAAGAGATGTCCAGCTGTCAAGGCAATCTTCAAAATTAAGAGCCGGGTTTTCAAGGCTAAAGTAAATTTGCGGACAGATGTAATCTGCAAAGCCTTTGCAGGTACACCACGATTTTACATCGGCATACAATCCGTCATTGTTACCTATATTGCCTTGCGGTGATATGCCGAACTCAACTGACGAATCCACACTTTTTATTGTTCTGTAAACCTTACAAATCAGCGTATTTACATTTTGCATTCGCCAATTATCAAGACTCATAGAGTTTTCTTTACCGTATTTTTCAATATAAGCCTCATACTGCTTTTTATCAAAACTTTCATCCTCAGTAGGGTAGAAGTAGTCGTCAAATTGTATCCCGTCAACATCATAATTTTCCGCAATTTCCTTTACACCGTCACTAATGAGCTGTTGTGCAGTTTCATTTGACGGATCAAGGAAAATCCCGTTATCGGTTTTTATACCTATTTCGGTATTCTTTATGTAAGGATTGTTGTCTGAAGTTTTTTCGGAGTTTCATTTGAACTGACTCTGTATGGATTAACCCACGCATGAATTTTCAAATTGTTTTCTTTGCATATATCACACATAATTTGCAGTGCGTCATATTGAGGATTTTCACCCTGCGTACCCGTGAGAATATGTGACCACGGAAAATAGCTTGACTTATATAATGCGTCACAAAAGGGGCGCACCTGTACAATAAGCGTGTTGAAACCGCTTTCACTGCATTTTTGTGCTATTTCGGTAAATTTATCTTCAAACGCTTTTTGTGTTTTTGAGCTTTCATTTTCCATAGAAAGCTCCATATATGATACCCACACGCCACGCATTTTTTCATCACTTTCGGGTGTGTCGGCTGTTGCCTTTGATGATAAGGCTGCAATATTGTTGATATCATTCTGCTTTTTCGGCGGCTTTTCTCTTGTAAATGAGCTTATGCAGATAACGCTTAACATAGCTATTACAGATACAATAATCGGAAGAATCTTTTTGTTTTTCAATCAAATCATCCTTTGGAGTTCTCATGGAAATTTTCATCGTATACATTTGCATCATCAGCCTGATATCAATTATCGTAACAGTCTGTGACAAATACTTTGCAATTCACCGCAAATGGAGAGTAAGAGAAAGCACATTGCTGATTCTCTCCGCACTCGGAGGAAGTGTTGCAATGTACATTACAATGCAATTAATCAGACACAAAACAAGACACATTAAATTTATGCTTGGCATACCGATAATATTTATTATTCAGCTGATAATTCTGTTTTTTGTTTGGAGGATGATTTATGTCTGACAGACTGTATTTTTCCGTACCTGACGAATGTGACAATATGCTTGCTCAAAGATTTCTGCGTGATAAATGCGGTCTTTCTGCAAGAATAATAACACGACTGAAAAGAGAAAAAGACGGTATTTTGATGGACGGGAAAATTTTAAGAACAATTGACTGTGTGCAAAGCGGAAAAACCGTTTCAATTGCAATTCCCGATGAAAAATGTGAAATTGAACCGACAAAGGGGACACTTGATATAAGATATGAGGATGAACATTTTCTTGTGGTAAATAAACCGCATTCCATGCCTGTTCATCCTGTAAAGCAGCACCAAAGCGATACGCTCGCAAATATTGTTTCGTACTATTGCAGTCAAAACGGCAAGCCATTTGTATTTCGGGCAATTAACCGACTTGACAAGGATACCTCAGGGCTTGTTCTCATAGCCAAAAACCGTTTTACAGCCAAATGCCGTAAAAAATAAAACGCATAAAGTCTATTACGCTTTATGCGAGGGCAAAATAAATACCGAAGGTGTAGTTGATAAGCCTATGGATTTGCGTGATGATTCCAAATGGTGCGAATTGTCCGTGATGACGGAATGAAAGCAGTTACGCACTATAAACCGCTTGTTGCAACAAAAGATTTTACATTGCTTGAATTGTGGCTTGAAACCGGCAGAACACATCAAATTCGCTGTCATATGGCTTATTTAGGGCATCCGCTTATGGGTGATGACTTGTACGGCGGAAAGCTTGATAAAATATCAAGGCAGGCACTTCATTGTGCAAGACTTGAATTTTATCATCCGATAAAAAATGAATACATTACGGTTACTGCCGAAATTCCCGAAGATATGCAGTATGTAATAAACAACAAAGAGGATTGAACAATAAAAAGTTCAATCCTCTTTAAAATTTATAAACTTTTATTGACAATGCCCGGACAAAAAATCTATGTGCGTTCCTCACACTTGCAATGACAGCAACATTATTTGCCGGTTGTTTAGGAAATTCCGATTCATAGGATTGTACTACTATCTTTCAAACGGTTTGCAACAGTGGGCTTTTGTATATCTTATATTTGGTCTGTTTGTACCTATATTGATTAGCATTATTTTAAATAATTATGTTATATTGCACAAAAATGCATAATAAAATTTGTTATAAATAATATCTAAAAAATCATTGTGCTTATACTCTTGATATGTTAAAATATCTTATATAAGTAAAATGATTAGTGAATATAATCATAACGACAAAGCTATATTGCAAATATAAAATATTGAAAATTGCTTAATTTTAAATTACAGAAGTAGAGAATTGATTTAAAAATATAAATTCCAAAAATTGTTTTAAAAAAGAAAAACTGTGAGAGGTATTCCAATGAAGAAAACAACTGCAATGATGGCATTACTTTTAATAATTTGTGCTGCTGTATTTTTTTATGGCTGTACGAATAAATCTTCATACTCAAATTCCGATGATGCATATATAAATTATGCAACAGATATGCAGCTAATGTACCATATTGGCGGAAATGCACCTATGACAAAATCAGATAAAGGTTATTATTATATCGGTGAGGACGGAATCGTGATTTTTATTGATAAAGAAACAAAAAAGGCTACTCCTCTTTGTTCAAAACCAAATTGTACTCACGATGACCCTGAAACTTGCGATGCTTATTTAAACTTAACGGAGATGCCCCAAATACAATATAATGACGGATATTTGTATGCTTTATGCGGAGAGTATGACAAGAGCTATATAAATTACAATACATATCTTATGCGTATGAAGCCTGATGGAAGCCAAAGGGAAAATCTTACGGGAAACTTTAATTTTTATGCTTTTGAATGGTTCATACACAGGGGATATTTTTATTGCTCTACTGATTCATCAGTAATCAGAATACCTCTTGATTCACCTAAATCAGAACCGCAGATTCTATACAAAACGGATTACTATATTGAGTCCGGCTTGAGAGCTGTTTCTCAAATATGCGCGTATAAGAATTATTTTTACTTTACTGCCGACGAGAGAAATGAAAAAGAGGAAGGACCCGGTTTAAGTATCAAATGTATCAATTTGGATACATTAGAGATTAATGACATTCCTAAAGCTAAAGGCTATCAGGTGTTTTATAATTTCTTTTTAGACGACACAATGATTGCGTCCTATTACGATAAAAATTCGGATGAAAATGTTTATCTTAAATGCGATTTGGATGGAAATGTAAAGGAAAGCTTTTTCACAATAGCTCATAAAGATAATTTGCAATATTCAACCGATGGAAAATACATATATGGTGATAATTGTGTGCAGGTTACTAGAAAAGATGCAGAAAAACAGATTATTACGGTTTACGATTTAAATATGAATGAGATAGATTCGTATGTTCCGCCTGAATTTGAAAATAAAGTATGCAATAATATTAATCCACAGGATAATGAATATTTTATTTTTGAATCTGTAGATGATAACGGAGAACGAATTTTAGCTATGGCGGATAAAAGTCAACTCGGCTCAATCGGCGGCGAAACTATAAAATTCACCAAGCTTTGCAAGCTGAAATGGGCTGAAAAGAAGGACAGCAATTACTATGTAGAGGGACAGGCGAGAGTTGAATGAGAATTGCAGGTAGCGAATATTTAAAGCTGTTTTCAAACAAAATATTTCTTATTTGCATCATCGCCTTTTTCTGTGCTGATTCTCTGTTTTTCGTAATGCTTCAATCCTCTGATTATGAAAATTCGGCAATTTCAAGTGATGTCGGGGCATATGAACAGCTTATTCGGGAATGTAACGGCGCAGAGGATAAAAATGCGTTCTTTGAAAGCAAGAACACGGAGATACAGATTGCACAAATTCTTTTGCACAACGGAAATGCAGATGTATACAGGAAAAAATATCCAAAGCTGTATGACAATGCGGCAGGCTTGGACTTGAACGATGATGAGCTGTTTAACCGCTCGGTTATGCTAAGCAACATACAGGCTCAGCTCTCTCACATAGACAGCTATGAAGAGTTTATTTCCAATATGAAGTCGAGAGCCGAGCAACAGAGCAGCTTTTCCATTTTTGCAGAGCCGGACAGCTTTTCGTTCAGAAATATTGAAAAAACTCCCATGGATTTTGCCGAAGTTAAAGGTGTTAAGCCCATCCTCGGCAACAACAAGGCGGTTGAAGCCGCAACCTCATATGAGGTTTCAAGCTATATTTTGCTGATTATCGTATTACTTGTCAATATTTTGATGTTCTCCGTTGAAAGAGAAAAGGGACTTTATGTTCTTGTGCGGTCAACGGCAAAGGGCAGACTGTCAACAATAGCCTGCAAGCTCTTGGTTGTTTTGAGCGTTACGGCGGTTGTTAGTCTGCTGTTCTATGCGAGCAACATTATGATGGCAGGCACAGTCTACGGCTTTGGAGATTTGAGCCGCCCCGTGCAGTCGAGCGAGCTGTTTTTAAACTGCGCATTAAATGTTACAATGCTTGAATACCTGATTTTGTGGGTACTCGGCAAAACGCTTTTGCTCTGCTCTCTGTCAATGCTCACAGCATTTTTATTCGTGGTCATCAAGTCCTCCGCAAAGACCTATTTAATCTTGGCGGCGGCACTGATTTTTGAATTTTCCTGCTTCATTTTCATTGACGGTAGCTCTGTGTTGGCTTCGCTAAAATTTATAAATATTTTCTACCTTATCAGCGGCAACAATATTTTTGGCTGTTATCAGAATGTCAATATTTTTTCACAGCCGATTAACATAATCACCGTTTTCATCGGCTTAGCTGTGGCTCTCTCCGTTGTCGGAATTTTGGGAGCGGCATTGGCATTTTCAAGGCTGTCACAGCATAACGGCAAGCTCGTTTTGCTCGACAGGCTTATGTCACGGCTCGGACGGTTTAAGAAAATCAACGGGAGTGTGAGAATATACAGCGGCGAGGCTTACAAGCACTACAAAACCTCCTTCGCCCTCGTCGCAGTATTATCCTCGTGGCTCTCGGCTTTGTCAGCTACAATGATGATTTGAGTATTATATTCATAAGTCCTCAGGAAAGCGCCTATGACACCTATATGCAAACGCTTGAGGGTGAGCTTGACGAGGAAAAGTATGATTTTATCGAGAGTGAAAGAGCTTATTTTGAGGAGCTTGCAAGAGAAGCCGAGGAGATTTCAGCCGACAACACGATTTCGGCTGAGGAAAAAACGAACAGGCTCAATACCATTGATGGTATTTTAAGCATAAGAGGAATGGCATTTGAGGACATTTGCGCTCAGCTTGAATATGTTAACGGAAAGGCTGAGCTGACGGGCGAAAAGCCTGCACTTGTCAATGAAGTGGTGAACAAGCGGCTGACTATGGACACCTTTAGGGAGTGGGAGTATTTTGCTCTGCTCTTAGCCGTGGTTATCTTCTGTACCTCCAACATTTTGGCGATTGAATACAAGACCTCTATGGTTAACTTGATTTCGGCAAATAAGCACGGCAAAGCGAGGCTGTTGATTATAAAGCTCTTGACCGTCCTGATTACCACGGTGATTTCCTATATCTTAATCTATCTGCCGTATATGCTCAACTTTATCAAGACCTTCGGCACGGCATCATTTGATTTACCGCTTGCATATTCAAGAGATTTTTCGGCTCTGACAAGCGGCATAACCGTGGGCGGATATATTCTTGCTCTCGGCTTTGTTCATCTGCTTGCGGCAGTCGGCGCAACGGCTTTGGTCTATCTGCTCTCCTACATATTTAAAAATCAGTTTGTGACAATGATAATTTCAAGCGGCTTGCTCCTTATACCCTGCGTGGTGTTCATTGATAACAGCAAAATCCGTATGGTATCGGCATTTTCAAATAATGCTCAGACAGCCGTTATCGGCATAATCACCGCCGTTTGTCTGCTGATAATCGCAGTATCGGCTCTGATTATCTTTGTCCCCAAGCGCAAAAGTACGAAATTTATAATTTAAGTTTCAAGGCAAAAGAGGTTGTAAATATGGAATTAGCTTTAAATTGTATCAGCAAAACCTATAAAAAGGGCTCGGTAAAGGCGCTTGATAATTTCAGCGTTACCTTAACTCCGGGAGTATACGGCTTGCTCGGACCGAACGGAGCAGGCAAGTCCACGCTGATGAACATTATCACCGACAACCTCAATGCCGACGGCGGAGAGGTGGTTTACGGCGGTGAAAATATCAAAAAGCTCGGCAAGGATTACCGACCGTACTCGGCTATATGCCCAACAGCAGGGCTTGTATGATGATTTCACCCTCAACCGCTTTTTGTGGTATATGGCGGCTTTAAAGGGCTTAAAAAAGAAAGAAGCCAAGGAAAAGATCACTCAGCTTCTTGAAACGGTTAATCTGACAGATGCCGCACATAAAAAGTTAGGCTCGTTTTCGGGCGGTATGAAGCAGAGAGCCTTGATTGCTCAAGCGCTTCTGAACAATCCCGAAATCCTGATTTTGGACGAACCCACGGCAGGACTTGACCCGAAGGAGAGAATACGCATACGCAACTTCATCAGCGAGATTGCCGAGGATAAAATTGTCCTAATCTCCACCCATGTTGTGTCGGATATTGAGTTTATCGCAAAGGAGATTATTTTGCTTAAAAAAGGTCAGCTCATCTCCCACGATTCCCCGAATAAGCTGACAAAGGAGCTTGAAAATAAAGTCTTTGAGGTCGAAATTCAAAGGGAAGATTTAAAATATTTTCAAGACAATTACCGTGTTTCAAATCTCTGTCACAACGACAACAGCATAATAGTCCGCATCGTGACCGATAACCCGCCGACAGACTGCCAATACACAACCGCAAAACCAACTCTTGAAGATTTGTACCTCTATATTTTTGAACAAGGAATGTGATATTAAAATTATTGCCGACAAGTAATGGTGTTCTATGCTAATACTTGTCGGTATTTTTATGCACTTTTTACATAAAATCGGAATGGTATAACGGAATGTAAATACAAAAATGCTCATATGCCGATAGTGTGGATAGGCTTTGCAATATTTATGTTGCTATGAAAAGGCTTTACAACACAGCTTGTATCAATATGGTTTGTTCTCGGCTCGGTTTATGTTTACGGATTTAAGCGATATTGATGAAACAGCTCAGGCAAAGGTCGGTGCCGAAATATGGACAGTAAAGTCCGACAAAGCACCGCATTCAAAAGGAACAAAAAGCAAGGCAACTGTACTTACATTACTTTCTCTCAGAAAAGCCTTTATGTGTTTATAGTGATAATTACTAATTTCTTGATATCTTAGTGTACAATAATAAATTAGTCACACAAACTTTGTCAATAGTGGAAAAAAGTAAAATATTGTTGTTGAAATAAATTGGATATTGGTTTATAATAGTAATCAATAATGCAGAAAACGAATTAATATGTAAAACGGAGGTAGTTCTATGGAAGAAAAGGACGAAATTGTTATTTCATTGTCAGATGTATGGAATATTATTAAGAAAAATGCAGCTTTTATTATCGTAGTTACGCTTATTTGTGCTATCGGAAGCTTTTTTATAACAAGATATTTTATTCCAAAATTATACACATCTTCAATTCAGTTATATGTTGATACGTCAAATGATGATGAAAATAAAAACAACCTCAATATACTTTCTGAGCAAACCTATGCACAGAATCTTGTTGCTACATATATTAAAATGCTGAACACAAATACTTTTTACACAGAGCTTTCCGAGCATATAAACAACAAATATACCGCTAAACAGCTTAGCGAAATGGTTTCTTTCAGCAGTGACGAAAAGACAGAGATATTTGACGCTAAGGTTACTACTTCTTCTCCAAATGATTCAAAGCTTATAGCTGATGCAGTTGGAAAGGTTGCACCTGAGGCTATTTCAAGACTTAAATCCAAAGCAACGCTAAAGATAGTTGATTATGCTCAACTGCCTACTGCTCCTTCATCTCCGAATGAAATAAAGAACGTAATAATTGCAATGATAGCAGGACTTGTTATATCTGTCGGAATTTCATTGCTCAGAGCGTTCCTTGATAAAAAGATGAGATACAACGAGGAAATGACTATGATTGGAGATATTCCAATTCTTGCAGCTATTCCAAAATTTGACGCAGTAAATAAATCTAACAAAAAAAAAGATAAGAGGGAGTCAGTATGAAAAAATATCCAAAAAGAGGCTCTTTTCAAGATGTAAAACTCAATGCAGAAGCTGTCGGCTTTCAGATTAAAGAGTCTTATAAAAAAGCAAGAACAAATATTGCTTATTCAATTGTAAAAAAAGGCTGTAAAATGGTGTCTATTACAAGCTCTTCAAAATCCGAAGGAAAGACTATTACTGCAGTTAATATAGCTATTGCACTTGCACAGCAGGTTGATACCAGGGTACTGATTATTGATTGTGATTTGAGAAGGCCTCGAATTCAATCGGTGCTTGAAATACCTGTTGACAAGGGAATTACAAATTACCTCAATTTTGAATGTGAGGTATCTGATATAGTTTACACTTCTAAATTAGACAATCTTGACGCTATCTGCTGCGGTACTATTCCTCCGAACCCGTCGGAGCTTTTATCAAGTGACAATATGAAAGAATTAATCAAAGAGCTTTCAAAACAATATGATTATATTATATTTGATACTCCGCCAATTGGCGTAGTAATTGACGCTTTACCTATAATAAAGCAAACTGACGGTGTTGTTGTTATAGTCAGAGATAATGTTACCGATATCAGGGACTACAAAAAAACAATTGATATTCTCAAACGCTCCGAAGCTAATATTATCGGTGTTATATTTAATGATGTTGAGCCTGTCGGTAAACGCAAATACGGCGGAGGATACAAATACGGTTACTACGGCGAATACGGCTATTAATTTTTTTGTTAGAGGGGTGTAGTTTTGGCGAAAAGAATGTATGCAAATGAAAGAAAAAACAATATTTTCGAAAAAAAGGTTATGCCTGAAAATAATATTTATTATGCAACCTTAAAAACAAGACACGGTTACCGGTGGCTAAGAAGATTTCAGGATATTTTATTCTCTCTGATAGCTATTATTATTCTTTCTCCCGTTATGCTGATTACAGTTATTTCTATCATTATTGATGATCCCAAAGGAGGTCCTGTTTTTTCGCAGATAAGAGTGGGAAAAAACGGTAAAGAGTTTAAAATGTATAAATTTCGCTCAATGGTTGTTGATGCGGAAGACAGGCTTAAGGAACTGCTGGAAGAAAATGAAATGGATGGACCTGTTTTTAAAATTGCCGATGATCCGAGAATTACAAGAGTCGGAAAATTTATAAGAAAAACAAGTATTGATGAGCTTCCACAGCTTTTTAATATTCTAAAAGGAGATATGAGCATTGTGGGACCTCGTCCAGCTTTGCCCAGAGAGGTTGAGCAATATTCTGCTTATCAAGCCCAGCGATTGTTTATTACACCTGGTCTTACGTGTTATTGGCAAATTCAGCCAAACAGAAATGACATTTCTTTTGATGAATGGGTCGAGATGGATATACAGTATATCGTGAACGCAGTTTTCTTGTGGATTGGAAAATCATATTTAAAACAATTATTGCAGTTCTTACTAAACAAGGAAGATGATTTGGGAGGTACATATGAAAGGCATAATTTTAGCCGGCGGTTCCGGTACCCGACTTTATCCGCCATGTGTCAGGTAAGCCGACAAAGTGATATTACCGATTTTGAACCGGATTGAATGATATATACAGTTTTAACAAGATTCATACACTGACAGTGTTCGATTCAACAATCTAACACTTAGAGAAAACATCATTGCAGGGTATACAGGGTTCGACTGTATAAAACAAGGGCAATATGATTGTCGGGGTAATTGGATACGACAGCATAAGAAAACACTTAGCCGTGTGAACGGTAAGAGGAATTAGAGAGAAAGGCCATCCATATGGATGTGTACATAGAAAATTAGAGGATATGCCCGATGAGGGTCGGAGGAGTAAATAACATGAAGAATTACAAAATCGCCGTTGCGGGCACTGGTTATGTGGGTTTGTCAATTGCCACACTGCTTTCTCAGCATCATCAGGTAACTGCAGTTGATATTGTTCCAGAGAAGGTTGAGATGATCAACAATCACAAGTCCCCAATTCAATTGGTTTCTATGAATATGTGGGGACTGACACCTGACTTTTTGGAAGTACTGGAGGAAGGTTTCAAAGAGTTCTTTGAGAAAGAAGTACCGAGCAATCCTCTGAAAGCAGAGTATCTGATTCCTATCTTCATCGGCGAACTGCTGGAGCAGGGAAAGATGTTTGTCAAAGTATTGAAAACCAACGATACCTGGTATGGCATGACCTACCACGAAGATGTAGTTTTCGTAAAGGAGAGCTTCCGGAAGATGCTGGAGAACGGTGTATACAAGGCTGACTTGTTTAGTGATCTGTAAACGATGATGAAAGAAACGATTGATTTACTCGGAAAGATCCTCACAAACATCCTGACTGCTCTTTATGAACCTTTTGGATTCTCACTGCTTCTCTCGTTCTTTGCAATGTTTTTCTACCTGTATGCATATGAACCAATACATGCCGGCAAAGGGTGGAAGAGTGCCATAGTAACGTGTTATCAGAAATTCAAAGAGAGTGTGTTTTTTCGAAAGTTGTTTTTCTTATTTTTTGTGACCTCACTTATTCTGTTCCGAACCCTGTTAAACCGGAGCATTTGGATGAATCCTTTATCTGATGTTATGGGCGGATGGGGCATCTGGAAGACAGTGAACGGAGAAAAGCAGCTGACAACAGAGTGCATTGAGAATGTGATTATGATGGTGCCGTTTTCAGCAGCAGTGCTGTGGTCATTCGGAAAGAAGATAGGAAACGGCTGGAAGAAAATACTGTGGCAAAGCGGGAAGATAGCGTTCATCTTCTCGATAAGCATTGAAATATTGCAGTTATTGCTTCGCTTGGGAACATTCCAGCTATCAGACATCTTCTATAATACAGTAGGCGGAATGATTGGTGGCTTGATATATTGTGCAGTGATGAAGGCAAGAAAGCGTCTGTAAAGCTGGATGAAATTGTGATATACTGTGAGCGGTTGCTCCCATGTTGCTCTGATAATCACACACCTCTCCGCTTTGAACTGCAAACCGTACCAATGTAGATTGTAAAATAAAGTGTGTAAGTTAAAAAATAGCTTGCACACTTTTTCAATTTCGGGAAAGTGTGCTACAATGAAAGAAAGGGCGTAACCTTCAATACGGCTACGGATTTGACGGTTATCAATCAAGTATCCGCCGTATTGAGTTTGCAAGCTCCTTAATATCTCCGACTTTCAGCTCAGTTATATCACGAATGTCCGTGCAGGACAGGAGGTTTCTCAAGGTTAGCAGCTCTCTTGTTCCGCTTGTCAATAAATCCCCACGCAATACCGAGCTTTACAAGCTGATGATGAGCAATGTAAAATGCTGAAATTGCGGTGTTCGCGTTGTATTGTGAGAGGTTGGCAAAAATAATCGTATTGATTAGTGCGAAAATTCAAGGAAATTTCATTGATTATTACATGAATATTTGCTATACTGTGTTCAGTACCTTTAAGGAGGTGTGATATGAGCGAACAAAAAAATATACCTTATTTTGGCAAAAAGATTCTATCAAAAATTAAACTCAAAAATTTGAAAATATGATAGCAGGAGCGACGAATTCAGCAATATTAAATAAATTCATAAATTATATAATTGAAAATGTTGATATAGTGTTATCAGTAGGCGGAGCAATTTCCGACATTCTAGATTATATATTTGATAAAAGTATAAATAATGTTATATGGAAATTTAAATTATGGTGATAAAAATATCATGTAAATACATAAAAGATAATACTTTTGATATTACAGTTGGGCGGGAGACACACACAATTACCCACGAAAATAATCAGGCTGTTTTTAAGTTGAGCGAATCAAAAAATTACAATATTGAAATTTGCAAAAAGTCTTGCAAAAGCAATCATTCTTTCAGTAATATTTTGATTTTCTTTTTCACTATGATATTGCAAGGCATTTGCAATATTCTATTGATGAACACCGATTCAAAGTGGTATAATAAGTTAAGTCCTTATATTATTAAAACTAACTTTAGTGTTTTCATAGATAAAGATACCGATTTGGAATTTATTTACAACGAAGGATATTTTTATTATGACAGGAAAACTAAAAAGTTACCCACGATAAGTTGGATAGATTGCGATAATATAGTTCTTGTTAAAACGGAATATACCATAGATAAGGTCAATTTGACCAATGCATATTGTAAATATGTTAAGAAGTTTATTTCTTGTGCATCAGTCTGTGAGCTGATATTCTTATTGCTAATACTGCTTGCTGTTTCTTACAATAATTTTACAGCAGCTATTATTTGCTGTATACTTTTTGTTTTGGTTATAATTATTCAAATTATTGTTTTTAAAAAAGAGTTTATGAGATTAAAGAAAATAGGTGATGTGCTTTAATTTTAACCCCAAAATACTTTATGTATTCCTGTATTTCTGTATCTTAATGTAGCTTTTTGTTATTTTCTATTTTAACTTGCTATGTAAAGAAATATTGGCTCATATGACGGGAGCAGAACTACACAGGTTAGAACTGTTCGCAGTGACGGCAAGCTCGTATTTGATACAGACTATGAGTATGGAAACGGCAAGGCTGAAAATTCAACTACTAACCTTGTCAGCAAGTTAAGCCAGTCATATGGCGGTGACAGCGTTTTATCACACGATTATTCTTATGATAATAACGGTAATATTACCTAGATTAAGCAAAACGGTAAGCTTACAAACAAGTATGTTTATGACAGCCTTAACGATCTTAAAGAAGAATACGACTATGTAAATAAATTTTACATTAACTATTCCTATGGCGTAGTTAAGACCAACTATTACTATGACAGCAACAAAAACCTTATTACTCTTGTAAAGGGTAATGACACTCTGTTGTTCTACTATGACAGTGACGGGAGTGCAACCTCATTCTCATATAACGGTACAATGTACTTTTATGTGAAGAATCTGCAGTGGCGGTTGGAAAGATCCTGATGTATGGAAAATTGTGAAGGATATGGCTAAACACGGTAGTGCTTGGATACTTTTAAATAAATCAGGGAAAAGAATAGCTACTTTGTGGGAAGATGGTAGAGTGAGAGGTAAATAAAATGAAAACAATAGAAATATTATCTGAAATGAATATACATTTTGATGAAGCAACGGATAGCTTGTTTGACTATATTTTAGAATGTAAAAAAATTACTACTTTAGATATGTTTCCCAAAGTTATTCATAATAGTAGAAAATATCAATCTGTTGAAGTGTTTTATCAAAGAGTATTAGATCGTAATATGAAAAAGCAGGAGTTTATTAATATAGAAAAACGTTTTATTGATTTTGTTATGAGTTTATGGCTTTATAATGAAACATATGTTGATATTTGTTCTTCTGAATTTAACAGTAGTTATTATTACAAAAAGAATAAAAAACTTTTAAAAAAATACAGCAAGTTTTTTACTAAATCTGCTGGAAATGATGAGTTTTTGTTAATTGAAAATAAAGATATACTGCATTCTTTTGCTATTCTTGCTACTCGAGATATTTCTCCTGTTATTTTCTACTTCAGGAATTCGAAAATTATGCTTTTGTTGAATGGATGTATAGGCTTAATTTATTATGGATTACCCAAAGAGGATTTACTCACAAAACAAATAGCTGATAATTGTTCTTTGTATTTATATTAAGCTAGGATGAGAACGCAGAAAACCGTTGACGGAGTTAAGACCAACTATTACTATGACAGCAACAAAAACCTAATTGCACTTGTAAAGGGCAATGATACTCTGCTGTTCTACTATGACAGTGACGGAAGTGCAACCTCATTCTCATACAACGGTACAATGTACTTTTATGTAGAAAACTTGCAGGGTGATGTAATCAGAATTATTGACCTCGCAGGTACAGAAGTTGCAAGCTATGTTTATGACGCTTGGGGCAACATAAAAGATACCAAAGGTGACCCGACAGTCCGTGAACTGAACCCAATTCGTTATCGTGGCTATGTTTATGATACTGAAACAGACTTGTACTATTGAATTATCTTGATCCTAATGGGTATGTAGCCCTAGTTGATGATTTAGTTTATGCTTTAATAGCTTTAACTGCAGCAACTGTAGCGATTTGTTCCACTTCATTTTTCCAAAAAGGTTGGTCTGCTTTTTGTAACGCAGTCGGTAACGGACTATCATCTATCGGTAATGCAATTTGGAATGGTGCGTCTGCTACATGGAATTGGTCTAAAATAAGGTTAAAAATGCAATTAATGCAGTTAAAAATTTAATACTGCTGATTAAATCAGACAATAA
>ENA-OQEX01000056-OQEX01000056.1-human-gut-metagenome-genome-assembly--contig:-NODE-56-length-60966-cov-7.826690_pt1 | contig 60966 bp, 84 predicted proteins | sample MGYA00242802_ERZ504649 | MGnify/ENA primary metagenome ERZ504649 (study PRJEB26092, sample SAMD00036194) | human gut metagenome | host: Homo sapiens | study: EMG produced TPA metagenomics assembly of...
TGATCCTCAGCACTCATGCCGGAGAGGATCACATGCACGTTTTTGTGGCTGCCCACCCAGCGCAGCGCCCAGGAGCATCGGTGGCATCCGGACGCAGGGCGTGCAGCGGTGCGGCGGCGTCTGCAGGCAGGGATGCCAGAGTGCCGCCCTTGATGGGCTCCATGATGATAAGCGGCACGCCGCATTCTTCGGTCAGCTGATAGCCCCGGTCACCGCTGATCTCCTCGGCACGGTCGTCCCGGTCCAGATAATTGTATTGCAGCTGGCAGAAATCCCACGGCTGGTCGCGCAGAATATACTCAAATCCGGCAGAGTTGTCATGGCAGGAAAATCCAAGTTCCGGATGCGTCCTGCGGCCTTCTGCTGCCACAGCCAGTCCACAAGGCCCATGGCTTTTGCCTTTTCGTACCGGGCCTTGTGCAGGGAGTGCAGCAGGTAGAAGTCGATGTAGTCCACGCCCAGCCGCTGCAGTTGCTCTTCAAAAATGCGCTTGGCATCGTCCAGGCTTTTGCATTTCCACAGCGGCATTTTGGTGGCAAGATAAAAGCTGCTGCGGTCCCATTTGGCGATTACGCGGCCCACAAACGGCTCACTCTGGCCGTTGTGATAGGGATAGGCAGTATCGAAGTAGTTGACACCGGCGGCCTTGGCGGTGTTCAGCAGGGCTTCAGCCCGCGGCTCATCAATAGTGCCGTCGGCTTTGGTGGGAAAACGCATACAGCCGTAACCCAAAAGGGAAGTGCGGATGTTGTTTTTGTTCCAGTTGCGGTGTTCCATAAACTCTCTTTTTGCGGCAGAGGGGGGTGAAGGCTCTGCCGTTCCTCCTGTTGAGAACAGTATAGCATAGTTTTTGAATGCAGAAAAGATACGACGATGACGATTTAAAATGCCCTCCGCTTCGCTCTGGGCATAAACAGCGGAAATCATATTTGCAGCTCCGAAACGACTGCGGTCGTTTCGGAGCTGCTTTTTCACCATAGAGTCGTAGCGTCAAATGCATTTTCCTACCGCACAGATGCCACTTGCCTTTACCGCCCCTCCTGTGAACACAAATTAAAAATAATAATTTATCTAAACATGCCTAGAGCGCAGCGGAGGGCATTCCAATCATCAAACAAAAAAAGGTGCCCGCACCTTTCGGTACGGGCACCTCATTGTTCAAGAATGAACGACTCTCAGAAGAGGTTCAATTACTTGACCTCGACCTTAGCGCCAGCCTCGGTCAGCTTCTTCTGGATGTCCTCAGCCTCAGCCTTGGAGACCTTCTCCTTGACAGCCTTGGGAGCGCCATCGACGATAGCCTTAGCTTCCTTCAGGCCCAGACCGGTGATCTCCTTCACCAGCTTGATGACCTGCATCTTGGTAGCGCCAGCCTCAGCCAGGATGACGTCGAACTCGGTCTTCTCTTCCTCAGCGGCAGCAGCAGCGCCAGCAGCAGCCGGGAGCAGCAGCAGCAACAGCGGAAACACCGAACTCTTCGCAGTAAGCGTCGATCAGTTCCTTCAGCTCCAGAACGGACAGCTCCTTAACGGAGTCGATGATGGCAGTAATCTTCTCAGAAGCCATAGTAGTAACCCTCCAATATCAATGGTTTTGTTTGTTAGTTTCTTGTTTTGTTTAAGCAGCGGTCACGCGGCCATCAGGCAGCGGGCTCCTCCTGCTTGTCGGCATAAGCTGCATTGCAACGGCCAGACCAGACAGAGTGCTGGTGAGGGCGCCTGCGAACATGGACAGCATGCCTTCGCGGTTGGGCAGCTTTGCGATTGCGTTGGTCTCGGCAGCGTCCATGACCTTGCCTTCCATGAAGCCAGCCTTCACGACGAACTTCTTGGACTTATCGCCATCCTGATACTTGCACAGGATGCGGGCAGCGGACATGGGATCCGCTTCGTGAGCAAAAGCGATAGCGGTATCGCCCTTGAACTGCTCAGCCAGGCCCTCCAGAGAGGTACCCTTGACAGCCAGACGCAGCATGGTGTTCTTCACGACCATGTAATCGACGCCTGCCTCACGCAGCTCCTTACGGAGCTTGGTGTCGTTCTCGACGTTAATGCCGCCGTAAGCGACGACGCAGCCGGAAACCGCACTCTCAAACTTTGCCTTCAGATCAGCGACATAAGCCTGCTTTTCAGAAAGAATCTTTGCACTGGGCATTCGGTTTCACCTCGTTTCAAAAACTTGTATCGAAAACCGGAGCAAGTATGAAAAAAGCCTCTTTCCCGCACTTGGTCGAGAAAGAGGCATAAAACAACTTTACGCACGTTTCTCGGCAGGCGGCATAGCCTTACACTGGACTCCAGTACCTGCTGTCTCAAAAACAGCATGATTATTCTACCGCAAACGTGCGGAGTTGTCAAGTCTTTTTTGAAATTTTCTGACAAAATTTTTCTGCCGCTCATACGAACGGCAGAAAAACGATCAGAACTTCAAATCAGACACCGTACTTCAAGGTGTTCAGACGGATGCCAGGGCCCATGGTGGTGGCGATGGTAGCGCTCTTGAAGTAGGTACTTTGCTGCAGCGGGCTTTGCCTTGGCAATAGCCTCCATCACAGTGTCCAGGTTGGCGTACAGCTTCTCTGCACCGAAAGAAGCCTTGCCCACGGGCACATGGATGATGTTCTGCTTGTCCAGACGGTACTCGATCTTACCAGCTTGGCCTCGGAAACAGCCTTGCCCAGGTCGGGAGCAACGGTACCAGCCTTGGGGTTCGGCATCAGGCCGCGGGGGCCCAGGACCTTACCAAGACGGCCAACGCGGCCCATCATATCGGGAGTGGTCACGACAACGTCGAAATCCATGAAGCCGCCGGCGATCTTTGCGATCAGCTCGTCATCACCGACGATATCAGCGCCAGCAGCCTCAGCAGCGGCAGCTGCGGGACCTTGGCGATTGCGCAGACGCGGACGGTCTTGCCGGTGCCGTTGGGCAGAACGACAGCGCCGCGGACCTGCTGGTCAGCGTGACGGCCATCAACGCCCAGACGGACGTGCAGCTCAACGGTCTCGTCGAACTTGGCAGAAGCGGTCTTGCAAGCCAGCTCCAGAGCCTCGTTCACATCATATGCCTTAGTAGAATCGACCAGCTTTGCAGCGTCGACATAGTGCTTGCCATGTTTCATTGTATATCCTCCTGTGTGGTCATGCGGGCAGTTTTATGCCTCCCACTGTTTATGTCTCAGCCCTCGACGGTGACACCCATGGAACGGCAGGTGCCGCGAACCATGCTGCATGCAGCTTCCAGAGAAGCAGCGTTCAGGTCGGGCATCTTGGTCTTGGCGATCTCTTCCACCTGAGCGGCGGTCAGAGAAGCGACCTTTTCCTTGTTGGGCTTGCCGGAAGCGGTGTTGATGCCAGCTGCCTTCTTGATCAGAACGGCTGCCGGAGGAGTCTTGGTGATGAAGCTGAAGGAGCGGTCAGCATACACAGTGATGACGACGGGGATCACATAACCCATCTGGTTCTTGGTACGCTCGTTGAACTCCTTGGTGAATGCCATGATGTTGACACCCTTCTGACCCAGAGCAGGGCCAACAGGGGGAGCCGGAGTTGCCTTGCCGGCCTCGATCTGCAGCTTAATGTAGCCAGTAACTTTCTGTGCCATAATAAATGCACCTCCAAAAATCTGTGGTGAGTTGCGGCACGGTGTCTCCGTGCCTCCCACGAGCATGTGCACAGTGCACACGCTCTATAGAACCGCACTGCGGTCTTACCTTGGTAAACGATTTGTGCCGGTTGGTTACGGCAGCTCGACCTGACCGATCTCCACCTCTGCGGGGGTCTCGCGGCCGAACATGTTGACCTTGAGCTTCACTTTGAAGTTCTCGGTATCGATCTCCTCCACAAGGCCCATAAAGCCTTCCAGAGGACCGGCGGTGATCTGCACGGTGTCGCCGACGTTGAAGTCGACTGCCAGAGGTGCAGCCTTTTCCACGCCCATCTTCTCTACTTCTTCAGCAGAGAGGGGAACGGGCTTGGATGCGGGGCCGACGAAGCCGGTGCAGCCGCGCGTATTGCGCACCACGTACCAGGTATCGTCGTTCATCACCATTTTGACCAGAACGTAGCCGGGGAAGAGCTTGTGCTCCACCATCTTCTGCTTGCCGTTCTTGTCAATTTCGGGAACCATCTCGACGGGAACCTTGATATCGCAGATCAGATCCTGCAGATGACGGTTCTCCACCATGGTCTGCAGGTCGTTCGCGACCTTGTTCTCATAGCCGGAATAGGTATGCACTACATACCAAAGTGCCTCATTGGATTGTTCTTCCATTTTGGTCTGCCCTCCGTTTCAAGATGATTCTCAGGCGCCGATGATCAAGCCCAGGATGCCGCCGAAGATGGCATCCAGCAGGATCATCACGACCGCTGCGATGGCGACGGTCACGAGCACGACGACGGTGTTGGTCTTAACGTCCTCTTTGGACGGCCACACCACCTTCTTCAACTCGCTCTTGGTGTCGCGGAAGAACTTGGCACACTTGCCAAAGAAGTTCTTCACAGCGGCCTTTGCTCTGGCCACAAAGCCCGGCTTGTTCTCGGTTTTGTCTGCATGATGCGTCCGCCTTTCTTACTTGGTTTCGCGATGAACGGTGTGCTTCTTGCAGAAACGGCAATACTTCTTCATCTCGAGACGATCGGGGTTGTTCTTCTTGTTCTTCGTGGTGTTGTAGTTGCGCTGCTTGCACTCGGTGCAGGCCAGAGTGATTTTAACGGTCATTTGTTGACACCTCCATTATAACGGTTGTTTTGAACCTCCCTCGGGTTGCGGGTGGTACCTGTAAAACAGGCGCACTTAATAACCCCGCAAAAGAGGTGATATCATTGTACCACGCACTTTTCCATCCGTCAAGCGGAAATCTTCGATTTTTGGAAAGTTTTTTTGAAAAATATCTCTTTTACCCGCCGGCAGCTTTTTGGCATTCTGCTTGCATCGCGCGCATAGATATTGTATAATAAGCCAGAACGGCATTTTTACCGGTTATATCCCACCCAGGTCTTGGGCTTTGTAAATAGGAGAGAGTTATCATGCAGTCTGAAAAAATGTGCGTTGTGCTGCTGTTCGGCGGTATGTCCAGCGAGCACGAGGTCAGCCGCGTTTCTGTGGGCAACTTCGTCAACAACATTGACCGTGAAAAATATGAGGTGCTCACTGTGGGCATCACCAAGGAGGGCCGCTGGCTGTACACCGAGGCCACGGCCGCCCAGATGGCCGATGGCAGCTGGGAAGAGCTGGCAGGCAACATGGCCTGCGTCATCAGTCCGGACCGCGCCGACCACGGCATGATCCTGTTCACCCCGGAAGGCCATGTGGAAAAAGTGCATGTGGATGTGGTCATCCCGGTGCTGCACGGCCTGTGGGGCGAGGATGGCACGGTGCAGGGCCTGCTGGAGCTGGCCGGCATCCCCTACGTGGGCTGCGGCGTGCTGGCAAGCGCGGTGTGCATGGACAAAGCCGTGGCCAACGCTCTGTTTGAAGCCAACGGCGTGCCCCATACCAAGTGGCTGGCTGCGACCGCTGGGAGATCGAATCCGATCTGGAAGGCGTGTGCGAGGGTGTGGAAAAGAAGCTGGGCTGGCCCGTGTTCGTCAAGCCCGCAAACGCCGGTTCCAGCGTGGGCATCTCCAAGGTGTCCAGCCGTGACGAGCTGAAAAAGGCCATCGACCTTGCACTGGAAAATGACCGCAAGGTGGTGTTTGAAGCCTTTGTGGACGGTCAGGAAGTGGAGTGCGCCGTGATCGGCTCCGACCCCGCCGTGGCGACCCGTCCGGGCGAGATCCTTGCCGGTGCCGAGTTCTATACCTACGACGACAAGTACAAGAACGGCGTGAGCCAGACCGTCATCCCGGCTCACCTGCCGGAAGCAAAGCTGGACGAGGTGAAGACCTACGCCGCCATGGCCTACACTGCCCTGAACTGCGAGGGCCTTGCCCGCTGCGATTTCTTTGTGGAAAAGGGTACTGGCCGGGTGCTGATCAACGAGATCAACACCTTCCCGGGCTTCACGTCCATCAGCATGTACCCCAAGCTGATGGAGCACGAGGGCCTGCCGGTGCCGCAGCTCATCGACCGGCTGATCGCGCTGGCGCTGGAAAGGAAGGAAAAGCAGCATGGATAACCGCCCAATCGGCGTATTCGACAGCGCCTTGGCGGCCTGACCGGTGTGCGGGAGCTGCGCAAGCGCCTGCCCCACGAGGAGATCATCTATTTTGGCGATACCGGCCGCGTGCCCTATGGCAGCCGCAGCCCGGAGACCATCCTGCAGTATGCCCGTCAGGACGTGGCATTCCTGCTTTCTAAAAATGTAAAGTGCATCATGGCGGCCTGCGGCACCGTGTCCAGCACCTACCCGGCTGCAGAAGCGGCAAAGCTGCCGGTGCCCTATCTGGGTGTGGTGGATGCTGCCGCCCGGGAAGCAGCCTTTGCTACCCGCAACCGCCGCATCGGCGTGATCGGCACCGCTGCCACCATCCGCTCCCGCAGCTACGAAAAGCTGCTGCGTCAGCTGGTGCCGGGGGTGGAGATCACCGCGCAGGCCTGCCCGCTGTTCGTGCCGCTGGTGGAGGCCGGTTACGTGGACCACAGCGAGGAGAGCCGACAGCAGGTGACGAAGCTGGTGATCGCTCAGTACCTGACCGAGGTGCGTGAGGCCGGTGTGGACACCCTGATTTTGGGCTGCACCCACTACCCGTTGCTCAAGACCATGATCGGCGAGTTCATGGGCCAGAGCGTGACGCTGGTGGATCCGGCCAAGACCGCCGCCCACCATCTGGAACAGATGCTCTCCGAGCGCGGCCTGAAAGCGGCGCAGGAGCACGAGGGTCAGGCGCACTTCTACGTGAGCGATGTGCCGGACAGCTTTGTGCAGACGGCAGACCTGTTCCTGGGCGAGTACAAGGGCGGCCCGGTGGATCAGATCGCCATTGATAAATATTGATAAGGACAGAAAAACGTGAGCAAACCGCTGAAGGAAGATTATATCATCCGCATCAAGAGCCGCATTGAGCAGCATGTGAAAGAGCCTGTGGAGCAGGAAGAAAAGGAAGAGTTTGTGGAGCTGATGACCCGCGGCCAGTTCGTGCAGAAGGGCGGCAGCTACTACATTACCTATAAAGAGACCGAGGCCACCGGCTACGAGGGCTGCACCACCACCCTGAAAATTGCCGCCGACGGCAGCCGCGTGGCGATGCTGCGGTTTGGCAAGGGCGGCGGGGCCGGCACCCAGCTGCTGATCGAAAAAGGCAAGCGCAACCTCTGCCACTACGAGACAGGCTACGGCTCCATGACGCTGGGCGTGACCGCCGACGAGATCGAGTGCGGCCTGACCGAGAAGGGCGGCACCGCAAAGTTCGGCTACCTGCTGGATGCCAACAGCGCCGAGCTTGTGAGCCGCAACCGCCTTGAAGTGACCGTGACCCACGTAAACTGAGATATTTCCCAGACTGTGAAAGGAACCAGACCAATGACTGAATTTGAAAAGATCTACCAGAACTATAACCCCCGTCAGGCTGCGCTGGACGAGGCACGCGCTCTGCTGACCGCTGCCGCCAAGGCCGCCATGGCCGATGGTGCTCTGCCGGAAGCTGAGCTGCCCGCCTTCATCGTGGAGATCCCCGCCGATACCAAGAACGGCGATATCGCCTCCAACATCGCCATGGCCGGTGCACGCAGCTGGCGCAAGGCTCCCAAGATGATCGCGGATGCGCTGCTGGCACATCTGCCCTCCATCGAGAACAGTGTGTTTGCCAAGGTGGAAGTGGCTGGCCCCGGCTTCATCAACCTGTTTTTGGCTCCGTCCTTCTGGGCCAGTGTGGTGCTGGGTGCCTGCTCCAACAAGGAGTATGGCCGCACCGATCACGCAAGGGCGCCAAGTACAATGTGGAATTCGTTTCCGCCAACCCCACCGGCCTATGCACATGGGCAACGCCCGCGGCGGCGCTCTGGGCGACTGTCTGTCCGCTGTGCTGGACTGGTCCGGCTATGATGTGACCCGTGAGTTCTATATCAACGATGCCGGCAACCAGATCCAGAAGTTCGGCAAGAGCCTTGCCGTGCGCTACCTGCAGAAGTACTGCGGCGAGGAAGCTATCCGCTGCCCGCCGAGTGCTATCAGGCGGCGACATCAAGGTGCTGGCCGGTGAGTTTGCCGAGCTGAACGGCGACAAGTACGTTGCCGCTTGCAAGGGGATGGACGAGGAGACTCTGTTCGAGAGCGAGCTTTTGCCGCCTGAAGGACGCACTGGTGGCCTACGCTCTGCCCAAGAACATTGCTGCCCTCAAGCGCGATCTGGCAAGTACCGCATCGACTACGATGTGTGGTTCCATGAGAGCACCCTGCACGAGTCCGGCGCGGTGAAGGCTGTGGTGGATAAGCTGCTGGAGCTGGCGCATGCTATAAAGCGGAGGACGGTGCCATCATGTACCGCAGCGCCCAGTACGCTGCCAAGTACGGCACGGTGAACAAGAAAAAGACCGAGGACGGAACCGAGAGGAAGCCAAGGACGAAGTGCTCGTCCGTGCCAACGGCATCCCCACCTACTTTGCTGCCGATATCGCCTACCACTACAACAAGCTGGCCACCCGTGGCTTTGCCAAGGCCATCGATGTCTGGGGTGCAGACCATCACGCCATGTGGCCCGCATGAAGGGTGCCATGGATGCCATCGGCCTGAACGGCGAAGATCTGGACGTTGTGCTGATGCAGATGGTCAACCTGATGCGCGACGGCCAGCCTGTGCGGATGTCCAAGCGCACCGGCAATGCCATCACCCTGACCGACCTGCTGGAAGAGGTGCCCATCGACAGCGCACGCTTCCTGTTCAATATGCACGACGCAGGCAGCGGCATCGATTTTGACCTCGATCAGGCTGTCAAGACCGACAACGATAACCCCGTGTACTATGTGCAGTATGCCCATGCCCGCATCTGCTCCATCCTGAAAAAGATGGAGAGCGAGGGCGTGCAGTTTGCCGGTGCCGAGAAGGTGGATGCCACCCTGCTCACCGAGCCTTCCGAGATGGATCTGATCCGGATGCTGGCAGCCTTCCCGCAGGAGATCGTCATGGCGGCCGAGAAGTACGACCCCAGCCGCATCAACCGCTTTGTCATTGATCTGGCCAGCGCTTTCCACCGCTTCTACGGCAGCTGCCGCATTCAGGGTGCAGACCCCGCTGTGCAGCAGGCACGTCTGGCCCTGTGCATCGGCGTGAAGAATGCCATCTTCAACGTGCTGACCATGTTCAAGATCAACGTGCCGGAGAAGATGTAACATGCAAAAACCCTCTCAGTCAAAACCTTACGGGTTTGCCAGCTCTCCCGAAGGGCGAGCTTTATGCGCTATGAAGATAAACGATTTCTTCACCCGCAAGAAGCCTGTTTCGGGCAGATGAAAGGGCTCCCCCTTTCGGGGGAGCTGGCACGGCGCAAGCCGTGACTGAGAGGGTTCGTACCCCAAAAATCTGGCTCCTGCGGGGGAGCTTTTTTCGATAACAGCGAGGAACAACCAATGGAACCTTTGAAAATCGGCAATATCATCCTGCCGCACCGGGCGGTGTTCGGCCCGATGGCGGGCTTTACGGATGCACCCTGCCGCCGCCTGATGGCCCAGCACGGTGCAGGCTTTACTGTGAGCGAAATGGTGTCCAGCCGGGCGCTGGTGTACGGCGACCACAAGACGGTGAGCCTGCTCAAGGCCGAACCCAACGGTGCACCCTATGGCGTGCAGATCTTTGGCGAAGTGCCCGAGATCATGGGCGAAGCCACCGCCGCCATCGAACAGTACGAGTTCGACTTTGTGGATATCAACATGGGCTGCCCGGCCCCCAAGATCGTGTCCGGCGGCGCAGGCAGCAAGCTGATGCTGGACCCGGACCGCTGCGGGCGCATCGTGGAGCAGGTTGTGGCAAATACAAAACGGCCTGTCACCGTGAAAATGCGCAAGGGCTGGGATGCCGACCACATCACTGCAGTGGAGTGTGCCAAGGCCTGTGAGCAGGCCGGCGCAGCCCTCATTGCGGTGCACGCCCGTACCCGGGAGCAGATGTACACCCCCGGCATCGACCCGGAGATCATTGCCCGGGTGAAGGATGCCGTCAGAGTGCCGGTGTTGGGCAACGGCGACATCCACTCGGCAGAGGATGCGGTGGAGATGATGCAGGCCACCGGCTGTGACGGCGTGATGATCGCCCGGGGCGCGCTGGGCGACCCGTGGCTCTTTGAGCGGGTGAACGCCGCCATTGAAGGCCTGCCCGCACCCAAGGCACCCAACCTGCAGGCCCGCATGAATGCGCTGCGCCGTCAGGTGGAGGAGATGGTGGAGCAGAAGGGCGAGTTCGTCGCCATGCCGCAGGCCCGCTCTCAGACCATGCACTATATGAAGGGGCTGAAAGGTGCGGCCAATCTGCGCCGCTACTGCTGCACTCTGACCCATCTGGAAGATCTGGACGAGCTGATCGATGCTGTTTTTGAAGAGCAGCGCAAAGCGGGCATCGACCCGGACGACGTGCGCGAGGTGCCGTTTCCGTAAGGGGAATATTACTGCTGCCGGGTCAGCTCATCCAGATTCTGGGTGTAACAGGGCAGACAGTGCTCTATGAACCAGTCGGCTTCCGGGCAGTGCATGGCCTGCAGGGCCGCTTTCTGCTGGGCCAGCGCCGCGTCAAACTCGTGGTTGCCGCTGCGCTGCTCCTCCGTGCATTTGATAAGGGCGCTCAGCGGTCGGCGGCCTTCAGCAGGCGCTTTTCCTCGGCGGTGAGCAGTTCCCCGGAGATGAACGGGGACAGCTCTTCGCTCAACTCGTCCGGCAGAAGGCCGGTCATGCAGCGCACGCTCTCGGTTTCCAACGCCTTGTAGGCATCCCGCAGTGGGGCTGCTGTACTTGACCGGTGTGGGCATGTCGCCGGTAATGATCTCCGGCGCGTCGTGGTACAGCGCCGCCACTGCTACCGTTTTGGGGCGGCAGGCGTGCCGGTGTACCGCCGTGCGATCAGGCAAAGCATGTGGGCCAACAGGGCGGTATCGCAGGTGTGCTCGCTGAGAGATTCGGCCGGGTGGAGTGCATCAGGCTCCAGCGGGTAATGTATTTCATGCGCGCCAGCAGGGCGCTGAACGGGTACAGCATGGCAGCTTCCTCCTTTTTTCTCCAACATACCTGTCCGGCAGAGCGTTGTCAAGCCCTTTTTTCTGCGCAGTGTTCGTGCTATACTAGAACAAACCAACTTTCTGCCGCTTTGGCAGAGAAAAGAGGAAACCATGGAGCGGTCTGGTACTGCCCGGCAGCCGCAGCTGCTGGGACAAAAAAAGGATAAATTCTGGCTGACGGTGGGCCTGTGTGCCCTCACGGCGGCCCTGTTCTTTCTGCCGTTTTATATCATCGACGGCGGCTTTTTCCACTATGCAGGCGATTTCAACAGCCAGCAGATCAGCTTTTACCGCTATATGAACGGCTTTATCAAGGGCGCAGGCTACCCGGACAGTGCGTTCACCTCGGTGCACAATACCTTCTCATGGGCTACCGACCTTGGCAGCGGCGTGATGAACGCCTATTCGTTCTACCTGTACGGCTCGCCGTTCTTCTGGTTCTCGCTGCTCTTCCCGCAGGTGGCTGCCCTACCTCATGGTACCGCTGCTGGTGCTCAAGTTTGCCGTGGCGGGCGGCGGTGCGTACCTGTATCTGCGCCGCTACGTCAAAAATATCGACTACGCCGTGCTGGGAGCCTGTCTGTATACCTTCTCCGGCTTTACGGTATACAATGTGTTCTTCAACCACTTTGTAGATGTGGTGGCGCTGTTCCCGTATCTGCTGTGGTCGCTGGACGAGGCCCTTTACAACGACCGCCGCAGCTGGTTTGCGTTCTGGGTGGCGGTGAACCTTGTCAACAACTACTTCTTCTTCATCGGTCAGGTGGTGTTTCTGGCCATCTACTTCATCTGCAAGCTCAGCACAAGGGACTTCCGTCTCACTGCAAAAAGTTCGGGCTGCTGGCCTTTGAAAGCCTGCTGGGCGTTGCCATGGGCAGCATCCTGCTGGTGCCTGCGGTGCTCTCCATTTTGCAGAACCCGCGCACCATCGACCTTTCCTCCGGCTGGGGCTTTCTGACCTACAGCAAGGTGCAGCAGTACCTTGCAATTCTCGTCAGCTGGATCATGCCGCCGGATTCTCCCTACCTCACATCCATCTGGTCGGAGGGCGTGATCAAGTGGACCAGCATGTCGGCCTATCTGCCGCTGTGCAGTCTGGCCGGTGCCGTGGCCTACTGGAAAGCAAAGTGCGGCGACAGTAAAAAGCGCATCGTGGGCACCTGCGCCGTGTTCGCACTGGTGCCCATCCTGAACAGTGCGTTCTACGCCCTCAATTCCAGCTACTATGCGCGCTGGTACTATATGCCGGTGCTGGTGCTGGCCGCAATGACCGTGAACGCGCTGGAAGACCACAACACCGATCTGGACAGCCCGGCCCGCGGCATCAGCTGGCTGATGATCGCCACGGTGGCCTTTGCGGTGGTGCCGGTGCAGGACAGCGACACCGGCAGCTGGTCGTTCGGCGTGCTCAAGAACCCCGGTCAGTACTGCGCGGTGCTGGGCTTTGGCCTGCTGGGCCTGCTGCTGTACCGCTATCTCTGCCAGAAGTGGCGGGGTGACAGCCGCTTTGCCCAGCGCCTGACGGCGGCAGTGCTGGCGTTTGCCTTCCTGTTCAGCGTGGTGCACATCGGCATTGGCAAGTTCGGCCAGTGGTATACCGACAGCGACCTTGTGAAGCAGGACACCAACGCCCTGCTGTTGAAAAACGACCTGCCCGAAGGCGATTACCGCATCGACACTTACAAGATCCACGACAACATCGGTATGTGGCTGGATAAGAGCTGCCTGCAGTATTTTGGCAGCACGGCGGCCCCCAGCATCCTCAGCTTCTACCCGGCGCTGGGGGTCAAGCGGGATGTGCGCAGTGAGCCGGAGCTTTCCAATTATGCACTGCGGGGCCTTTTGAGTGTGGAGTACCTTATCACCACGCCGGAAAAGCAGACCGACTTTGAAAACGAAGCCGACGACGGCTGGGAATATGCCTTTGCAAAGGACGGCTATGCGGTCTACCGCAACACGAACTACGTGCCCATGGGCTTTGCCTATGACTATTACCTCACCCAGACCGAGTACGAGGAGACAGCCAAGGCCACCCGCGCAAACCTCCTGATGCGTGCACTGGTGCTTACCGACGAGGATGCTGCAGTCTACGGCAAGTACCTCACCCATCTGCCGGAAGGCAGACGGGAGGAGCTGTACTATGAGTCCTACGTGCAGGACTGCCGCGAGCGCCGCGCCACGGCTGCCAGTGTGTTCCAGATGAACAATTCGGGCTTCCACGCCGAGATCACGCTGGAAAAAGAGAACCTCGTGTTCTTCTCCGTGCCTTACGATGACGGCTTTACGGCCTATGTCAACGGGCAGGAGGCCGACATTGTGGAGGTGGATGAGGGATTGATGGCTGTGCTGTGCCCGGCAGGTGAAAACAGCATCGATTTTGTCTACCAGCCCGACGGCATCCGGCTGAGCCGTGCGCTGACTTTGGGCGGCATTGTGGTATGGCTGGCGTACACGGCGTACTTCGTCTGGCGCAAGCGCCGCACAAAGCGGGCCTGATGCACGGAAGAATGACTTTGTGCTGTAGAAAAAAGAAATTTTTGAAATTTCCTCTTGACTTTATGCCAATAAAGTGTATAATGCAATCAAACCGATGAGGCGGAAGAGAACCTGCACAGCGCATCTTCAGTGAGCCCGGACAGTGAAAACGGGCGAGAGCGGGGCAGAGCTTCGTGGGCCGCCGAGGGCCGGGCAAACGGGTAGCAAGCCTTAGTAGCTTTGGACGGAAGTCTCCGTTACAGGACAGGGGAGTGTTGGCTCTCCGTGAGAGGCTCTGCAGTTTGCAAAGCAGGGCAAGCAAGGTGGCACCGCAGAATCGAACTTTACCGATCCTGTCCTTGTGGATAACACACAGGGACAGGGTCGTTTTTATTTGTAAGACCCGTCCCGCAAAGGGAGCGGGTCTTTTACTTTTGCCGCCCGCTCCGGGAAAGGAGTTTACTGTTATGAAAAACGTTACCATGATCTCCCGCCGCAGCTTCCTCAAGGCCGCTATGGCTGCTTCCGCCGTTTCTGCACTGGCATTCACCGGCTGCGGCGGCTCCGCTTCCAGCACCGTGGCTGCATCTTCCACTGCTTCTTCCGCTGCCGCTTCCGCAGCAGCCGAGGGCGGCCAGACCTTCAAGGTTGGCATCGTCAACTATGTGGATCATGCTTCCCTCAACCAGATCGTGGAATCTGTGGAGAGCCGTCTGGATGAGCTGGGGGCAGAGAAGGGCGTTACCTTCGACTACGCCGACTACTACGCAAATGCACAGGCTGACCAGTCCAACCTGAACCAGATCGGTGCCGACCTCGTAGGGGACGGCGTGGATGTGATCGTGGCTGTGGCTACCCCCACCGCCGCAACCATGCTGGCCGCTGTGGAGGATACCGATATCCCCGTTGTCTACTCTGCTGTCACCGACCCCGCTGCTGCAGGCTTTGACGGCGAGGAGAACATCACCGGCACCTCCGACGCACTGAACACCGAGGCCATCATGAAGCTGATCACCGCTGTCAACCCGGATATTGACACCATCGGCCTGCTGTACGACCTGAGTCAGGATGCCTCCACCCAGCCATTGCAGACGCAAAGGCCTTCTGCGACGCCAACGGCATCAAGTACATTGAGAAGAACGGCACCACCACCGCCGAGGTGCAGATGGCGGCTGAGGCTCTGATCGCCGCCGGTGTCAAGGCCGTGTTTACCCCCACCGACAACACCGTGATGACCGCAGAGCTGTCCATCTACGAGACCTTTACCGAGGCAGGCGTGCAGCACTACACCGGTGCCGACAGCTTTGCACTGAACGGTGCGTTCGTAGGCTACGGCGTGGATTACGTCCAGCTGGGCGAAGCCACTGCCGACATGGTGGCAGAGATCCTCTGCGACGGAAAGACTACCGCAGACCTGCCCTACCAGACCTTTGATAACGGCATCGTCACCATCAACACCGAGACCTGCGAAGCGCTGGGCCTTGACCTCGACACCGTGAAGGAAGCCTTCAAGCCCTACTGCACCGAGATCGTGGAAGTAACCACCGCAGAGAACTTCTCTTAAAAAAGTACCCTCTCAGTCAAAACCTGACGGTTTTGCCAGCTCCCCCGAAGGGGGAGCTTTTGGCGGCTTTAGAAAAAGTTTTCGATTCAATTGCAAAGTGTGCAGCTTTGCCAGAGGCTCTCCCTTTGGGAGAGCTGGCGCGTAAGCGCCTGAGAGGGCGAGGACGCCGCCCACAGCGCCGCGCTTTCGCAGAAAGCGGCGCTGCAAATGCCGTTTTCCGTCACGACCCTACTCGTGAAAAGGGGATTCAGAAAAGCCCGCAGGCTTTTCTGAATCCCGAATAAAAACCCAATTCCGCTGAATATGGCCAGAGCAAAAGCGGAGGCCATTTTAAATCGTCCAATCAAAAAGAAACATAAAAGGAGCACACACATGCTGGCGAGTATCTTTTCGCTCAACGTCCTACAGACGGCGCTGGAACTGGGCTGTATCTATGCCCTGGTGGCGCTGGCACTGTTCCTGAGCTATTCCATCCTGAACATCGCAGACCTTTCCACTGACGCTGCTTCACGCTGGCTGCGCCGTGGCCTGTCAGGTAGCACTGACCGGCCACCCCATTCTGGCCCTGTTCGCAGCCATGGCGGCAGGCGTGTGCTCCGGCTTTGTTACGGCTTTTCTGCAGACCCGCCTTGGCGTGGAGAGCATCATGGCAGGCATCATCGTCAACACCGGCCTTTACACCATCAATCTGGCCGTGATGGGCTTTTCCTCCACCATGTCGCTGGTCAAGACCGACACTGTTTTCTCGCTGGCAAAGGGCTCACTGAGCTTTCTTGGCGGCTGGTATAAGCTGGCCATCGCGCTGGCCATGATCCTGCTTGCCGGTGCGGCGATGCTGGGCTTTCTGGGCACCCGGCTGGGCCTGTCCATCCGCGCCACCGGTGACAACGCTGCATGGTGCGTGCTTCCAGTATTAACCCGGCTTTCACCATTACGGTGGGCCTGTGCATTTCCGGCGCATTGTGCGCCCTCTCCGGCGGCCTGCTGGCACAGTATCAGAAGAGCTGCGATATCAATGTGGGCACCGGCATGGTGACCATCGCACTGGCTTCCCTCATCATCGGCGAGACCCTGCTTGGTAAGCGCACCATGCTGCGCCGGATCATCGGCGTGGTGTTTGGCAGCTGCCTGTACCGTTTTATCGTGGCTGTGGCGCTGCGCTTCAATGTGCCTGCCGCCGCCATGAAGCTGGTGTCCGCCATCATCGTGGCCATCGCCATTTCGATGCCGGCCATCAAGGAAAAAATCGCCTTTGAGCAGCGCAAGCATGGGGCCTGCCGCCGCCGCGTGACCACCGGCAAGGAGGGAAAGTAAGATGGAAATGCTTCAGCTGAACGATCTGCACAAGACTTTCAACCCCGGCACGGTCAATGAAAAAGTGGCCCTGAACGGTGTCAGCCTGCACATGGAAGCCGGGGACTTTGCCACCATCGTGGGCTCCAACGGCGCGGGCAAATCCACCCTGTTCAACGCCATCACCGGTGGCTTCATCGCCGACGAGGGCAGCATCCTGCTGGGCGGACAGGATATCACCTTTGAGCCGGAGCACCAGCGCAGCAAGGTCATCGGCACCTGTTTCAGGACCCGCTCAAGGGCACGGCACCCAACATGACCATTGAGGAAAACCTTGCACTGGCCTATCTGCGTGCCGGCACCGCGCCCCACGCCATCTTCTCCCGCATCTCCCGCAAGGACAAGGAAGTGTTCCGCGAAAAGCTGGCGCTGCTGGATATGGGCCTTGAGGACCGCATGAAGCAGCCGGTGGGACTGCTTTCCGGCGGCCAGCGGCAGGCGCTGACCCTGCTCATGGCCACCCTCGTCACCCCCAAGCTGCTGCTTCTGGACGAGCATACCGCCGCACTGGACCCCGCCACCGCCGAAAAGGTACTGGAGCTGACCAAGAGCATCGTGGCTGAAAAGAAGATCACCTGCCTGATGGTCACCCACAACATGCATCAGGCACTGGAGCTGGGCAACCGCACCCTGATGATGGATTCCGGCCGCATCGTCTTTGACGTGAAGGGCGAGGAACGCAGCCGGATGACTGTGGACGACCTGCTTGAAAAGTTCCGCGAGAACGCAGGCAAGAATCTGGATAACGACCGCATCCTGCTGAGTAAAGTGGAAAAGTGACCCGGACAGGAAAGCACAGCCCCGACAGACCATGCAGTCTGCCGGGGCTGTATTTTTGCGGGGAAGTGCACCGTAAGGAAAAGCGGTTCCCCCTGAAACTGCAAATCCCCCCTGCGCAGATGCACAGAGGGGATTTTAAATATCAGAAATTACTGAACGTATTCGACCGTATACTCGAAGCCGTACTCTTCCTGCAGTTTCTTCACCTCGGCCTCGCAGTCCTCGATGAAGGTGGGGGCGTAGACGGAAGCGCCATTGTGGGCCTTCTTGTAGTCCTCAACGATCTGCTGCAGCTTTGCCCAGCCTCGTTGGCCTTGTTCTGGTCGATGCTGTCGGGGAAGTTGATGATGAACTCGCGGTGCTTAGGAATACGTGCTTTCATGGTAGGTTCTCCTTATAACAGTTTGGATTTTGATTGTTGATTTATACAGAAGCACAGAGAAAAACCTGTGCAACTTGCGAAAAACGGATCACAGCCCGTATACCCGGCGGGCATTTTCGGCTGTGGTGCGGAACACCTCTTCGGCAGAGATGCCCCGCAGCTGGGCGATATACTCGCCCACATAGCGGATGAGGGAGCTGTCACAGCGGGTGCCGCGCACCGGCTCCGGTGCCATGTAGGGGCAGTCGGTCTCCAGTACGATGCTTTCCAGCGGCAGGGCGCTGATGGCTTTTGCCGCCCGCTTGGCACCCTTGAAGGTACACGCCCCGCCAAAACCGATGAACAGTCCCTGCTTTGCCAGCCACACCGCGTCATCGGCACTGCCGGAATAGCAGTGGACGATGCCCTTGGGCTGGTATTTTTTGAGCAGGGCGTAAACGTCGGCGTGGGCGTGCGGTCGTGCACGATGATGGGCTTGGCCAGTTCCAGCGCCAGCCGGATGTGTGCCTCAAACATGGCCAGCTGGGCATCCTTGGGCACAGGCCAGTGGTAGTCCAGCCCGCACTCACCACAGCTACCACCTTGGGGTCCTCGTAATACGGGGCCAGAGCGCGCATCTCTGCGGCCCAGTCTCCGCCGTACACCGAGACCGTAGGAGCCGGGCCTTCCTCGCCGCAGTCGGCGGCGGGCAGCAGGCTTTCCGGGTGGATGCCAACAGCTGCCACCACCCACGGGTAGCGGTGCGCCAGCTCCAGCACTTTGGTGCATCCCCGGAGTGGGTGGCCTGTTCACACACGCCCACCACGCCCTTGCCGGGCAGGCTGTCCAGCAGGAAATCGCGGTCTGCGTCAAAAGCGCGGGCACTGTAGTGCGCGTGGGTGTCAAAAATGGGGCCGGTCATTTGCCTCCTTTTTGACGGGGGCCTTGTTCACCAGCCAGATGCCCACACACACGAACACCAGCGCCGCCAGATACTGCCAGCGGAACAGGGGTTCGCCGTTGAGCACGGCGCTCAGCAGTACGTTGACCACCGGGTTCACGAAGCCAAAGATGGCAATGCGGCTGACCGGGTTGTTCTTCATCAGCAGGGCCCACAGCACATAGCCTGCCCCGCAGATGAAGGCCAGATACAGCATGACCACCACCGCCAGTGCGCTCTGCACATGGAGACTGCCGCCCAGCACAGTGCCCAGCACGAACAGTGCCAGACCGCCCACGAACAGGTTGATGAAGCAGACGGCAAAGCTGTCTGCTTTTTTGGTCACGGATTTGTTCCACGGGCCGGACAGGGTAAAGATGATGGTAGCGGCCATCATGCAGAACACGCCCCAGCCGCTGCCGCTGCCGTGGTTGCCAGCGTGCCGATGAGCACGCCTGCAAAGCCAACGGCGCAGCCAGCGTTTTGGCAGGGGTCATGCGGTCGCGTTGCCGTAGATGAAGTGGGCAAAGATCACGCCCAGAAAGCTCTGGGTGCTGTTCAGGATGCCGCCAAAGGCACCCGTGAGCATGGCAACAGCGATGTAATAGAATGCGTACTGGGTCGTGGTCTGCCACAGGCCCAGAGCACAGCACTCCGCTGCCACTTTGCCGCGGGGGAACTTGGGCAGGCGGCTCTGCAGCAGAACACTGCCCAGAAGCACCAGAAAGCTGCCCAGCATGAACCGCACACCGGCAAAGCAGAAAATGGACGCTGTGTTGCTGGTCTCAATGGAGAACAGCCGGTAGCCCAGCTTGATGAACGGGAACGCCGAGCCCCACAGCACATTGCAGAAGATGGCCAGCAGCACGGCGAACACCGGCGTGCCGAAGATCTTATCCAGCCATTCCGCGCGGGAAAGCGTTTTGTTTTCCTGCATGGCGGCTCAGTGGATGCGGCTGCCTACGGGGGTGTCGTCGCCGTAGAAAGCGATGGAGCAGCCGCCGTCGGCGGTATCAGCAGCAAAGATCATGCCCTCGCTGACATACTTGCCCTTCATCATGGGGCGAGGTGCCAGATTGCACACAATGCCGATCTTCTTACCGATCAGGTCTTCCGGCTTGAACCACTTTGCAATGCCGGAAAGGATGCAGCGCTCCCGCTCGCCGTCAAACACGGTCAGGTGCAGCAGCTTCTTGCTTTCCTTCAGGTTCTCGCAGGCGCGCACTTCGGCCACGCGCAGTTCCACCTTGCAGAAGGTGTCAAAGTCGATCTCTTCCTCGTGGGTAAAGTCCACGGTGCTCTCCTCGGCGGGGGCGGCAGCCTTCTTCTCAGCTTCAGCCTTGGCCTTGTTGGCAGCTTCGGCAGCGGCCTTGCGCTTCTCGTCCTCTTCCTTCAGGTGGGCAATTTCCTTTGCCACATCGATGCGGGGGAACAGTGCCTCGCCCTTGTGCACGGTGTAGGTCTCCTGTACGCCGTAGGTGGTCTTGGTCAGGTCCAGAGCAGATGCGTCCAGACCCAGTTGTTCCATCATCTTGGGTGCGGTGGTGGGCAGGTATGCGTTCAGCAGGATGCCGCACACGCGCAGTGCCTCGCACAGGTGGTACAGAACGCTCTCCAGACGGGCCTTGTTGGCCTCGTCCTTGGCCAGCGCCCAGGGAGCGGTCTCATCGATGTACTTGTTGGCGCGCTGGATGACCGCAAAGATCTCCATCAGGCCTGCGGGATGGTCAGGCTGTCCATGTCGGCCGTGACCTTGGCGGTCAGCTCGTTGACCATGGTCTCCAGCTCGGTGTCAATGGCTTCGGTACCGGCCACATTGTGCACGGTGCCGCCGAAGTACTTCTCGCACATGGCGACGGTGCGGCTGAGCAGGTTGCCCAAATCGTTCGCCAAATCGCTGTTGATGCGGGTGATCAGGGCTTCGTTGGTGAACATGCCATCGTTGCCGAAGGGAATCTCACGCAGCAGGAAGTAGCGGATGGCATCCACGCCGTAGCGGTCGCACAGGATCACAGGGTCCACCACATTGCCCACGGACTTGGACATCTTGCCGCCGTTCATCAGCAGCCAGCCGTGGCCGAACACCCGTTTGGGCAGGGGCAGATCCAGAGCCATCAGCATGGCGGGCCACAGAATGGTGTGGAAACGCAGGATCTCCTTGCCCACCATGTGCAGGTCGGCAGGCCAGAACTTGTCGTAGTCGTGATATTTTTCGTTACCGTAGCCCAGCGCAGAGATATAGTTGCTCAGGGCATCCACCCACACATACATGGTGTGCTTGGGGTCGAAGGGCACCGGGATGCCCCACTTCACGGAGGTGCGGGACACGCAGGTGTCCTGCAGGCCCTGCTTGATGAAGGCAATCATCTCGTTTTTGCGGCTCTCGGGCTGGATGAACTGGGGGTTCTCCTCGTAGAGCTTCAGCAGGCGGTCGGCATACTTGCTGGTCTTGAAGAAGTAGGCTTCCTCGTGTGCGTCGTACACTTCGCGGCCGCAGTCGGGGCACTTGCCGTCCACCAGCTGGCTGTCGGTCCAGAAGCTCTCGCAGGGCTTGCAGTAGTGGCCGATGTACTCGCCCTTGTAGATGTCGCCCTGCTCATACAGCTTGGTGAAAATTTTCTGGCAGGACTCCATGTGGTAGTCGTCGGTGGTGCGGATGAAGCGGTCGTAGCTGACGTCCAGCAGCTTCCACAGATCCTTGACGGTGGCTACGATCTTGTCCACATACTCCTTGGGGGTCACGCCGGCGTCGGCGGCCTTGTCCTGGATCTTCTGGCCGTGCTCGTCGGTGCCGGTCAGGAACATGACGTCATAGCCCTGCATCCGCTTGAAGCGTGCCAGTGCGTCGCAGGCGACAGTGGTATAGCTGTGGCCGATGTGCAGCTTGTCGCTGGGGTAGTAGATGGGAGTGGTAATGTAGAATGTCTTGTGCTCACTCATAGGTTGATACTCTTCCTTTCCTGATTTGGCGGGGGACGAAAAAAGCCCTCATCCTGCCGGACTGAGCCGGACAAGGACGAGAGCCTGAAACTTCGTGGTACCACCTTGCTTCGCCGCACCCTTGCGGGCGCAGCCTTTTGCCGGGCCAAAAAGCACGGCGCAGCGCGGTAACGGGCGCACCCGTCGCAGGCTCAATTTTCACCTGCGCAGCTCCGAGACCATCTTCGGCATCGCGCGGCCTGCCCGGTTCCATCCTTCGGGCTTTCTGTCAGGCGCAGACGGTGCGTACTCTTCTCTTCACAGCCAATTTACATTGTTATGTCTATAATACGCAAAAACGGTGGGTTTGTCAACATTAAATCTCGTAATCCAGACAGAACCGTGCCTTGGTGTAGGGCCGCACCTTGCTGTCGGCCACAGCCACATGGGCGGGATGGACGGAGTAGCCCTTGAGGGCCTCGGCGCTTTCAAAGGTGGTGTCCAGCATCAGGTCGGCGGTAGAAGAGGAAAGACCGTTGATGTTGACATGCACTTCCACAAGGCCCGGGACCTTGCCTTCCAGACCTTCCAGACCCTCCTTGATGCCTGCCTTGACGGCGGCTTTTTCGGCGTCGGACAGCTCGTCCTTCAGCTGCCACAGGATCACATGCTTGACCATAATAAAATACCTCCTGCGTTTTCTCATTGTAACAGGGTGAGAAAAAATCCGCAAGAGGAAAGCTGCAAAGTATTATTGGGGTGCGAACAGCAGAACCACCAGAAGCACGGCACAGAGCACCGAAACTACGATGCCCTCCAGCCGGGTCAATTTGATGTACTCTTCCGTGGGCTCAGGTACCTGCGTGTACCGCCTGCGGGAGCGCAGGGCAATGGCATCTTCCGGATGCAGCGCCATAAAAATGCCGAACCCGATGCCGAAAAGGGCGGTTAAGATCGCACAGATGACTTCCATAGCAACCTCTCACTTTTTGTTTTTGTCGTCCCTGCTCAGAGTATAGCACAGATACGAGATCAGCAGGGCAGCGCACAACACGAGCGCCGCCACCATCAAAATGGAATTCAGCGGCTCGACCTTTGGCAGAAAAATGTTGACCAGATAGAGTGCACCGCAAAGGACCGACAGGATGCCGAAGAAACTGTGAAAGTGCTTCTTTTCGTCCTCACTGCTCCATCCGGTGCCGGTGCCATTGTACAGGTCCCGGATGCCGCGGTACAAAAACAGTACGCCCAGCGCGGCGTTCAGCCAATCCCAGTCCGAAAGATTCAAATTCATGGTGGTCCCTTTCCGGCTGTCAATCCGCACTATGGTTCCAGCTTTCGTAAGCGACAAGATAAAGAAGATCTCCCACGATGGCGATGCCGAAGATGATACGGTAAATCAGCGATGTAACAGGTGTGAAGGCTAAGATCAGAAAGGCGATGCTGTTGAGCATGTAAAACACGCCGTTCTTTTTCTGCCAGAAGGCGCGGTACTCCGGGTCACGATTATACTGGTTGAACGGCAGATTGATGAACGGGTCTTTGCCTTGAAAATCCCGAATGCCGGAGATGAACCAGATAACGGTCAGCACAAGATTAAACAGAGTGGAAAACGAAAAGAACGACTCCATGGAATACACCTCCCATCTTTTTCCACAATTATAACATAGAGGGACGAAAACACAAGGACGGCATTCAACCTTCCTGCGTAAAATTTGCGCAAATCGGGCGTTGACTGTTGGTGAAAACAGCACAAAATAAAACCAGCCGGACGAGGCGGTTGCAAGCCCTCGTCCGGCTGGATACTTACTTCTTCGGAGTCATAAGCCTCTTCTCCTTGGGGTTCCTCATTTTCGGAGTAAACGTTTCATAGGGTGACTCTCCTTAGAAACTACTGGAAACTGAGAATCTATTTCAAGGGGACGAATTTACTTAGTACATTGGACTGACCCTTCTCTTAACTGATGGAGTGCGGCACCGAGATTCTGAAGATGAATTTCATATTACCACATTCTTTCGAGTTAGATTTGCCAGGGACAAGTTACTTAGTACATTGGTAGAACTCCTTTTTGCTATTCAAATAATGCTCTCCGTACAAAAGATACCTTCATAGGAATCATCTCCGGCGGATCTATTTGAATCGCGGGGGTTTTAGTTAATCGACAGGTTGTCGTATAATCGCATTTTTGATGCTCAAGACTGGCTCATTTTTGTTGTGTTTTTATACGGGGGAAACATCCCGTTTGTGGTGAGCCTCTGTTTTGCTTCTCAGCGAATCCCGACAGCCTGTCCAAACTGTGCGGGTTCCATATCGACCATCGGTCTCGCTCCTTTCTGCTTCAAGTCAGCGGGAGTAGCTCTCTCTTGAGCTTCTGCTGTACTTCTCTGGTTTCTGGCTTTATTATACATATTCCTGATTGATTTGTCTATTCGCAGAGTGCACAAGGATAAAAACATAAAATTGTGCAGTTCTTGAAAAACAGCAGATGGAACGTGCAAAATGCCGCTTTCTGCGCGGTGTGCCCGGGCAATCGGGCCCTTTGGGGAGGAACTCTGTGCCCTGCAGGGAGGGCTGCCGGGAGAGTCACAGCAAAGCTGCCCAGAAGTTCCGGGCCGTTTGTGGAGGATTTTGCGCAAAACGGGAGAAAGTGTCCACAGGGTATTATGCGTCAGATCGATTTGTGCTAAAATAGCGTCAATGAATGGTAGTCGCCGCCGCCCCGCGAGATGAAAGTTTCGCGGGGCGGCTTTTTTGCGGCAAAAATTAGACACAAAAGAAACGGAGAATCAAAATGTCTAAAACTTTACCGGAACGTATCTTCTTTACCATTGTCATGGCTGCAATTATGGTCTATGGCATGATCGTTTACAATGTGGCGCTGAACACAGGCGGTGTCACCAATGCCAACTTTGTTATGGCTCTGCACGAGATGCCGATCATGGTTCCCATTGCCTGCGTGCTGGAATTTTTCGTGGTGGAGAAACTGGCCACCGGATTGGCGTTTATGTTCATGCGGCCCACAGATCGTCCGCAGTTCATCACCTATGCCATCTCGCTGATGATCGTATGCATCATGTGCCCGGTGATGAGCCTGATCGCAACGGTGCTGTTTAAAGAACCCGGCTTTGGCACTTGGGTGCATACATGGGGCTGCAATATGCCCATGGCCCTGTGCTGGCAGATGCTGTACTGCGGGCCGCTTGCCCGTGCCATCTTCCGGCTGGTGTTCCGCCGCGGCGCAAAACAGGCGGACTGACAGATTTTAGATATGCAGTTATAATAAATATGTATAGGAGCGGGTGTAATACCGGACGAGACGCCTATACGAATTTTATATATCGGGCATATAAAGTATGTACAATGGGGCATTTTTGATGGAAATATTCCCCGGAATGCCCTGAAAAAGCCATTGAAACCTAAGAATTGGCTAAGAAATTTGTGGAAAAAGTACATGTGAAGAACGTTTTATTGGACAAGATGCACAACTTTTTTTATATATCAATGCAGTAGAACCACCTAAAATGTAGAATGTGCACAAAGCCACTTGCCAATTTTCGTCAATCGTACTATCATACACAACGAAAAAAGACGAAGTGACCCGTGCAGGAGGGAGGGTGTGACCGGACAGAGCCGAACACCTTCCTTACTTTTTTCACAAAGCTGCGCCTTTTCTTCGAGCGATAAGAAGGACGCTGCGCCGCCGGGGCGGTGCGGCGGTCTTACCCCCGGAACCCTATTCTTCAGGAAGGAGGAAAAACAATTGAATAATCTGACCAAAGCATTGATGGAAGAGCTGACCGTCGAATACGTCAAGGTCGGCCCGCTGCAGATCCCGGAATCCGTGGTCATCAGCTGGGTGATCCTGGCCATCGTTACCATCGGCTCGATCCTGCTTACCAGAAACCTGAAGGTGGACCATATCAGCAAGCGTCAGGCCGTGCTGGAAATGGCCTACCTCGCAGGCACTAATTTCTTTGAAGGTCTGCTGGGCGAAAAGGGCAGGCGCTATGTGCCTTACCTGATGACCGTGGCCATCTACATCGCCTTCAGCAACCTGATCGGCGTGTTCGGTGTCAAGCCCCCCACAAAGGATCTGGATGTGACCGCAGCGCTGGCGCTGATGAGCATCATCCTGATCGAGGGTGCAGGCATCCGTGCACGCGGCGGCGTGGGCTTCCTCAAGAGTCTGTCTGCCCCCACTCCGGTCATGACCCCTATGAACATCCTCGAGATCGCCATCCGCCCCACCAGCCTGTGCATGCGACTGTTCGGCAATGTGCTGGGCGCATTCGTCATCATGGAGCTGATCAAGCTCGTGGTGCCTGTGTTCGTCCCGGCGGTGTTCAGCCTGTATTTTGACCTGTTCGACGGTCTGATCCAGACCTACGTGTTCGTGTTCCTGACTTCGCTGTTCATGAAAGAGACCATGGGCGGAGAAGACTGATCCATTGATATTTACTGAATTTAAAAGGAGATTATTACTATGAATGGTTTGATTGCTCTGGGCGCTGGCATTGCAGCGCTGACCGGCATTGGCGGCGGTATCGGCATCGGCATCGCAACGGGTAAGGCAACGGAGGCAATCTCCCGTCAGCCCGAGGCATCCGGCAAGATCCAGACCAACCTGCTGCTGGGCGCTGCTCTGGCAGAAGGTACTGCAATTTTCGGCTTCGTCGTTGCACTGCTGATCATCCTGTTCCTGGGTCAGTAACGGAGGCGCAGACGAATGCTGAAGTTGGATATTAACCTGCTGTGGACCGTCGTGAACGTCCTCGTCATGTATGCGGTGCTGCGCAAGTTCCTGTTCAAGCCTGTTCAGGACGTGATCGCAAAGCGCCAGCAGATGGTGGACGCAAACCTGGCCGATGCGGAGACCTCCAAGAAGGAAGCCGCAGAGACCATGAACGCCGCACAGGAAAAACTGCGCAATGTGGACAATGAGGCCGCTGCCCGCCGCGAAGCCTACGAAAAGCAGGCTGAGGTCGAAAAGCAGCAGCTGCTGGCAGATGCCCGCAAGCAGGCAGACGCATCGTGGCAGCCGGCAAGGCAAGCGCCGAGGCCGAACGCCAGAGCAAGCTGCGGGAAGCCGATGCCCAGACCACGGCACTGGCCCGTGCGATGTGCGAGAAGCTGCTGGCCCGCAATCTGACCGCCCAGGACGACGCACGTCTGCTGGACGATCTGCTGGAGAAAGCAGGTGCAGGCAATGGCAACTGAATTCAGTCGTGAATTTTTTGCGGACAACCGCATCGTCAAGGCCGAGCTGCGCAGCGCCCGCAAGCCCCGGGAAGAGGAGCTGAACCGGATCCGCGCCGAGGTACGCAAGCTGTATGATGCCACCGAGGTCATCCTGAACGTGACGGTGGACGAGAGCCTGCTGTCCGGCTATGTCCTGCAGGTGGGCGACCGCGTGTTCGATAACTCCGGCCGTCATCAGCTGGACAAGATGATGGAGGCAAGCCCTCGCTGGCTACCCTCAAGACCCGCATTGAGGACTACAAGCCCGCCGAGACCTCTGCCGAGGGCGGTGTGGTCATCTCTTCTGCCGACGGCATCGTGCACGTCGAAGGCATGAACCGCGCCGTGTATGGCGAGATCGTCACCTTCGACAACGGTGCCAAGGGTATGGTGGAGAGCGTGGACCCCGAACAGCTGGGCATCATGCTGTTCGACGGAGCTGAGACCGTCGGTGTGGGCACCATGGTGACCCGCAGCGGCAAGCGTGCCGGCATCCCGGTGGGCGATGCCTTCCTGGGCCGTGTCATCAGCCGCTGGGCGAGCCCATCGATGGCAAGGGCCCCATTGAAGCTGTGGGCTACAACCCCATCGAAAAGCAGGCCCCCGGCATTCTGGAGCGTCAGAGCGTGGATACCCCGCTCCACACCGGCATCCTCGCCATCGATTCCATGTTCCCCATCGGCCGCGGCCAGCGTGAACTGATCATCGGCGACCGCCAGACCGGCAAGACCTCCATCGCCACGGACGCCATCCTGAACCAGAAGAACACCGGTGTGCTGTGCATTTATGTGGCCATCGGCCAGAAGGCTTCTTCCATTGCCCGCGTGGCAGGCGATCTGCAGAAGCACGGTGCCATGAGCTATACCACCATCGTGGCGGCTACTGCTTCGGATTCTGCTCCTCTGCAGTACATCGCACCCTATGCCGGCACCGCACTGGCCGAGTACTTCATGAGTCAGGGCAAGAGCGTGCTGATCGTTTACGACGATCTGTCCAAGCATGCAGTGGCCTACCGTGCCATTTCTCTGCTGCTGCGCCGCTCTCCGGGCCGTGAGGCTTACCCCGGCGACGTGTTCTATCTGCACTCCCGTCTGCTGGAGCGCTCCTGCCGGATGCGTGACGATCTGGGCGGCGGTTCCATCACCGCACTGCCTATCGTAGAGACGCAGGCAGGCGACGTTTCGGCCTACATCCCCACCAATGTCATTTCCATCACCGATGGTCAGATCTTCCTCGAGAGCGCACTGTTCAATGCAGGCAACCGCCCGGCCGTCAATGTGGGTCTGTCGGTGTCCCGTGTGGGCGGCGCTGCCCAGACCAAGGCCATGAAGAAGGCCAACGCCAACCTGCGTATCGAGCTGGCACAGTACAAGGATATGGAGTCCTTTGCACAGTTCAGCTCGGATCTGGACGCGGAGACCCGCCGCCAGCTGGATCACGGCAAGGCTCTGATGGAAATGCTCAAGCAGCCGCTGTATCAGCCAAGTCCGACGCCGAGCAGGTGGTCACGCTGGTGCTGGCTTCCCACGGTGTGCTGGACGAACTGCCCACTGCCGAGCTGCGCGCCAAAACTTCCGCATTTGTGCGTCAGTTCCGCGCGGATGTGTCCGGTACGATGGATAAGATCACCGCCACCGGCAAGCTGGAACCTGAAATGGTCGATGCCATCCTGAACGCCTGGAAAGCTTATGCGGGAGGCGACAGCCATGCCGTCCAGTAAGCTGCTGAAGGAGCGCATCGAGAGCATTCAGGACACCATGAAGATCACGAACGCCATGTACCTGATCTCCTCGTCCAAGCTGCGCAAGGCACGTAAGAACTACCAGAATGTATCGCCCTACTTCAACCGTATGCGCGATACCATTTCCCGCGTGGTACCCCACCTGCCGGAAGAGCCGGTACATCCGTTCTTCCACGAACGCAACATCGCAAACCCCAAGCGCGCTTACATCGTGCTGACGGCAGATAAGGGCATGGCAGGCGCTTACAACCAGAACATCATCAAGTTCCTCAAGGAAAATGCGGATGAGAATGACCGGTTCTATGTGATCGGCCAGACCGGCTACCGCGCCCTGTACCACAAGGACCCGCGGCTGGTGGAGGATTTCCACTACGGTGCCACGGAGCCTACGCTGCAGCGTGCCCGCGATATCACGATGGACGCCATCGATGATTTCAAGACCGGTAAGCTGGATGAGATCTATCTCATCTATACCCGCATCGAGAATGCATTGACCAGCGAGCCCACCATGGTGCGTCTGCTGCCGCTGGACCGCGCCCATCTGCAGCCTGCCCCCAAGGGTCTGGGCGATCCGAAGGGCGATGTGGAGATGTTCCCGTCTGCATGGACGGTGTTTGAACAGATCGCGCCCATTTATATGCACGGCATGATCTTTGGTGCCATGACCGAGAGCTTCTGCGCAGAGCAGAGCGCCCGCATGACCGCCATGGATTCCGCCACCAAGAACGCCAACGATATGATCCGGGAGCTGCAGCTGGAATACAACCGCACCCGTCAGGGCTCCATTACACAGGAGATCACCGAGATCATCGGCGGTGCGGCTGCCGTGCAGAACCGGGCGGAATAAAACGTATTTACAAATTAGTATAGAGGCAATCGTATGATACAGGGAACTATTATTCGCGTAGCCGGCCCTGTGGTGGACGTGCAGTTCACCGCAGGCAAGCTGCCTGCCCTGCAGGAAGCGCTTACCGTGACCGCCGAGGGCACCGAGCGCACGATGGAAGTGACACAGCATGTCAACGAGACCACTGTGCGCTGCATCATGCTTTCCGCCAGCGAGGGTCTGGGCAAGGGCATGACCGTGACCGCTACCGGCCACGGCCTGACCGCACCGGTGGGCGAAGCCACGCTGGGCCGCATGTTCGACCCGCTGGGCAGACCCATCGACGGCAAGGGCTCTGTGGATGATGTGCCGCATTGGCCCATCCACCGCAAGGCCCCCAGCTTTGCGGAGCAGAAGCCCGCGACCGAGATCCTGGAGACCGGCATCAAGGTCATCGACCTGCTGGCCCCCTATGCAAAGGGCGGCAAGATCGGTCTGTTCGGCGGTGCAGGCGTCGGCAAGACCGTGCTGATCCAGGAACTGATCCACAACGTGGCCACCGAGCACGGCGGCTACTCCATCTTCACCGGCGTGGGCGAGCGCTCCCGCGAGGGCTGCGACCTTTGGGGCGAGATGAACGAGTCCGGTGTTCTGAATAAGACCGCACTGGTCTTTGGTCAGATGAACGAGCCCCCAGGAGCACGTATGCGTGTTGCCGAGACCGGCCTGACCATGGCAGAGTACTTCCGTGAGGAGACCCACAAGGACGTGCTGCTGTTCATTGATAACATCTTCGCTTCGTGCAGGCAGGCTCCGAGGTGTCCGCCCTGATGGGTCGTATGCCCTCTGCTGTGGCTATCAGCCACTCTGGCCAACGAGCTGGGCGCTCTGCAGGAGCGCATCACCTCCACCAAGGAAGGCTCCATCACCTCGGTGCAGGCCGTCTACGTCCCCGCCGACGACCTGACCGACCCGGCCCCCGCCACCACCTTTGCACATCTGGACGCCACCACCGTGCTGTCCCGTAAGATCGTGGAGCAGGCATTTACCCGGCCGTGGACCCGCTGGCATCCACCTCCCGCATTCTGGAAGCGGATATCGTGGGCGAGGAGCACTATCGCGTGGCCCGCAAGGTGCAGTCCATTCTGCAGCGCTATCAGGAACTGCAGGACATCATCGCCATTCTGGGCATGGACGAGCTGGACGAGAACGACAAGCTCACCGTCGCCCGCGCCCGCAAGCTGCAGAAGTTCCTGTCCCAGCCCTTTGCTGTGGCCGAGAACTTTACCGGCCTGAAGGGCAAGTATGTGCCCCTGCAGGATACCGTGCGCGGCTTTGCCGCCATTGTGGACGGCGAGGCCGACGATCTGCCGGAGTGGGCGTTCTTCAACGTTGGTACGCTGGAAGATGCCCGCCAGAAGGCAGCGGAAAAGCTGGCTGAGGAAAAGGGCGGTGCCGTCTGATGAACAAGTTCATGCTGAACATCACTGCGTCCAGCGGTGAGTACTATCAGGGCGATTGCGAAGACCTTGTGCTGCCCATCAGCGATGGCGTGTACGGCATACAGGCCGGACACAGCCCGGTACTGGTGGCCATCCACATGGGCATCCTGCACTTTGAGGTGAACGGTGAAAGCCGGGACATCCTGGTAGGCGACGGCATTGCCGAGGTGACGCCTGCCTACGTGATGGTGCTGGTGGACAGCGCCGAGCGTCCGGAGGATATCGACAAGAACCGTGCCGAGGCTGCCCGCATCCGTGCCGAGGAGCGTTTGCAGCATCAGCAGAGCATGCATGAATATTATCAGAGCAAGATCGCGCTCGACCGTGCGATGCAGCGCCTGCAGGCCGCTGCAAAGTACCGGCGCTGAGAATGAGCCGCATCTGCCAGGACCAGATCTGAAAAAAGAGCATCATTTGTATCCGTTGAGGGTGCAAGTGATGCTCTTTTTTGTTTCAGGCGGTTCCATGGAACGCTGCTTTCGTGTATAATAAGGTCAATGCAACCCCGCGTGTTGTGCGGGAAAGGAGGAGGTTTTCCATGATCCAATTCGGCCTGCGTCTGCATGACGCGGAAAAGCTGCCCGTTGAACAGGTGCTGCCGCTGGTGCGCCAGAAAGGCTTTACCTGCGCCCATGTGGCTCTGAGCAAATCCTTCAAGGAGCTGCCCTGCACCCCCAGCGCCCTGACCCCCGGCTATGCGCTGTATCTGCGGCATCTGTTTGAGAAAAACGGCATCGATATTGCCGTGCTGGGCAACTACCTGAACCTTGCCCACCCGGATGCGGATGCCCTGCACGCCATTCAGGAAAAATACTATGCGCACATCCGCTTTGCAAGTCTGCTGGGCTGCGGCATGGTGGGCACCGAGACCGGTGCGCCCAACGCGGAGTACAAATTCTGTCCGGAGTGCCGCAGCGACGAAGCCCTTTCCACCTTTATCAAGAACTTCAAGCCGGTGGTGCGCTGCGCCGAGCAGTACGGCGTGACCATTGCCATTGAGCCGGTGGTCAAGCACATCGTGTACGATGCCAGACGCGCCCGCACCGTGCTGGATGAGATCGGCAGCCCGAACCTGCAGATCCTGTTCGACCCCGTCAACCTGCTGAACATGGAAAATGTGGACCGCCGCGAGGAAGTGTTCGCCGAGGCCATCGAGCTTCTGGGCAAGGACATTGCCATGATCCACTTCAAGGATTTCCTGCGCAAGGATGCGGGCGGCCAGCTGGCTGCTACGGGTGCAGGGCAGGGCGGTATGGAGGACTACCGCACCATCCTGCGCTTTGCAAAGCAGGAAAAGCCCTATATCTTTGCAACGCTGGAGAACACCACCCCGGAAAACGCGGTGGAATGCCTGAACTACCTGAAAAAGCAGTACGACGAGTGCTGAACACTTTATAACAAGAAAAACATCTGCAAGCTTTGCCCGGAATGGGGCAGCTTGCAGATGTTTTTTGTATCAGATGAAGTTTATGGTTCGGCCTTTTACAAATTGCAATTAAGAAGTAGTTTCGCTGAAAATGCCCAGAACGAAAGCGGAGGACATTAAGATCATTCCAGATCCAGCTTATGCTCCATCAGCCAGCGGGTCAGCAGAAAGTATCCTGCGGCAAAGGCGATGCTGACCGCCAGCCCGAGCAGGGTGGTGAACGCACTGGGCGCAGCAATGGAAACATCTACACCGCCAAGGGTGGGATCGGAAACAGCCTGCAGCATGTCGGCACTGCTGACACCGGAGCTCAGCCAGTTCTGCAGGAAGGACAGCAGGAAAAATGCCAGAATACCGGCCGGGACCATGTGCTTTTTGAACTGGTGGCCGATCATGCATGCGGCATAGATGCACAGGATGCTGGACACCAGTGCCACCAGCCCGTTCAGCGTTTCAAAGGCCAGCCAGAGCCACCCGGAGCTGCCGGTCATGCGGAAAATCTCCACCACTTTCTGCCACAGCTCCGGCAGCTGCTGCAGGGCCGCGCTGTTCAGAGACAGAGCCAGCAGCATCACCGCAAAGGAGAAAATACCCACGATGCTGCTGCAAAGCATCCACACCACGCTGGAGATCAGCTTGGAAAGGATGAGCTGGCTTTCCGTCACCGGCAGGGTGTGCATCAGGTAGCCTTCGCGGCCCAGCAGATTGCGGGTGAAGCGGGTGACAATGGTCATCACGGACACCACTGCCACCGCAACGGCTACGACCATGTAGGCGAACAGCAGCAGAGATGCAAAGTCGTCCTTGGAAGAGCTGCGCAGGGAAAAGCCGCTCAGCACTGCCAGCGCAACAAGGGCCAGATACAGCCCGCCATAGGTGCGGCCGGTGGCCTTGAATTCATATTTTAACAGCTGTTTCAGCATTTGAATACCTCCCGGAAATATGCATCCACGCTCATGCCCTCGGTCTCGCGCAGCTCTTCGGCATTGCGGTGGGCGAACACCCGGCCATCCTTCAAAAAGACGGCCTCGTCCAGAATGGCTCGATATCGCCGATGAGGTGGGTGGAAAGAATGACGGTCGCATCCCGGCTGTAGTTGTTCAGGATGGTGCTCAGGATGTAGTCCCGGGCGGCAGGGTCCACGCCGCCAATGGGCTCATCCAGCAGGTAGAGCTTTGCGGCGCGGCTCATGGCCAGGATCAGCTGCACCTTTTCCTTGCTGCCCTTGGAGAGGGTCTTGAGCCGCGCCTTCGGTTCCAGTTCCAGCCGGGCCAGCATTTCGTTTGCCTTGGCGGGGTCAAAATCGGCATAGAATTCGTGGAACATTTCTACCAGCTGCTCCACACGCATCCAGTCCGGCAGCCAGTCGGCGTCCGGCAGATAGGACACGATGGCTTTGGTGTCCGGCCCGGGGGTCATGCCGCGATCCGGATGCTGCCTGCACTGGCTGCAGCAGACCGTTCGCCAGCTTGATGAGGGTGGTCTTGCCGCTGCCGTTGGGGCCAAGCAGCCCCACGATGCGGCCAAAGCCGATGTGCAGGTCTACATTTTCCAGTGCGGTCTTATCCTTCTGGTAGCACTTGGTCAGTGCTTCACAGCTCAAAAGTTCACTCATTGCGATCCTCCTTTGCGTCCCAGTGCTCCAAAAGCGCGGCTGCCTGTGCGGGACTGTAGCCGATGCCGCGCATCTTTTCCAGAAAATCCGACGCCAGCGTCCGGGCGGTGTCGGCGCGAAGCTGTTCGATCAATGCAGTATCCTCCGTAACATAGCGGCCTGCAGTGCGTTCGGTGCGCACCAGCTTCCGTCTCCAGCTGGGCAAGGGCCCGCTGCATCGTGTTTGGGTTCACCCCGGCGGCTGCGGCCAGATCACGCACCGAATCCAGATGCCCGCCCGGCGGGTAGGTGCCGGCCAGGATCCGGGCCTTGAGCCGTTCCACAAGCTGGGCATAGATCGGGCGGCTGGCATCAAACTGTTCGCCCATGGTATCATCTCCTTGTCTTGCTGTATTAAGCGCTTGATACAATAATACACGATTTGCTTTGTTTGTCAAGGGGAAAAAGAAAAAACACCATAAAACTGTGGGAAGTTGGAAAAAGTGTCCATAAAACACTACACATTAATAAAAAATTACAATAAATTCAAACAATTTCACATTGCAAAGCTTTTGACAATGTGCTATGCTGAAAAACAGAGAGCTCCGCCCGGAAAGCGGCGGAAAAGAGATTTGGAGGAAAAATAACTATGGCTGACCGCATTGTTCTGAATACCATCTCCTACCATGGCCACGGTGCCATTGAGAACATCGTTCCCGAACTGACCGCCCGCGGCTACAAGAAGGCATTCGTCTGCTCCGACCCCGACCTGATCAAGTTCGGTGTCACCAAGAAGGTCACCGATCTGCTGGATGCTGCAAACTTTGCCTATGCTGTTTACAGTGAGATCAAGCCCAACCCCACCATCGCCAACGTGCAGGACGGCGTGGCCGCTTTCAAGGCTGCTGAAGCTGACTGCATCGTGACCATCGGCGGCGGCTCCTCCATGGATACCGCAAAGGCCATCGGCATCATCATCAACAACCCTGAGTTTGCGGATGTCCGCTCTCTGGAAGGCGTTGCTCCCACCAAGAAGCACGCTGTGTTCACCATCGCTGTTCCCACCACCGCCGGCACTGCTGCTGAGGTCACCATCAACTACGTCATCACCGATGTGGAGAAGAAGCGCAAGTTCGTCTGCGTGGATACCAACGATATCCCCGAGATCGCTGTGGTCGATCCCGATATGATGTCCTCCATGCCCAAGGGCCTGACTGCTGCCACCGGCATGGACGCTCTGACCCACGCCATCGAGGGCTACATTACCAAGGGTCACTGCGTCATCTCCGATATGTTCCATCTGGAAGCCATCAAGCTCATCAGCCAGAGCCTGCGCGGCGCAGTGCAGAACACCCCGGAAGGCCGCGAGGGCATGGCTCTGGGCCAGTACATCGCCGGCATGGGCTTCTCCAATGTGGGTCTGGGCATCGTCCACTCCATGGCACACGGCTTGTCCGCTCTGTATGACACCCCGCACGGTGTGGCCTGCGCCATCCTGCTGCCGGTGGGTCTGGAGTACAACAAGTCCGTTGCCGGTGAGCGCTACCGTGCCGTGGGCAAGGCCATGGGCGTTGTGGGCATCGATGAGATGAACGATGTGGAAGCCGCTGACGCCACCATCGCCGCCGTCAAGCAGCTGAGCGCAGACGTGGGCATCCCCGCAAATCTGCACGGCATCCTGAAGGAAGAGGATATCCAGTTCCTCGCCGAGTCCGCATTCGCAGACGCCTGCCGTCCCGGCAATCCCCGCGACACCAGCGTGGAAGAGATCGTAGAGCTGTATAAGAGCCAGCTGTGATTCCGCTCTGTAAATTCAAGCTGTAATTTTGGGCCCTGCTGTCCTTCGGGATGGCAGGGCCTTTTTCTAAGATGTATCTGAAAACAAAGCAACAGGCTGGATCTTCGTCTTTTCAGAGATGCCCGGAGAGCCTGCCGCGTCGCAGAGTGACAAAATTTCTGCACGGCTCTTGTACACAGCGCCCAAAACGGGTACAATCAATGCAGTAAGAAAAAACTGGAAGCGAAAGGAACCTTATGACGCTGAACTTCTATACTCTGAGTGTTATTTATCTTGTATATTCCTTTCTGGGCTGGGTGGCTGAGACGGTAGTCGCGACCATCCGGGGCGGAAGGTTTGCCAACCGCGGTGCGGCGGCAGGCCCGTTCTGCTTTATCTACGGTACCACCGGCGTGCTGCTGGCCGTGAGTTTCGGCGACCTGCGCACCGAGCCGGTCTACCTGTTCTTTGCCTGTATGATGGCGGCAACGGTGATGGAATGGATCACCGCCAAGCTGCTGGAACGCCTGCACCGCCGCAAGTGGTGGGACTATTCCGGAAAAAAATTCAATCTGAACGGCTATGTGTGCCTGCAGTATTCGCTGCTGTGGGGTGCGCTGGGCACGGCAAGTGTGCTGTGGGGCAATAATGTGCTGCTGCAGCTGTGTGCGCATATCCCGGTCTGGCTGCTGCGCCCGGCAGTATGGGTCTCGCTGACGGTGGCGGTGCTGGACCAGATCGGTTCGGCGGTGCTGGTGCAGCAGTATGCGGCCCGGCACCCGGTGCTGGAGCAGCTCAACCAGAGACTGGGGGAGCGGTCGGATACGCTGCGCCGCAGGATCGTGCTTTACATTGAAAAACGCATCCAGTATGCTTACCCGGCTGCGGCCCGGCAGGAGCAGACTGCGCTCCGGAAGGGGGAAAAGAACTTCCTCAGCGTGTCCGATCTGCTGTGGCTGTTCGTGATCGGCGCGTTTCTGGGCGACATGGTGGAGACGGTGTTCTGCCGCGTGACCGCCGGGGTCTGGATGAGCCGCTCCAGTCTGGTCTGGGGGCCGTTCAGCGTGGTGTGGGGTCTGGCGCTGGTGCTGGCAACGGTGCTGCTGCGTCAGGAAAAGGACCGGAGCGACCGCTATCTGTTCGCCTTCGGCACCGTCATGGGCGGTGTGTACGAATACGTGTGCAGCGCCGTCACCGAGCTGCTGTTCGGCACCGTGTTCTGGGACTACAGCAAGTTCAAGTTCAATCTGGGCGGGCGCATCAACCTGCTGTACTGCTTTTTCTGGGGCATTGCGGCGGTGATATGGATGCGCTACGGCTATCCGCTGGTGCTCAGAGGCATGGAGAAGGTGCGCAGCCGCGTCCGCCCATGGATGACCGCCCTGCTGGCAGTGTTCATGGCGGTGAACATGCTCACCAGTGCGCTGGCCCTTGCCCGCTACGATGCCCGCACCAGCGGTGAAGCGCCCAAAAGCAGCATCGATATGCTGCTGGATGCGCATTTTGACGATGCCCGCATGGAGCGTATTTATCCCAACGCGAAGAAAGTAGCCAAGGCCGGATGAAATTTCAACGCTCCTCTTGCACTTTGGTGCAAAAACCGGTATAATATTTTTCGGATAAAAGGGAGTAAAGGGCGCTCGTTTTGCAAAAACGGTGCGCTGTGGCGCAGCGACATCCCGGCAGAAATGCCCGCTGTGTCACCGGAAGCTTGAGACTTTTATTACACTTTCCCGTTTTTGGGCAGGATGTAATAAAGGCCTCTTTTTTATTGCTGCTCTGCCAAAAACAAAAGGAGAAAACTATGCTCATTCCTGTTTTGCTGTTCATCGTGGGCCTGCTGTGCCTCATCAAGGGCGGTGACTGGTTCGTGGATGGTGCCACGGGCATTGCCCGCCGCTTCCATGTGCCGGAGCTGCTCATCGGTGCACCGTGGTGTCCATTGGCACCACCCTGCCGGAGGTGATGGTCTCCACCACCTCGGCCTTACCGGCCACGGCGAGATCGCCTACGGCAACGCCATCGGTTCGATCATCTGCAATGCATCGCTCATTGCGGCCCTCACCATTGCGGTAAAGCCGGGGAAGGTAGACCCCAAGAGCCTGCGCACGCCGGTGCTGTTCTTCTTTGTGGCAGCGGCCTTCTATGCCGGTGTGGCCTACACCACCGGCTACTTCTCCCGCCCGGTGGGCCTGATTCTTCTGGCCATGTTCGCAGCGTATATCATCTGCAACGTGATGGCCATGAAGAACGCCCCCGCCCCGGAAGAAGAGGAAGAACCGGAAGAAAATGCATCCTTTGCCAAGGAGCTGGGCCTGCTGGCCGTGGGCGCTGTGCTCATTGCCGTGGGTGCCAACCTGCTGGTGGACAACGGCACCCTGATCGCACAGGCACTGGGCGTGCCGGAGTCGGTGATCGCGCTCACCTTTGTGGCACTGGGCACCTCGCTGCCGGAGCTGGTAACGGCCATCACCTCGCTGGCAAAGGGCCACGGTGCACTTTCGCTGGGCAATGTCATTGGTGCAAACGTGTTCAATCTGGTGCTGGTGAGCGGTGTTTCCGCCACGGTGGCACCCTTTAGCATTCCGCAGAACTCCATGCTCTTCGGCCACAATGCATCGCTGGTGCTGGAGTTCCCGGTCATGTTCGCCGTGATGCTGCTGCTCACCCTGCCCGCTCTCTTCAAGGGCAAGCTGAGCCGCCCGCAGGGCATTGCGCTGCTGTGCATCTACGCGGCATTCTGTGTGGTGCAGTTCACCATCTGATAAAACAGCAAAAGGCCGACGCAGCACTGCGTCGGCCTTTTGCCGTTTTAAGGGTTATTTTTTCAAATGGGAATCCCAGCCGGAAGAGGTGATGACCTGCTGATCCGGTGTGCACCACATGGCTTCCACGCCGTCCAGACTTTCCACGATCTTCATCCCGTCCTCCAGCGGCTGGCAGAACAGGCCGGTGGTCAGGCAGTCGGCAAGGCCGGAGTCGCTGCACAGCACAGTCACGCCGTTAAAGTAAGCGGCGGGGAACAGGGTGTCCGGGTCGATCAGGTGGTGGTAGCGCTTGCCGTCCACCACGTAGTAGCGCTGGTAGTCGCCGCTGGTCACAAGGGCCATATCGCTCATGTTGATGGCACCGTCCAGCATGGAATCCGAGGTGTATACATCCGAAGAGCTCCACGGGTTTTCCACGCCGCCGGTCCACTGGCTGCCGTCCGGTTTTACACCAATGGCGCGCAGATTGCCGCCCACGCTCACCAGAGCGCTGGTCAGGCGCGGGCCTCGGCAGCCTGACACACCATTTCCACGGCGTAGCCTTGCCCACGCTGCCCACATCCAGCAGCATTTCCGGGTCGGCCAGATAAACGGTCTTGGCATCCGCGTCGATGATCACGTTGTTGATATCACAGTGCTGGGCGGCTGCTTCCAGTTCTTCCATGGTGGGCAGCTTGTTGTCGGCATCCGTCTCGGCGGCTTCGGCAGCTTCGCGGTAATTGTGCCAGATATTCAGCACGCTGCCCATGGCAATGTTCAGCTTGCCGTTGGTGGTCTGGTACATCTGGTCGGCCAGCTCCAGCATGGAGAGGATGCGGTCGTCCACCTCCACCGGAGCGCTGCCGGCATTGTCGTTGATGGTCTTGACGTTGGTCACGCCGGGGTAATCGTTGTAGATATCATACAGCTGGTTATAGGTAATAAGGTCTGCGTGCAGGGCATCCATCTGGGTGTTGAATTCTTCCTCGCTCTCGCAGTAGGCGATCACCTGCGTTACGGTATCGAACACATCATAAAAAACGGTGGAATAGCGGGTAAGCTCTTTCTTTTTGGAGGCACAGCCTGCCAGCAGGCTCAGGCAGAGTACCCCGGCCAGCAGGGCGCTGACGAAACGTTTTGCGCGGGTCTTCATACGGTGTGGTTCTCCTTTGCGGCGGTAAAGGCGGCGTGCTCCTCCTGCAGGTGGGCCAGCAGATCGCCGAACACCCAGCTGCGGTTGGAGGGAGTCACAACGGCCTTGAGCGGAATGGTGACCTGTGCCTGCTTCATCAGATCCAGCAGGGTGTCCACATCCTTCTCCTTGAAGTTGGCCAGAACACTGCCGGCGGGTAGGCACCCGGTTCCAGCACCAGCGTGCGGGCGCCTTGGTCTCCACCTCGCCCAGCAGCTGGGCCACGGTCTTGCCCGCATCGGCAGGGGAGACGAGCAGCAGCTTCATGCCAAAAGCAGGAGCCATGCCTTCCAGCTTGCCGCGGTCGGCGGAGGAAAGGTTCCAGCCCAGAATCAGCGGGACACCGGCGTTCTGGTTGCGTGCGATATGTGCTTTCATAAAAAAACCTCATTTCAGGGTGGATTGCAAATACACTATAGTATAACACAAATACGCAAAAAATGGAATGCCGGGGGGGCGGTACTACCGGGAAAAGTTTCGGAGAATTTCGAGCAAAGGCAACAAAAATTAGAAGAAATTACAAGGCAAATTTCAGTGCAGGTGAAGATTGTATGCAGAAAATAGAGGTGCTATACTAAAAATGCGAGACATAAGTCTCAGAAATTTAACAGAAAGCAGAGGTTTTGAGGATGAAAAAACAGAAGATGCGGTTCATCAGTGCAGTGCTTGCGGCATGCATGATGACATCTGTCCTTCCGGTCAATGCACTTGCTCTGGGGGGTACGCCTGAAAATGGCGTAACTGCGCAGGAAGATACCGCAGTCGAAACGATCCCGTTTGAAGGCACGACCATCACCAAAGGCGGCAATTACGAGATCCCTGAGGGAAAGTACGCTGGTAATATTACCGTTAATCTGACCGATACATCAGAGCCTGTGAACATTGCTATTAAAGGCGGTATAACCTATAACGGCACACAGCAGGTTATGTTTATCAATGTGAAGAATGCTGACGAGGTGACAATTACAAACGATGGGCATGAAGTAAACTGTAAACCATCGGATGCTCATTTCTTGGATGTATCCTCCGGCAATGTAACAGTCAACGGCGGCACATATGTAACTGCGACACGTAATGTGGTCATGGCGTACGCTGGAACGACCACGCTGAATGATATGACAACGGAGACCAGTGGCTATGCTGTGACCAGTAGCGGCAGTGCAAAGGTTGTTGTTAACCGTGGTACACATACCCACAGCAATACAAATCAGAACAGAGCAAATTTCTGGATTTTTAATGGTGGCCACATGACGTTGAACGATGTTGTCGCAACCTCCGAAGAGGCCGTTATCCTTAACAGTGACAGCACGGTGAACGTCAATGGCGGCGACTTCAAAACCACCGGCACAAAAAGCTGCTTTGTCAACAACTCTGCAAACCTGACCATTGACAAGGGCATCACAACAGTCGGAACCTTTGTGTCTGAGGGTGCCAGCTGCATTGACAACAGCTGGGGTCAGGTACGGATCAACGGCGGCAGCTTTACTACGGACGCCGGGATTGCTGTCGAAAACCGCGGAGGTCTGCGCCTTAATGGCGGCACGGTCGAAGCGCCAAACGGCATCGCCATTGACATTTCGGGCGAAAGCGGCGATGTGCAGCTGAACGGCGGCACCATCCGCAACAGCGTCACCGGTGTCCGTGTGGCCGATGCAGGCGATTCGGAGATCGACCTGAAGGCTGTGACCTTTGAGAATAATACTGATGATATTAGTCTGGGAAATGACCAGCAGATCAACATCAAAAAAGCTTTGTCGGTACGGCAAAGATCCGGGTGGATGACCCTGCGCGGGGCCGTCAGATCACAACGGACAACGAGGATCTCAGCTATCAGAACAAGCTGAAACTCTTCAGCATGAATTCTGGCTACATCATCGGCTATAAGCGCGATGCCAACGGCGTGGAATACCGCTATCTGGCAGATGCCAACGGCAACATCGTCAACGCTGTAAATGCGAAGGCAACCGCTGACCTCGGTGCCGGGGAGCAGGAGCTGGATACTGCCACCGTTGTGCCGGAAAACACCCCCGTGACCGTGACGGCAAACATCCCGGAGCGCAGAGTTCCTCGGCTGGAGCGCCGTGCGTGCTGACGGCATTGCGCTGAAGTTGGGCGATGATCAGACCGCACACTTTAAGATGCCCGGTTGCAATGTGACCGTCACGGCACTGTGTCAGGGTGGAAATGATGACATCGACAACCCGAGCGGCGGCAGCAGCAGCGATGTGGTGGCCGGCATTGCGGCTGTTGCGCTGACCGGTGCAGCCGTGTGGGCATTTACGAAACCGGAACCGGCATCTATCGCGTGCTGAATATGCCCGGCGTCCCCATGCCCTCCAACCGCGCCGGTCTGGCGACCCTGATCTGGGAAAAGGCCGGCTGCCCGGAACCGCAGACGGTGAAGAGCTTCAGCGACATCGATGACGCCGACCTTCATCTGCGGCAGGCTGCCAGCTGGATGGAAGAGCAGGGTCTGATGGACGATGTGAAGGAAAACGAGTTCCGCCCCTATCGCTATGTGACCAAGCTCCAAACCTGCCTTGTCTGGGATAAGGCCAAGGAAGAGAGCCTGATCTCCTGAAAAGTAGATCATTCTTGTAACAACCCCGGGGTGACCGCAAGCGCCCCGGGGTTGTTTTTTTTACAGGAAAAGGGGCAGAACCGGAAGATGCAGTGTGAAAAAAGCAACGAGGAAGATCCCGCAGGATCTTCCTCGTTGCAAACACAAAATAATAATTCCGCAGAGGATAGTTCAAATCATCAGTTCAGCTTCTTGCCAAAGAACTCCACCTCTTTGCCGATGAACTGCATCAGCTCGTCGAACTGGTCGGGGGTCAGGCTCTGGGCACCATCGCACTTTGCCTTGGCGGGGTTGTTGTGCACCTCGATCATCAGGCCGTCGGCACCGGCAGCAACAGCGGCCTTTGCCAGATCCGGCACCATCCATGCGTGGCCGCAGGCATGGCTGGGGTCCACAATAACGGGCAGGTGGGTCATCTTGTGCAGCATCACCACACCGGCAAGGTCGAGGGTGTTGCGCATGCTGGTCTCAAAGGTGCGGATGCCGCGCTCGCAGAGGATGACGTTCTCGTTGCCCTCAGCCATGATGTACTCGGCGCTCATCACGAACTCTTCCAGCGTATTGGCAAGGCCGCGCTTGAGCAGCACCGGCTTCTTCTGACGGCCAACGGCCTTGAGCAGCTCAAAGTTCTGCATGTTGCGGGCACCCACCTGAATGAGGTCTACATTCTCGAACAGGGGCAGGTGCTCGGTGTTCATGATCTCGGTCACGATGGGAGCACCGGTGGCGCGGCGTGCCAGCTTGAGCAGGTCGAGGCCCTCGCTGCGCATACCCTGAAAGGAGTAAGGCGAGGTGCGGGGCTTGAATGCGCCGCCGCGCAGCAGGGAAGCACCCGCAGCCTTCACGCGCTGTGCGCAGTAGGTGATCTGCTCTTCGCTCTCAATGCTGCAGGGGCCGGCAATGACCGCAAAGTTTCCGCCGCCGATCTTTACGCCGTCCACATCGATCACGCTGTCGTCCGGGTGGAACTTGCGGTTGGCCTTCTTATAAGGCTCGGTCACGCGGCGGCAGGTCTCCACCACCGGGTTTGCCAGCACCCAGCTCTCGGCCACGGCCTTGGTGTCGCCGATCAGGCCCAGAATGTGGCTCTCACTGCCCTTGGAATCGTTGATCTGCAGGCCATATCCTGCAGTTCGTGGCAGAACTCGCGTACCTGTACCTCAGGTGCGTTCTGTTTGAGTACGATGATCATAGTGCTTTGTCTCCTTTGCCTTATCGTGTGAAACGGCGAGGGAGACCGGCTCCTTTGCCGCAGCTTGCAGTGTCAAACTTCAGGGTTCTGAAGTGTGTGACGCTATGATATCACTTCAGGAAACTGAAGTCAAGAGAATTTTGAATTTTTTTGAAGAAAGTGGTAGAATGGGGGCAGGAAAAGGAAAAGCAGGCTCGCCCTCTCAGCTTCGCTTGCGCTCAGCAGCTCCCCCAAAGGGGGAGCCCTTGGCAAAAACGGAAACTTTGCGTGGATTGCCAAAGCCTCTCACTTTGGGAGAGGTGGCATTGCGTTAGCAATGACGGAGAGGGCGAGGACGCTGACCCAATGCCATCATACTTAAGAATAGAACCAGCTAAATATAAAGGGGAATACTACAATGGGAAAAGAAGCAAAAACCAATGCCATGCGCATTCTGGAGCGCGAGAAGGTGCCCTACACCGCCCACGAGTACGCTCATGAAGAGGCGTTGCCGTGGCAGGTGTGGATGTGGCAGGCAGCATGGGCGAAGACCCTGCCTGCGTGTATAAGACGCTGGTGACGCAGGGCAATAGCAAAAACTATTTTGTGTTCGTCATTCCGGTGGCAGCAGAGCTGGATCTGAAAGCCGCTGCCCGCAGTGTGGGCGAAAAAAGCGTTGCCATGATCCATGTGGCCGATATCAACAAGGTCACCGGCTATGTGCGCGGTGGCTGCAGCCCGGTAGGCATGAAAAAGCAGTATAAGACTGTGTTCGATGAGAGCGTGCTGACGCAGGAGAAGGTCTATGTCTCCGGCGGGCGCATCGGCACACAGGTGTGCTGTGCCCCGGCGGACCTCATCCGCGCTGCACGGGCAATTACAGCAAAAATTATTTTTTAAAAAAGTCCGTCTATTGTACAAAAAGTTAACGCATCCTATTTACATAAAATATACTTAAACTATAAGTCATACTTAAAAAGAAAAACAATGTCGAAACTGCACAAAACTTTTGAAAGTTTTTTGACGGCATGAAAACACAAGGTAGAATTTGTGGGAACACTCTTTTCAAAGATGTTTTTTGCCGTAAACTGTATGTAGTACAGGGACGGCGGCCCGCAGAAAGGGCTTTTCCGCCGCCTGAAAACGCAAGCACAAGGAACTGCGGAGGAGAACTTCAATGATGAAGATGCTGCCGGGTCTCATGGGTCGAAACAACATTCGGGCATGTCAGGGGCATCGTGCAACTTTGTGCAAAGCGTCGGGAGAGCATACGCAGAATTAAAGGCCGTGGTACGGGTGTACCGCAGCCTTTTTTGTTTGTCGGTTGAGAAAGAGAGGTTTGGATATGGTTCGTAAAGTGGCTGTGATCATGGGTTCTGACAGCGATTGGCCGGTGGTAAAGGGCGCATGTGCCCAGCTGAAAGCACTGGACATCCCTTTTGAGGCGCACATCCTTTCGGCACACCGCACCCCTGCCGGGGCAGCGGAGTTTGCCAAAAGCGCCCGTGCCAACGGCTTCGGCGTGATCCTGTGCGCAGCAGGCATGGCAGCACATCTGGCGGGTGCCTTTGCTGCCAACACCACCCTGCCGGTGATCGGCATTCCCATGAAGGGCGGTGCCATGGACGGCATGGATGCTCTGCTTGCCACGGTGCAGATGCCCAGCGGCATCCCGGTGGCAACGGTGGCTCTGAACGGTGCCAAGAACGCCGCATGGCTGGCTGCGGAAATTCTGGCTTTGAGCGACGACGCTCTGGCCGAAAAGCTGGCAGCAGAGCGCACCGCCATGGCCGCACAGATCGCTGCCAAAGAGGAAAAGCTGCAGGCTGAGATCGCCCAGCTGTAAAGGAGAACCAATGTCTGATTTTGCATATCCGCTGCACGAAGAATGCGGCGTTTTCGGCATTTACGACCGTGCCGGTACCGAGGATGTGGCCGCTGCGGCCTACTCGGCTCTGTATGCCCTGCAGCACCGTGGTCAGGAGAGCTGCGGCATCGCCGTGAACGATGATGGCGTGATCAACGGCCACCGCGACCTCGGCCTTGTGAACGAGGTGTTCACCCCGGCGGTGCTGGCAAGTCTGGCAAACCCCAATGCGCACATGGCTACCGGTCACGTGCGCTACGCCACGGCAGGCAGCCGCGTGCGGGCCAACGCACAGCCCATGATCGTGCGCCATGGCCGCGGCACCATGGCACTGTGCCACAACGGCAACCTGACCAATGCCATCGAGCTGCGCCGCCAGCTGGAAAATGAAGGTGCCATCTTCCACGGCTCCTCCGATACCGAGGTGATCTGCTACCTGATCACCCGCAACCGCCTGCGCATGGGCAGCATCGAGACCGCCATCAGCAAGACGATGGATGTGCTGGAGGGTGCCTACAGTCTGGTGATCATGTCGGCCACCAAGCTCATTGCAGTGCGTGACCCCCGCGGCTACCGGCCCCTGTGCATCGGCACCCTGCCCGGCGGCGGCTACGTGTTTGCCAGCGAGAGCTGTGCGCTGGACGCTGCCGGTGCCACTCTGCTGCGGGACGTGGAACCCGGCGAGATCGTGGTGGCAGACGCAAAAACCGGTGAGCTGCGCAGCATCAAGGATCACTGCGGTCGGCCGGACACCCAGATGTGCGTGTTCGAGTTCATCTATTTCTCCCGCCCGGACAGCATCATCGAGGGCAGCTCGGTGCACGAGGCCCGCAAGCAGGCTGGCCGGTTCCTTGCACAGGAACACCCCGTGGAAGCGGACGTGGTCATCGGCGTGCCGGATTCCGGTCTGGATGCAGCTCTCGGCTACTCGCAGGAGAGCGGCATCCCCTATGGCATCGGCTTTATTAAGAATAAGTACATCGGCCGCACCTTCATTCAGGGCAGCCAGAAGCAGCGCGAGAACAGCGTGCGCATCAAGCTGAACGTCGTTTCCAGCACGGTCAAGGGCAAGCGCGTGGTGCTGGTGGATGACTCCATCGTGCGCGGCACCACATCTGCCCGCATTATCAAGCTGCTGCGGGACGCCGGTGCCACCGAGGTGCACTTTATGGTGTCGGCACCGCCGTTCAAGTACCCCTGCTACTTCGGCACTGACATCCCGGATCAGAAACTGCTGGTGGCCACCGGCCGCACGGTCGAGCAGATCAATGAAGTGATCGGGGCCGATACGCTGGGCTACCTTTCCACTGAGCATGTTGTCCAGCTTGCAAAGAACGCAAAATGCGGATTCTGCACCGCCTGCTTTACCGGCGAATATGCCGTGAAGCCGGACGAGGTGCTTTCCACTGATATTCACGAACGCCACCTGAACGACCGTCCCAAGGACGAGAAAAAGTTAGGAGAGTAAGACCATGGAAAAAAGCTATTCTGAAAGCTATGCAGCCGCCGGTGTGGATATCACCGCCGGTTATCGCTCTGTTGAACTGATGAAGCAGTATGTGGCCCGCACCATGAACGAGCACTGCATTGGCGGTCTGGGCGGCTTTGGTGGCCTGTTTGAGCTGGACTGCACCGGCTACAAGCACCCGGTGCTGATCTCCGGCACCGACGGCGTGGGCACCAAGCTGAAAATTGCCATGATCATGGACAAGCACGATACCATCGGCATCGACTGCGTGGCTATGTGCGTGAACGATGTCATCTGCGCCGGTGCAAAGCCGCTGGTGTTCCTGGATTACATCGCCTGCGGCCGCAACATTCCCGAGAAGATCGCAGAGATCGTCAAGGGTGTGGCTGAGGGCTGCGTGCAGGCCGACTGCTCTCTGGTGGGCGGCGAGACTGCCGAGCACCCGGCATGATGCCGGAGGAGGAGTACGATCTGGCCGGTTTCACCGTGGGTGTCGTGGATAAGGAAAAGATCCTGAGCAATGAGACCATGGCAGCCGGTGATGTGATCCTTGCCCTGCCTTCCACCGGTGTGCACTCCAACGGTTTCTCGCTGGTGCGCAAGATTTTTGACATTGACGCAAACCCCGATGTGCTGCACACTGCCCCTGCAGAGCTGGGCGGCAAGACGCTGGGCGAGGCCCTGCTGGCTCCCACCAAGATCTACGTAAAGCCTGTGCTCAAGGTGCTGGAAGAGGTGGATGTGAAGGGCATTTCCCACATCACCGGCGGTGGCTTCTACGAGAACATTCCCCGCAGCCTGAAAAAGGGCTGCTGCGCACGCATCAACAAGGTAGATGTCCGCACCCCGGCTCTGTTCCAGCTGATGCAGAAGACCGGCAATATCTCCGAGCACGATATGTTCAACACCTTCAACATGGGCGTTGGCATGGTGCTCACCGTCCCCGCAGAGCAGGCCGACAAGGCGCTGGACATCCTGCACGCAAATGGCGAGCCGGAAGCTTACCGTCTGGGCGTCATTGCAGAAGGTGAGGGCGTGGAGCTGTGCTGAACATTGCAGTTTTAGTCTCCGGCGGCGGCACCAACCTGCAGGCTCTGCTGGACAGCGAAGCCCGAGGTGAGAACCCCAACGGCAGGATCACCCTTGTGGTGGCCTCCAAGCCCGGTGTCTATGCGCTGGAACGGGCCGCAAAGGCCGGTGTGGAAGGCTGCGTGGTGCGCCGCAAGGATTACGCCAGTAGTGAGGATTTTGACGCAGCTCTGCTGAAAACGTTGAAAGACCACAACATCGATCTGGTGGTGCTGGCAGGCTTTCTGTCCGTGCTGGGGCCCAGTGTCATTGAAGCGTATCCCCGCCGCATCCTGAATGTGCACCCGGCACTCATCCCGTCTTTCTGCGGGCCCGGCATGTACGGTCTGCGTCCGCATGAGGCGGCTCTGGCCCGGGGCTGCAAGGTGACCGGTGCCACCGTCCACTTCGTGAACGAAGAGTGCGACGGCGGGCCCATCCTGCTGCAGAAGGCCGTGGACATCCTGCCCGGCGACACCCCCGAGGTGTTGCAGAAGCGTGTGATGGAGCAGGCCGAGTGGAAGCTGCTGCCCAAGGCTGTGGCTATGGTGTGCAGCGGAGAGATCGAGTGAAAACTCCTTCCGTCACGCTGACGGCGTGCCACTTCCCTCAAGGAGGGAGGCAAGGCTCCCTCTCCGAGGGGGCTGTCGCCGCAGGCGACTGGGGGAGTTCCGTAATAGGAGAATTTGACATGGAAAAGATCAACCTGAACGAGTATCTGGCATCCAACGAGTATCCCGGCCGCGGCATTGCTGTGGCAATGGCTCCGGATGGCCGCCAGATGTTCATTGGCTACTTTATCATGGGCCGCAGCGAGAACAGCCGCAACCGCGTGTTTGACCCCGTGCCCGAGCGCGGCGGCATCTGCACCATCGCAGCGGACCCCGCAAAGCTGGAGGACCCCAGCCTCATTATTTACAATCCGGTGCTGACGCTGGGCAAGACCCATATCGTGACCAACGGCGACCAGACCGATACCATTTATGACCTGATGAGTCAGGGCAAGAGCTTTGCCGATGCCCTGCGCACCCGCACCTTTGAGCCGGACGGCCCCAACTACACCCCCCGCATCTCCGCTGTGGTGTATGCCGACGGCAGCTATCAGATGAGCATTCTCAAGTCTGCGGACAGCAATGGCGACAGCGTGCAGCGCTATTTCTTTGATTACCCGCAGCCCGTTGCAGGCGAGGGCCATTTCATCAGCACCTACAAGCACAACGGAAATCCCATCCCCAGCTTTGAAGGTGAGCCGCTGCGCTTTGCCTGCCCCCGCACCATCGGCGATTTTGCACAGGGTCTGTGGAGCAGCCTGAACCCGGACAACAAGGTGAGCCTGTTTGCCCGGGTCATTGATCTGGACTCCGGCGAGACCGGCGACATGATCTTTAACAAGTACGATGCCGTGTGCAGCGATCTGGACGACCCCGAAGAGCCGGAGCTGCTGCCCGAAGAGCTGGAACTGCTCAAAAAGCTTGACGCAGAGGAAAAACAGGACTAAAACAATAGAGAAATAAGGAGGATGCACCAATGAACGAACTGGCACTGAAGTACGGCTGCAACCCCAACCAGAAGCCCAGCCGCATTTATATGGAAGATGGCTCTGACCTGCCGGTCACTGTGCTGAACGGCAAGCCCGGCTACATCAATTTTCTGGACGCGCTCAACTCCATCCAGCTGGTCAAGGAGCTGAAAGCTGCCTGTGGTCTGCCCGCAGCAGCTTCCTTCAAGCACGTTTCCCCGGCAGGCGCAGCGCTGGGGCTGCCGCTCACCGATGTGGAACGCAAGATGTACCACATTGCCCCGGATATGGAGCTGTCGCCGCTGGCAAATGCCTATGCCCGTGCACGCGGTGCGGACCGCATGTCCTCCTTTGGCGACTGGATCGCCCTTTCGGACATCTGCGATGTGCCCACCGCAAAGCTGATCCAGCACGAGGTGTCCGACGGCATCATCGCCCCGGGCTACGAGCCGGAGGCACTGGCTATCCTGTCCGGCAAGAAAAAGGGTAACTACAATGTGGTCGCCATCGACCCGGCCTACAAGCCCGCTCCCATCGAGCACAAGCAGGTGTACGGCATCACCTTTGAGCAGGGCCGCAACGAGCTGGTCATCAACGCCGACACCATGCTGAACAACTGGGTCACTGAGAACAAGGACGTGACCGAGGAGCAGAAGCGTGATCTGGTCATTGCACTCATCACCCTGAAGTATACTCAGTCCAACAGCGTGTGCTACACCTACCACGGCCAGACCATCGGCGTGGGCGCAGGCCAGCAGAGCCGCATCCACTGCACCCGTCTGGCAGGCCAGAAGGCCGACAACTGGCAGCTGCGCCACATGGATAAGGTGCTCAACCTGCCCTTCCGCGACGATGTGGCAAAGCCCAACCGTGACAACGCCATTGATGTTTACATCGGCGATACGCCCGAGGATGTGATTGGCGACGATGTGTGGGCCGAGACCTTTACCGAGCAGCCCGCCCCGCTGACCGCTGAGGAAAAGAAGGAATATCTGAGCAAAGTGACCGGCGTGTGCCTTGGCTCGGATGCCTTCTTCCCCTTCGGCGACAACATCGAGCGTGCCCGCCGCTCCGGCGTGACCGCCATCGTGCAGCCCGGCGGCTCCATCCGCGACCAGCAGGTCATTGACACCTGCAACAAGTACGGCATCGCAATGGCTTTCTGCGGCCTGCGGCTGTTCCATCACTGATAGTACGGCACAGCGGAAGCTTCCTCCTCGGACACGAATCGGGCCATTCCATCCGCCCGCCCTGCGGCCTGCGGCGGCAGGTCCCACCCCAGCGGACGGTCCTCGGAGAAACTTCCGCCGTGCCGATGCATAGAGAAGGTGCAATTATGAAGAAAAAAATTCTGGTTGTCGGCGGCGGCGGCCGTGAGCACGCCATCATCAAGGCACTGAAAAAGAGCCCTGACTGCGGCGAGATCTGGTGCGCACCCGGCAACGGCGGCATCAGCTATGACGCAAAATGCAAAAACATCAAGTCTACCGATGTGGACACCATGGTGGCTTTGCCGTAGAAGAAAAGTTCGATTACGTTGTGGTGGCGCAGGACGACCCGCTGGCTCTGGGCATGGTGGATGCGCTGGCAGCAGTGGCATCCCGGCCTTTGGCCCGGATAAGGCCGCTGCCCGCATCGAGCCTCCAAGGTGTTCTCCAAGGACCTGATGAAGAAATACGGCATCCCCACCGCAAAGTACGAGACCTTTGACGACCCCGCCAAGGTCATGGAGTACATCAAGGCCGAGGGCAAGTACCGGTGGTCATCAAGGCCGACGGTCTGGCACTGGGCAAGGGCGTGCTGATCTGCGAAAACGAGCAGCAGGCTGCGGACGGCGTGAAGGAGATCATGCTGGATAAGAAATTCGGCGCATCCGGCAACCATGTGGTGGTGGAGGAATTCCTCACCGGCCCCGAGGTCAGTGTGCTGAGCTTTACGGACGGCAAGGTGGTCAAGCCCATGGTGTCCAGCATGGACCACAAGCGTGCCAACGACCACGACACCGGCCTGAACACCGGCGGCATGGGCACCATTGCTCCCAACCCCTACTACACCCCGGAAGTGGCCGCTGAGTGCATGGAGAAAATTTCCTGCCCACCATCAAGGCCATGAACGCCGAGGGCTGCCCCTTCAAGGGCTGCCTCTACTTCGGCCTGATGCTCACCCCGGACGGCCCGAAGGTCATCGAGTACAACTGCCGCTTTGGTGACCCCGAAACGCAGGTGGTGCTGCCCCTGCTGGAAGGCGACCTGCTGCACATCATGCAGGCCTGCACCAACGGCACGCTGGAAAACGAGGAGGTCAAGTTCTCGGACGGTGCTGCCGCCTGCGTCATTCTGGCTTCCGGCGGCTACCCGGTGGCTTACGAGAAGGGCAAGCCCATCACCGGCCTTGTGGACGGCCAGCTGCCCGGCGAGGAGAATGTGACGGTCTACCACTCTGGCACCGCCATCACCGAGGACGGCACCCTTGTCACGGCCGGCGGCCGTGTGCTGGGTGTCACCGCCACCGGCCCGCGGCTGACCAATGCGCTGAGCCATGCCTATGAGGCGGCAGAGAAGATCAGCTTTGAAAAGCTGCACAAGCGCAGCGATATCGGCCTGCGCGCCCTGAAGGCACTGGCAGAGAAGCAGTAAGAAAGAAAACCCTCTCAGTCGCCTGGCGGCGGCAGCTCCCCCGAAGGGGGAGCTTTATGCGGGAAAATGGGCAAGCCGATGCTTTCCATCGAACGCGGTACTTTCCGCCAGCAGAAAAAGCTCCCCCTTTCGGGGGAGCTGGCACGGCGTAAGCCGTGACTGAGAGGGTCGGTTCAAAGAAAACAAAGGGGGAACCTACCCAATGGTCTATCGTATTTATGTGGAAAAAAAGCCCGGCTTTGATGTGGAAGCCACCGGCCTGAAAAATGAGCTGACCAGCCTGCTGGGCATCCAGTCGCTTACCGGTCTGCGTCTGCTGAACCGCTACGATGTGGAAGGCATCGACGAAGAACTGTTCAACCAGTGTGCAAACACCGTGTTCAGTGAGCCGCCGGTGGATAACACCTATGCCGAGCTGCCCGCCAGCGACGGCGTGTCCTTTGCAGTGGAGTATCTGCCCGGCCAGTTCGACCAGCGCGCAGACTCCGCTGCTGAGTGCATCCAGCTCATCAGTCAGGGCGAGCGCCCGCTGGTGCGCTCTGCCCGCGTCTATCTGCTGGAAGGCACCCTGACCGACGAGCAGGTGGCCGAGATCAAGAAATACGTCATCAACCCGGTGGAGGCCCGCGAGGCTTCGCTGGACACCAAGCAGACTCTGAAAATGGAGTACCCCGTGCCCGCCCCGGTCAAGGTTCTGGAGGGCTTCAACCAGCTGGACGAAGAGCAGCTGAAAAAGTTCATTGCGGACAACGGCCTTGCCATGGATCTTGGCGATATCGAGTTCTGCCAGAAGTATTTCCGCTCGGAGCACCGCGACCCCACCATCACCGAGATCAAGATGATCGACACTTACTGGTCCGATCACTGCCGCCACACCACCTTCGGCACCATTCTGGACGATGTGCAGATCGACGATGCCGTGGTGCAGAAGGCCTTTGACCGCTACATGGCCATGCGCGCCGATCTGGGCCGCGAGAACAAGCCCCGCTGCATGATGGACCTTGCCACAATCGGTGCCAAGGAGCTGAAGAAGCAGGGCATCCTGAAAAATCTGGACGAGTCCGACGAGATCAACGCCTGCACCGTCAAGATCAAGTGCGATGTGAACGGCAAGGACGAGGACTGGCTGTTCCTGTTCAAGAACGAGACCCACAACCACCCCACCGAGATCGAGCCCTTCGGTGGTGCGGCTACCTGCATCGGCGGTGCCATCCGTGACCCGCTGTCCGGCCGCAGCTACGTCTATCAGGCCATGCGCGTTACCGGCGCAGGCGATCCGCTCAAGCCGGTCAGTGAGACGTTGCCCGGCAAGCTGCCCCAGCGCAAGCTGGTGACCACTGCTGCCGCAGGCTATTCCTCCTACGGCAACCAGATCGGCCTTGCTACCGGTCAGGTGGATGAGATCTACCACCCCGGCTATGTGGCAAAGCGCATGGAAATCGGCGCCGTTGTAGGCGCTACTCCCGCTTCCCACGTCCGCCGCGAGTGCCCCGCCCCCGGCGATGTCATCGTTCTGCTGGGCGGCCGCACCGGCCGTGATGGTGTGGGCGGTGCTACTGGTTCTTCCAAGGCCCACAAGCTGGACAGCCTTGAGCACTGCGGTGCCGAGGTGCAGAAGGGCAACGCTCCCATCGAGCGCAAGCTGCAGCGCCTGTTCCGCCGCGAGGATGCCTGCAGGATGATCAAGCGCTGCAACGACTTTGGTGCAGGCGGTGTGTCCGTTGCCATCGGTGAGCTGGCCGACGGCCTGTACATCGACCTGAACAAGGTCACCAAGAAGTACGAGGGTCTGGACGGCACCGAGCTGGCCATCAGCGAGAGCCAGGAGCGCATGGCTGTGGCGCTGGCCCCCGAGGACGTGGACAAGTTCATTGCTCTCGCCAACGAAGAGAACCTTGAGGCCACTCCGGTGGCAAAGGTGACGGCTGAGCCCCGCCTGAACATGGTGTGGAACGGCATGTCCATCGTGAACATCAGCCGCGAGTTCCTGAACTCCAACGGTGCCGAGAAGCACCAGAAGGTCCATGTGGAAAAGGCCACGGTCTGGCAGCCCCAGTGGGAGGGCCTGACCTTCAGCCAGAAGATGAAGAACATGGTGGGCGATTTGAACGTCTGCAGCAAGAAGGGCCTGTCTGAGCGGTTCGACTCCACCATTGGTGCTGCCACCGTGCTCATGCCCTTTGGCGGTGCCTATCAGCTGACCCCGCAGAACGCCATGGTGGCAAAGCTGCCGGTGGACGGCGAGACCAGCACCTGCTCCGGCATGGCATGGGGCTTCAACCCCTTCCTGATGAGCGCAGACCAGTACAAGGGCGCTCAGATGGCTGTCATCGAGAGCGTTACCAAGCTGGTGGCCTCCGGCTTCCGCTATGAGGATGCTTACCTCACCTTCCAGGAATATTTCGAGCGTCTGGGCACCGCCCCGGAGCGCTGGGGCAAGCCGCTGGCCGCTCTGCTGGGTGCACTGGATGCTCAGATGGGTCTGGGCATTGCATCCATCGGCGGCAAGGACAGCATGTCCGGCTCCTTTGAAAAGCTGGATGTGCCTCCACGCTGGTCTCCTTTGCAACCGCCATCGGCAAGGCAAACAAGGTGGTCTCCACCGAATTCAAGAAGCCGGAGAGCACGGTGGTGCTCATCCGGCCCATCATTGACCCGGAAACCGGCTGCCCCAACTTCTTCTCCCTGAAGGCCAACTACAAGATCGTGGAGGACATGATCGAAGAGGGCATGGTGCATCCGCCTGCTCTGTGGGCTACGGCGGCATTGCCGAGGCTCTGTTCAAGATGGGCCTTGGCAACCACATCGGCTTCAAGATGCGTGCGGATAAGACCACCCATGAGATGTTCCAGCCCATGTATGGCTCCATCGTTCTGGAAATGGTGTCCGATTCTCCCGCCGGTGAGATCCTGGGCGAGACCACCAAGGAATACGTCTTTGAACTGCGCGAAAGCTGGATATGGCCCAGTTGCAGGAGATCTGGGAAGGCAAGCTGGAGCCGGTGTATCCCTACCGCAAGGCAGGCCCCACCGTGGAAAAGATCAACGGCAAGCTGACCGCACCCGCCGCACCCAAGATCGGTGTGGCAAAGCCCAAGGTCATCATTCCGGTGTTCCCGGGCACCAACTGCGAGTACGACACCGCCAAGGCCTTTGCCCGCGCCGGTGCCGACCCGGAGATCCTGGTCATCCGCAACCTGACCCCTGCCGACGTGGCCGAGAGCTGCAAGGCACTGGTCAAGGCCATCGATAACAGCCAGATCGTCATGCTGCCCGGCGGCTTCTCCGGCGGCGACGAGCCGGACGGCAGTGCAAAGTTTATTGCCTCCTTCTTCCGCAACCCGGAAGTCACCGAGGCAGTGCGCCGTCTGCTGCAGCAGCGCGACGGCCTGATGCTGGGCATCTGCAACGGCTTCCAGGCTCTCATCAAGCTGGGTCTGGTCCCCTACGGCGATATCCGCCCCATCACCGCTTACGATCCCACCCTGACCTTCAACACCATCGGCCGCCACCAGAGCATGCTGGTGCGCACTCGCATTGCATCCACCGGCAGCCCGTGGCTGTCCAAGTGCGAGGTGGGCGAACAGTTCACCGTTGCCATCAGCCACGGCGAGGGCCGCTTCGTGGCTCCGCAGGAGGTGCTGGACACCCTCATGAAGAATGGCCAGATCGCCACCCAGTATGTGGACATCGAGGGCAACCCCACCATGGACCAGCGCTATAACCCCAACGGCTCTGTGCTGGCGATCGAAGGCATCACCAGCCGGATGGTCGTGTGTTCGGCAAGATGGGCCACTCGGAGCGCAGCGGCGAGTACCTGTACAAGAACGTTACCGGTGACAAATATCAGCCGATCTTTGAGGGCGGCGTGGACTATTTCAAGATTTGATGGTAGAATAGAGAAAAACCCTCTCCGTCACGCCTGCGGCGTGCCACCTCCCCCGAAAAAGGGGGAGGCTTTCTGGTGCTGACCGGCAGAGCGCAAAAAGCTCCCCCCTCGGGGGAGCTGGCGAGCAAAGCGAGACTGAGAGGGTTATTTTCAGGAGGAAACAATCAATGTCTCAGCATGATCGTTATATCAGCCCCTTTTCCACCCGCTATTCCTCGGACGAGATGCAGTATATCTTCTCGGACGATAACAAATTCCGCACATGGCGCCGCCTGTGGGTGGCGCTGGCCCGGGCCGAAATGGAGCAGGGCCTGACCAACATCACCCCCGATATGGTGGCTGAGCTGGAAGCCCATGTGGACGATATCAACTATGAAGTGGCCATCGAGCGCGAAAAGCTGGTGCGCCACGACGTGATGAGCCATGTGTACGCCTACGGCCAGCAGTGCCCCAAGGCTGCCGGCATCATCCATCTGGGTGCCACCAGCTGCTATGTGGGCGACAACACCGACATCATCGTGATGCGTCAGGGTCTGGAACTGGTGCGCAAAAAGCTGATCGGTGTGTTGGCAAAGCTGGGCCGCTTCGCCGAGGAATACAAGGACATGCCCTGCATGGCCTACACTCACTGCCAGCCCGCTCAGCCCACCACCGTGGGCAAGCGCGCCACCCTGTGGGCCAACGAGCTGGTGATGGACCTGCAGGAGATCGACCACCGTCTTGCTGTTCTGCAGCTGCGCGGTGTCAAGGGTACCACCGGCACGCAGGCTTCCTTTATGGAGCTGTTCAAGGGCGATGCCGATAAGATCCGCGCCGTGGATGCTTCCATCGCCAAGGAGATGGGCTTTGCGCCCGATGCGGTCATCCCCGTGTCCGGCCAGACCTACAGCCGTAAGGTGGATGCCTTCATCCTGAACGCCCTTGCCGGCATTGGCCAGAGCTGCATGAAGTTTGCCACCGACCTGCGTCTGCTGGCTAACTTTAAGGAGATGGAAGAGCCGTTTGAAAAGAACCAGATCGGTTCTTCCGCCATGCCTTACAAGCGCAACCCCATGCGCTGCGAGCGTATCTGCGCACTGAGCCGCTACCTGATGGTGGATGTGCTGAACCCCAGCTTCACCACCGGCACCCAGTGGTTTGAGCGCACACTGGACGACAGCGCCAACAAGCGTGTCGCCATGGCTGAGGGCTTCCTTGCCACCGACGCTATCCTGAACATCATGCTCAACGTCACCGACGGCATCGTGGTGTATCCCAAGGTGGTGCGCAGCCGTCTGATGGCAGAGCTGCCCTTCATGGCCAGCGAGAACATCATGATGCAGGCTGTGGAAAAGGGCGGCAACCGTCAGGAGCTGCACGAGCGTCTGCGTCAGCACGCCATCGCCGCCGGCAAGCAGGTCAAGGAAGAGGGCCTGCCCAACGATATGGTGGACCGTATTGCTGCCGACCCTGCCTTTGGCCTGACCCGCGAGGAGATCGTGGCGGGCCTTGTGCCGGAGAACTTTGTGGGCCGTGCACCGCAGCAGGTGGAGGAGTTCATCGCCAATGTGCTCAAGCCCATCTTCGATGCTAACCCCGATGCCGTGGAGCAGCACGCATCTTTGAGTGTTTGATTTTAAATGCTCTCCGCTTACGCTCTGAGCATAAACAGCGGAAGTTACAGTTTGTTTTGCAAGAAGGAGAAGCCTGCGGGCTTCTCCTTCTTGCTTTTTCACGAAAAGGGCCGGAAAGAAAAACTCCTTCAGCTGCACTTCGTGCGTCAGCCGTTCCCCTTTTTGTCACCTTTCGGTGACATCTTCCCCCGACCGGGGGAAGTCTTTCTCAAAGAGGGAGCCTCTGACGAAGAGGAAGCCTCTGACGAAGAGGAAGAGTTTACCGTACGGCCAAAGTCTCCCTAATAAAGGAAGGTGGCATTGCGTAGCGATGACGGAAGGAGTTCTCTTGCGCAAATCATTTTATCATGTTACACTAAAACTCCAAACCTATGTAAAAGGAGAACCGCGTATGCGATTGGATAAATACTTAGCCGAGACGGCCCAGTGCACCCGCAGCGAAGCTAAGGCGATGCTTTCAAAGGGCCGCGTGCAGGTGAACGGTGCTGTCTGCAAAAAAGGGGACACCCAGCTCAAAGAAAGTGACACTGTGGCTGTGGATGGCAGGGCGCTCAGCTATCAGCAGTTCGTGTACATCATGCTCAACAAGCCCGAGGGCGTGGTGAGCGCTTCCACGGACAAGCGTGACACCACCGTGGTCGATCTGGTGGGGGATGCCTACCCGCGGCGGCAGCTGTTCCCGGCGGGAAGGCTGGACAAGACCAGCACCGGCTTTGTGCTGCTGACCGATGACGGCACCTTTGCCCACGACATCCTTGCTCCAAAGCGCCACGTCTCCAAGACCTACACCGTGGTGCTGGACACGCCGCTGACCGAGCAGATGCGCACCGGCTTTGCGGCGGGCGTGACCCTTGCCGACGGCACAGCACTTTCGCCTGCGGAGGTCACAGCCCTTTCGGCCGATGGCTGCACTGTGCGGGTGGTGCTCAAGCAGGGCGTATACCACCAGATCAAGCGGATGTTCGGCGTGTACGGCGCAGGTGTGAACGGCCTGCACCGGGATGCCATCGGCGGCCTTGCACTCGACCCGGCCCTTGCACCGGGCCAGTGGCGGGAGCTTTCTGCCGAAGAAGTGTCAAAAATTTCCAGCTGACAGGGTCGGCTTTTCACCCGAATTTCAAAAAAGCAACACATTTTTCCGGTAGAATAGGGGGCAGAACCACGCAAAAAGGCACTTTTTTGGTTCAGAATGGCCCCTAAAGATAATATTCACAAGAAAAAACTATCTTTTTTGTTGAAATATGTTGCAAAAGTAAATTCTTTTGTGTAAAATATAAAATGTAATGCAGCTAAATTGTTAAAAATCACGACCGGCTGCCGCTGCGGTTTGCACAAACGAGGAAAAGGGGTATCCATTATGGCCAATAGAGTATTTCAAAGCGTGATCTACCAGATGAAAGACGCGATCAACCGGGTGGTCGGCGTGGTGGATGAGACCGGCGCTGTTATTTCCTGCTCGGAACTGAACCTGATCGGCGAGGTGCGCGAGGGTTTCATGGCGGAGCGTCTGACCGCAGGCGACCGCTTTGTGCGCGATGGCTACACCTATCAGCAGTTCTCCAGCGCCAAGCATAATGATTATGCAGTATTCGTGGAAGGCGTGGACGAGACGGCTGGTCAGTTTGCCGCCATGCTGTCCATCAGCCTGCAGAGCATCAAGCAGTACCACGACGAAAAGTTTGATAAGTCCAACTTTATCAAGAATGTGGTGCTGGATAACATCCTGCCCGGCGATATCTATGCCAAGCCCGTGAGCTGCACTTTGCCACCGATGTTTCCCGCGTGGTGTTCATCGTGCGTGTTACCAGCGGCGGCGATATCTCCGCCTACGATGTGGTCAGCAGCCTGTTCCCCGACAAGCAGAAGGACTTTGTGTTCAATATCAGCGAGACGGATACCGTACTGGTCAAGGAGATCCGCAAGGGCATCGACCGCACCGATATGGAAAAGCTGGCTGCCAGCATCGTGGATACCCTGTCCGGCGAGCATTACATCAAGGCTGTGGTGGGCATCGGCACCCCCATCTCCAACGTGAAGGATCTGGCTACCTCCTTTAAGGAAGCACAGATCGCCATGGAAGTGAGCAAGGTGTTCGACACCGAAAAGCAGATCATCCGCTACGATAATCTGGGCATTGCACGCCTGATCTATCAGCTGCCCACCACCGTGTGCGAGATGTTCCTGCGCGAGGTGTTCAAGCAGGGCAGCATCGAAAGCTTGGATCAGGAGACCCTGTTCACCATCCAGCGCTTCTTCGAGAATAACCTGAATGTGTCTGAAACCAGCCGCGGCCTGTTTGTGCACCGCAACACGCTGGTGTATCGTCTGGAAAAGATCAAAAAGCTGACTGGCCTGGATCTGCGTGAGTTCGACGATGCTATCGTCTTTAAGGTAGCACTGATGGTCAAGAAGTACCTGTCCAACAATCCGGCCAAATACTAATAAGCTGCAGGCTCTGCCTGCAGTGCAGAACCGGCCGCTCGAAACCGATGCTGGCCGGTTCTTTTTGCTGTGAAAACAGATTTTAATGTCAGGAGCTAATATTACCCTATGATCGATTTAGAACACGTTTCCAAGGAATATAAACGGGGCGGACCGCTGGCACTGGACGATATCAACCTCCATGTGGACGACGGCGAGTTCGTGTTCCTGCTGGGCCATTCCGGCGCAGGCAAATCCACCCTGCTCAAGCTGCTGCTGCGCGAAGAGCTGCCCAGTGAGGGCAAGGTGACCGTGCTGGGCAAGGATGTTGCCAGCCTGCACCGCCATCAGGTGCCGTATCTGCGCCGTCAGATGGGCATTATCTTTCAGGATTTCCGGCTGATCCCCACCATGACTGTGTACGAGAACATCGCCTTTGCCATGCATGTGACCAACGTCAAGAGCCGGGAGATCAGCGACCGTGTGGAGTACATGCTGGAGCTGGTGCATCTGGAGGATAAGGCCAAGGCCTATCCGGACACCCTTTCCGGCGGTGAACAACAGCGCGTGGCTGTGGCCCGCGCCCTTGCCCACGGCCCCAAGCTGGTCATTGCGGACGAGCCCACCGGCAACATCGACCCGGAATTGAGCCTGGAAATGATGGAGCTGCTGGAGCGGGTGAGCGAAACGGGCATCACCGTGGTGGTTGTTACCCATGAGCACGAGCTGGTACGCCAGTTCCACCAGCGCGTCGTCACCCTGAAAAAGGGCCGCATCATTTCGGATGTGCCTGCCGACAAGGAAGCCATCCGCGCACGCGCAGAGCGCAAAGAACGCCTGTTCGAGACCGAGCTGGAACCTGCTGACACTGCAGAAAAGGAGGCGGCCACCGTATGATGAGACCTTCTACCTTCTTTTTCTGATCCGGCGCGGCATCCGCAATCTGGGCAAGCACTGGGCCATGACCTTTGTGTGCATCCTGTCCCTCAGTGTCTGTATGACTCTGAACACCTTTGCAAGCTTGCCGAGGTGAACGTGGACAGCATGGTGAACTATCTGGGCAGCCAGAACGAGACCGTGGTCTATCTGGACCCGGAGTGTGATGATGCCACTGCGCAGGCCGTGGGCGAAAAAGCTGGCGGCAATGCCCGGCGTGACCAA